>JAESFG010000284.1_pt1 | contig 102196 bp, 92 predicted proteins | sample 9269371 | NCBI WGS metagenome assembly JAESFG01 (sample SAMN14506227, study PRJNA617093) | algae metagenome | isolation source: Aetokthonos hydrillicola CCALA 1050 (B3-Florida) and co-occurring... | place: USA: South Carolina | collected 2013-01-01
TGAAATTCCCTTTTTTTACTTCTTCTGACAGATTTTTATGAGTGGCTACCAAAAGTCTCACATCTATCTTTACTGATTTGTTACTGCCCAGTCTTGTTATCTCTCTTTCCTGTAATACCCGCAACAGTTTACTTTGTGTATTCATATCCATTTCTCCTATCTCATCCAGAAACAGTGTCCCTTTGTCTGCCTCTTCAAATTTACCTGCTTTAGAACCAACTGCTCCGGTAAAAGCTCCTTTCTCATATCCAAAAAGTTCACTCTCTATTAACTCTTTGGGGATTGCTGCCATATTGAGTGCTACAAATGGCTTGTCCTGTCGTTCACAATTGAAATGTATCGCCTGGGCTACCAGCTCCTTACCTGTTCCTGTTTCTCCTGTAATTGAAACGTTGATGTTAGTTTTTGTCGCTTTTTCCATCATTCTGAATACCTGCTGTATGGCTGGGCTATTGCCTTTGATAATATTATCAAAAGCATATTGCTTGCCTAATTCCTGTTTGAGAGATTCGATTTCTGTTTTAAGCTCTTCCTTTTCTCGGATTTTTAAGACTGTATTCCAGAGCCTTTCACGGGTTTCATCATTTTTGAGAAGATAATCATACACACCATTCTGAAAAAACTGAACAGCAGTTCCAACATCTCCCTGTCCTGAAATCACAACTACAGGCACATTTGTATTATGTTGCCTGACTTTTTTATATAACTCCATGCCATCTATATCTGGTAACTCATAGTCAATGGTAATCAGGTGAGGACATAAATACATATTATCAAGGCATTCTTTGGCAGAAGTCATCAGCCTGACATCATAATCAGGATTCCGTGATAAATGATAGACAAGGGATTTTCCATACCAGACGTTATCTTCTACAATAAATATTCTGAATTTCATGGTTATATACCCGTTTTTTGTATATATAACCTTTTATCACCAAAAAGTAAACAACTCTTACCGAAAAGTCATGTAAGAGAAAGATGTGTTTTGTGTCTTTTTTTATAAAACCTGTTTTACTTGTCTGGAATCACTTTTTATAACTAAAAATGCTACAATTATCATCAAAGTGACTTAACAGGCTGTTGGCTATGAAAGCCTTTGGTTTGGAGACTGGTTTGTTCCTGATATTTCTCAAACGACATTTGAGATTCGGTCTGAAAATAAAGAGGGGTGCTGTAAAGTGTATTCAAATCCCAAGCAAACTCATGAATACATGACTTGTAATTTGAATACAAAACTTTAAGCTCTGAATATTCAGGTACATGCTCTGAAACAAAGCTGTTTTTGAAGCAAAGTATAGGTAAACCGGCACTCATAGCCTTATTTACACGATTGACAGATTTACCAAAAGACGGGAGCATAAATACAGAAGCCGAATTGTACACTTCAGGTGGCAGATTTTTATCAGTAGTTTTAATAATTTTTACAACTCCTAAGAGATTCTTTTTCCGAATCAGTTTTTCAATACTTTTTAGTGCTGGTCCCGAACCTGCAAGTATCAGTTCCGTTTTCTGTTGTTCACTGGAAGGCAATCGGTGAAAAAATTCAGCAAAAGCACTGATTGTAATATCAAAACCATTTATTGTGATAAATCTGCCGGTTGATAGTACTCTGAATTTTTCTGTGCTATTGAAAATGGCTGCCTTACCATAAGAAAAATTATTGACTTCTTTCCGGATAGTTTTTCTTAAAACAGAAGATTGCGTACCAAATAACCTGTAAAGAGACAATACTGGCAAGTCTGAAAAGATTATCTTCAAGCCATATCTTCCTAAAAGATTTACAGGCATTTCAGGAAAATTACCCAAACACACAGAATTAAAACAAATATCTCTTCCAAAAATGACAAATGGCAACATTGCATACCAGCACACTTCATATAACCATTGAGACATATTATTTTTTATTAATTCAGGCAAACCCACATATTCAAAAGAGATATTATCAAAATAAAAGTCTAACTCAGAATGTTGCTCCAGATACTTTTTAATTTCATTCCGATTATCAGTATGAGTTAATACTACCAAACGATGTCGCTGGGAAAGTCTGAATAGTTTTTCCCAATTCAGTCTTCCTTTGTACTGAGACGGATTGACATGAAAAGCGATAAAAAGGATTGTTTTTTGCTTTAATTTCATAGTAGTTGTTGTATCATATCCGATTCTCCCTCAGTCGATGTTGTTCAAAATACTCTTATGTGTGTTGAATGTATTATCAATCTTATCTTCTGATGTTACCATCTTAATTTTAAAAGAAGTGAACATGCTTACTAAACCCACACCCGCAGCTACCACTTTAGAATCGGTAATAACCCAAATAGAAGCAACCTGCTTTTTTAGCAGAATGAGCGTTTCCTGAACGGCAAGTCTAACTGGCTGCTCATAATCGCTCATTTTTAAACTATTGAAAATGAGTGTAAATTTTTGTTCGGGATACTGACCAAATATTTCTTTCCACTTCTGTATGGCAATCAGGGTGGTTTTATGGGTCAGTAACCCTTCAAAATTTATTTTCAGTATATTCATATCATCTGTGATGATTAATTCAAAGTTTGTCTGGTTCATAGATAAAAAAGTAGTTATAGTGAACTGATTATTGTTTACGGGTTTGCTCTTGCCTGCCCGGGAGCCTGCTTTATATCAGGTCTGTTGCGTGGGTTAATTCTTCTATCCTCTTTCAGATGAAATCTAGAGGTAGCATATACTCTTTTGGGATGACTGGCTTTGAGTTTGAAGCCTAAAAAGAAGGTTTCCTGCATCACAGGATTTGTCCATAAATCTCTCATAGTAGTAATTGTTAATTTTTATTGTTTTTACCTGAAAATGTTATTTAGAATTTTGTATGCTATTTTTTTTAATTTTTGTGGAAACGTATTCTAAAAAAAATCATATCTTTTTTTGCTGTTTCCAATGGTTGCTCTGCTTTTTCCAAAATCCGGATTAAATTCTATTTACCGGAATCTCAAATCTTGTTTTTTTACTAATCCTTTTTGCTATTCAACCTGTATATTTTCTCTTTAAAAAAGGCTTTTTGTATCAAATTAGCTTGTTTTAGCCTTTTTCTGAAGTAAATCTTGATGATACATCAGGCATTTGACTTCAGGATTATAATAAGATAAGTACAACTTTGTTGCCAAAATAGAAGCATACCAAAATCCTGTGTTTTGTATTGGAGTACTTGACTCCTAACCGAATGAAAAACATGAGAAATACCAGTATTTGGTGTGGCTGTGGAGATTGTAGTTTAAGGAATGATTGATTATAGATTTGACAAACCTGATTTTAACTTTGTACAATTCAGATCCAATCTGGTTGCCCGTTGGGAATACAAAGCCGGTTCAGAACTGTATCTGGTCTGGTCGCAGGGAAATACGCCGAATGTAGGGCAGGATTTTAGCGATGGGGGTAGCAGGAAATCTCCTGAACAAAATCTTTGCCGGATAAGCCCGCAACATCCTCCTCCTTAAATTTACCAATCGCTTTTTGAAATAATCTTTGCAGAAAGTAATATTTTTAACCCATATTTCATAATTATTTTACGTGAAATGAGTTTTTTTATTTTTGGCTACAAATAATTAAAAAATGACAGAATTAATAGTTGAATATGACAAAAAAGTAACAATTACAGCTATTTACCAATGGCATACTTATAATGGATTAATTGAAGGACTTCCAACAGACTGGGCAAATAATAGAATTTTGCAACGACTTCCATCAAATATTAAGTCTCATTCAGGTAAAGATGTTTTTCACATTATTGAACCTACCCTGACTCCTATCTCTTATGAAGGTAACTATCCTTTTGGACAGCCAATAAAGTTGCCAAGTGTAATATGTATTGCTGATTTAATCCTTTGGGAACCAGTAAAAGACCCAGATAAACAGGGATCTGCCTTAGTTATTGCGTGGTTTCAAGACTATTTTGCCTTTCCAATAGCTCCAGATATTATTGAGAAACTTAAAGTAGTAGAATGGTCAAAACTGGCAGTTGATTTCGATAATTAAATCACACAAAAGATTTAAGTGTGATAAATTTTAATCTTTAGCAATCACTATAACTTTTCGTTATGGAACTGATAAATACAATAGAAATAAGTCCTTACACCTATGCTAGTCAAGAGTATGTTTATCCTGATGGCAGTTCAAAGGAATTTCCTGAAGAATGGAATCAGTTTTGGATAAAATGTATTTCAGGTAAGAATCTGGGAGGGCTAAAAGCAATAGAAAAAGGCTCTTATCTGGTTGATATTGAAATAATTAAAGAACATGAGCTTGAAGAAATTTTAAAACAGGAACTTAGTGAAATTGAGATAGATGACGTTGAAGAGCAACTTAGCAGACTATCTGGTGGAATTGTAGTCAAAGAAGGTAATGAAATATTACTCAAACCAACATGTTGTGGAGATATAGGCAATATTCAGGAATGGGAAAATATTTTTGAGGCAGAAGCAAGCCAATGGCATCAGTTGTGGATTGGGCATCCCTGGATTTTTTACAAACGGGAAAATGGACTCATCTGTTTTTCAGACTATACCGATTCAAATCTTAAAGATTTGACAGACATAAAAGCAGGGTAGTGTTAACTTTCAACTGATTTTGTATGTTTGTGGTTTGCCATCAAAAAAGCTATTTTATGATAAAGACAAAACACAAGTGTAAAAAATGTCAAAGTGAAAATATTGTTTTGAACGGAAAAAACACAAGTGGCTCTCAAACCTATAAATGTAATGATTGTGGTTGCTGCCGAGTGTTATTTAGTGTAAAAAAGACAAAAGATATTGACTTAGAAATACTTAACAAAACATATCAGGAACGGAATAGCACTCGTTCAACAGCACGAATATTTGGAATAAGTCACGTAACGGTTTGGAAGCATCTAAAAAAAAGCTCAAAGTCTAGCTGATTTCAAGACAACTATTGAGCCAGCAAAAGCACATGATGAGCTTGAATTAGATGAAATATTTACTTATTACGCTTTGAAAGTCAATAAGATACGCATTTGGATTGCTTTAAGTAAGCGGAATAGACAAATCATTTCGTTTCATATTGGCGATGGGTCGAAAGAATCGTGTATGGAATTTTACAGAAAACTACCTTATGAGTATTATAGAAAACATTGTTTTTCAGATTTCTGGAAATCGTACTCATCTATCCCGGAAGAATATATTACACAAGTTGGTAAAGAAACAGGATTAACAAATCATGTGGAAAGATTAAATTGCACTATTAGGCAAAGATTTAGTCGAATGGTGAGAAAAACACTTTCATTCTCAACGAAACTATATATGCTCAATCTCCATTTTAAACTTTGGGCTTTCTTCTACAACACTAATTTAATCATCAGTTGAAAATTAACACTACCAAAAGCAGCAATCAAACTATCAGAAAGCGATTTAAAATACGAAGTAACAAAAATCAGGAAACGACAAAACGATTTTGAAGAGAGAATATTTAAAATTCTGGATAAAATGGAGCTTAAAAATGCAAAGATAATTTCAAAACTACTGACCGGAAACAGGCTGAAACTGAAAAATTAAGAAAAACTTAAGATATATTCCTTTCGTTCAACGGATTACGTATTTGCGATGGTGGAGCATTTGAAAAACATCAGCCCAACATTGCACAAATGCCCAATAGAATTACAAATGTTGAGTTTTTAACTGTCAGCCCCACTATTCTATTACCAATACGATGTTAGCTGTTCGGTTTTCTTTCTTGTCGAGCTGTTCTACCAACATTTCCACCAAGGTTTTACTTGTTCTGACTCGTCTGTCTCTGCTTTTACTGTCCAAAATTCTTCTTTAAAAGGCAAATTTGTAAATTCTTTTGTCAGCATATGAACATACGGATAAATTGCGTCTTCACTTCCATTTTGAAATCTTTTCATTACTTTTTGAATAGGCCAAATTTGTCTGTCATTTGGAAGTTTTAAAAAAACATTTAGTTCGGCTTGTGGGTCATTGTCGTCTGTTACCCAGTCAGCACCATTTACGTTCTTGATAATTGTCTCACCAACGTATGAACCAATTGAAAAAAGTTTTGGTCCAAATCCTTCTCCATAAAGTCGTCCACCTTTTTTAGGTTGTCCGTTTTTCATATTTACTGTAAAAAACCTGTCCACTTCAATTATGCTGTCAATTGTGTAATCAAGTTTGAATTCGTCGGTTGCAAAAACTTTTACTATCCAGTCTGATTGTGATTTAATATCTTCTCTTAATGTTGCCATATTTTAAATATTTTTTTGTCGTTTCGGTGTCGTTCTCTAAACTGACCGTTAACATTTATCTTATCGGCTTATCACTACTTTCCGGCTTACTTTATTTTTTCCAATCTGAAATTGTACCACATACAAGCCATTTTGAAGATGTGAAACAGAGATATTTTTCTGAACCGGATTATGAATTGTAGTTACCAGTTGTCCTAAAGTATTTACAATTTGTACACTTTTCACATTGTCATAATTCCAGTTCAACACATCCTGAGCAGGGTTTGGGTACACTATAAAATCAGCAAACAACTCCTCTTCTACCCCACTTATCACTTCGGTACTCAATACCGGACGAATCATAAAACTTCCCGTTAATGGAACAGGAGCATCTTTGTTGGCAGACCAGTCACTCCCTCCAAGATTATAAAACAAATATTGACCTGCATCGTGGCTTTTATCGATACCTACATTCATTTGCTCAATAGTGGCTACCTGTTGCCAGCCTACATAAAAAATACCTTCTACAAATACTACTTCGCTCTCTTTTTCCAAAAAAGGATAAAATTTAAACTGATTCAGGGTGTCAATAGAAACACTTTTCTGAAAGATAGCAGTTCCGGGCTTTCCATTATCATCCCCCCAAATTCCTAACACAAAAGTTTGTCCCACCAGACTTCTTCCTATTTGTGGTAAATAAAATTTAACGCCAGTAAGTCGTCGTTTGGCAGAGACTTTAAACTGCAACGCTACCTTACCTAATCGTTGGTTAATGCCGCCGGCATAATCAGGTATGCCATCGTCATAAGCAAACTCATTACCCAGTGAAGTTAAAGTCGAAATAGTATCATTTTGCCTGAAATCAACTCCCGGAATAACCGTATTATTATCTCCTGTATTAAAAATAAAGTCAGTTTTAAGAAGTGTTGACTGAGTTAAAACCGGAATATTACTGGCATTAGGACGATAGACAACCATTTTGCGTTCGCCAGCCTCAATCCGTTGTGAAGCAACTGTTGTGAAATCATACACCTGATTAGTAACAGCATTTTTGAGATTTACAGTCCAGCCCGCAAAGTTGAAAACATTGTTATTATTATTGAGAAAAGTTTTCACGGTATCTGAGGTCTCAGTAGCTTTATTAGCAAAAAACTCAAAAAAAGGCATTGCTGTATACCTTTTCAAAATCGGATTTGGCATAAAAGAAGGAGACAAATCTCTGTAATACACATCAGTGGCTGTACGGTTTTTATTCAGATATACATAATCCAATACCCATGAGTCATAAATGCCTGATTGTTTCCCGATGGCTCTGAATCTAAACTGAAAACCTGCATGAAAGAAATCATTACTATTGATATTGACAGTTACTTGCTTAAAGGCAGCTAAAGATTCTCCGGCAACATCCCATATTTTTCGCCACTTTCCGGTATTATCCAGTAATTCAAGTTTCAAAGAATCTCCGTCAGAAGCATCAGGAGCTTCTCCCAATCCTTTAGCCTGATAAAAAAAACTCAGATATACATTGTTACTTATCGTAAGACCTGATAAATCAATCGGAAGAGAAAGTAACGTATCAGTAGAACCCTGAGCCAGTTGTAACTGATCACTGTAGGGAACTCCTGAAAAATTAACACCATCAAAATGAGCCACACCTTTGGATGGTGGCTGAAACTGAGTATTTACTTTGTTATCTACTCTTACCCCTCCCCCCGACTGCCAGAGCTGGACATCTGGTTTGCCTGACACTGTAGAAAAATCATCAAAAAATGGCAGTGTTAAGGCGGTTATTTTTTTTGAATTGACAGTATTTGTTGTTTTATGGGTTGTTGTGGGATACCCCTGAGATTCCAGAGGAACTACACGCCATTGGGCGGAGAGTTGTGTAGAAAATAAAAAAAATATCCCCCCAAATGAAATACTGCGAAGCATTATAGCTATTTCATTCAGGATTATTGTATTTTTTTTTTTGTAAAAGAAAGAAATGTTTATCTGGTTCAAAATGTAATGAGATTATAATCCTTCAGCCTTGTAAGCAGTAAGTCAAAATTAATAATCACTAAATCGCAACAAGGGTTTATTAATCAAATATTGGTTGCAAGTGCCTTTACCTTTATGGGATTCGCTTTTTATCTGTATTAATTTGGTATCTACTTAACGATACAAAATACGTCCTTATTATCAGAATGGTTTAGTCCTGCACCGTATCTGGTAAAACAGTTTTAAGCTTGCTGGTATCCGGTTTAGGTTTTTCTTTTTCAGAGGCAACCCAAATATCCACTACATCTCCTGATTTGACTTGTGCTCCGGCAGTCGGATTTTGTCTTACAACCGTGCCCAATGGTTTACTGCCAGAGTAGTCTTTTCTGAAATTAAGCTGTATATTTTGTCCTTTACTGGCAATACGAGCTTCCTCTTGTGTTTTTCCTACAAAATCTTCGAGAGTAAAGAGATTAACTTTTCTCCCATCCCCGATTACAAGTTTTATTTTAGCACCTTTGGGTACATTTGTACCCGGCTCTATGGGTTTACCATTAAACATTTGCTGAAGTACTACCTCCGATAAATCAGGCTGGTATTCAGGAACATCCATCTGTAAATCAAAACTTTTGAGCAAACTTTCAGCACTACGTGGAGACAACTCTGTAAGCTTTGGCATTTTTACCATAGGCGGGTTTTGTGAGGCTATGGTAAGAAATATTTTACGACTTGTTTTTACATCTGCACCAGGCAATGGATATTGTGATAGCACCGAAAGAGGAACCTTACCAACAACATAATTTGAGTCATTTACTTCATATCGGAGATTAAAATCGTCGAGCACATCTTTAGCATCTTCCAGTTTTTTTCCGGTAAGGTCTGGCACTTTTACACTCTCACCATGATGGGTACTCAATGGAAGATATACAAAAAAGAAAAACAGGAAAAGTAGTACAGCTGCACAAGCTATAATACCTGCATGAATAATGATGGCAGTTTTGCCCCCATTAAGCCCCAGCTTGTCCCGCCACGAAGCATCGGAGACTCCGACAGGTTCTGATGATAATTTCATTGTTCGGGTTGTTTCTTTTTTTCCTCTTTTTTTGGAGTATTGGGTGTATTTTCGCCACCTTCTACCTGAGGCTGACTGTCTTCACTTTTGCCTGCTATCCAGATATCAATAATATCTCCGGCTCTCACTGTATTGCCTTCAATAGAGGCAGGATTTTGCTTAAAAACTTTACCTAAAGGTTTACCTTCCCGTTCTTCATAAATAATATTACCAAGTTGTAATCCTACACCACTGGCTCCTTTCAGATAAAAACGCACTTCTTCCAGACTCAATCCTATCAAACTCGGAACAGGAAAATGCTCTGCACCCTGCCCGTTGCTGACCACCAAATCTATTTTACTCCCTTTCGGAATTTCAGTGCCAGGTTCTATTTTGGTGCCTTTGTATCTTTGTTCAAGTATGGTATTTTCTGCCAAATCAGCTTTATACTGGTATTCGCCCGGCACTAAATCAAAACTCTGCAACTGCAATTCTGCACTTTGCAAAGATAAATCTACCAATTTGGGCATTCTTACCATAGGCGGATTTTTGGCTACGATGGTCAGATAAATTTTCCGGTTTTGCTTTACTTTGGCTCCCGGTTTTGGATATTGTGAAAGTACAGTCAAAGGTTTTTTTCCTACCTGAAAAGCTGAGTCACTGACTTCATACCGCAAATCATGTTCTTCAAGAAATTTTACGGCATCGTCAAAAGCTCTTCCGTTCAGGTCGGGAACAGTAATACTTTCACCATGATGGGTGCTGCTTGGAAGATAAATAAAGAAAAATCCTAAAAACCACATCAGCAACAAACATACAATGATGCCTATATGTACAAAAATATCCTTTCGGGAATTGGTTTGAATGGTGATCATTTTTACGATTTTCAGTTATCGTTTTTTGTCTGTTTAATTTGCTAAAACCTGTCCTGCTGATTTTCTCTCTCTGCCAAACTCAAGAATTTTGTCAATAAAATTATAAGGTTTGTAATCATTCAGGGCAGCCTGATGAAAAATACAGGTAGCTGGTGTCATACCCGGCAACGAATTTACTTCAATGATAATAGTTTCTACCCGGTTTTCATCAAAAATTCTTACAAAAGCATCTATCCGGCAATAACCCTGTACATTCAAAATCCGGGCAACTTTACCGAGTTCAGCCCTTACTTTGGCAGAAATCAATTTTTGTTGTTCTGCATTTTTAGAATATCGGGCTGGCGTAATGTTTTGCCCCTCTCCTGCCAGAAATTTTTCTTCCAGACTTAATATTTCGCCAGATGCCAGGGCTTCCGAAGGTTCAAATATCTCATATTCAATTTGTCCATCCGAGTTAAATTTTGTTAAAAGACCGCCTGTTACTTCCAGAAAATGTTTTGCATCTCCTTTTTCAATCAAATCTTCTATCAGAAAATGCTTTTTTTGTGGAAACTCTTCATTTATTTTCAAATGCAAAACTTCAGCGGCTAACGACACAAACTCTTCGGTTTTACGAAAAATCATCTCAGAAAAAGCTTCCAGTTCTGCCCGGTTTTTGATTTTTTTCACTGCCGAGCTACAACCATCGTCAGCCGGCTTGGCAATAAAGGGATATGTAAACTGACTTTCTATTTCACTAAAAAATGCATGCCGGTCAGTTTCAAAAGCCGTTTGATATGCCAGCTTATGGTTGGCAACCAGTATTCCGTTTTTGCGAAGTATTTCGTTGGTTTCGTATTTATTAATCGTAATTCGGGAGCTATCCACACCAGAGCCATTATAAGGCAAACCCACTTTTTCGAGCTCAATCTGAACAGCCCCATCTTCTCCCGGGCGACCATGCAGGGCAATAAAAACCTCATCGGCTATTCCGGCAAGCTCCTGATAAGTAATTTTTTTCACTTCCGTAACAGCCATTTCGCCAGTATAAAGCCGGGTTACATGGATGGCTTCAGATTTGATTTTTTCCAAAACAGGATTTTTTTTCTGAGCTGTTTTTACCTTTTCTTTAATATCATCTGCATTGTCTTTGAGCATGATATTGACCGGAATCACATACATTTCGTGATTTTCTTCATTGCCTGTCAGAAATACCGGGATGGGTTGGTAATGAGTAGAAGAAGATAGTTTTTCGTAGATATTTCTGCCACTTTCTACCGAAATATGTCTCTCTGACGAAAAACCACCCATGATTACTGCTACTCTTATTTTTTCTTCTTTGCGTGAGTGCAGGTGTGTTATGTTGCTGTCAAGCTGATTTAATACCCGACGTAGATACGTATTATTTTTACCGTTACGAACTCTGGCAGCCAGCGAAGTACGGATGATATAAGTAATAAATTGTGAAGGATTTAAACCGATTTCGGCTGCCTGATGGAAAAAGAAACCACTTGGCAGCATGCCTGATGTGGTATTAGGATCGTTGAGAAAAATCTCGCCAAGTAGCGTAATAAAGCCATCGATACGGGCATATACGTCACAATACATGGCATTGTAAAGCTTGCAACAGTCCTCCCGTATTTTGGCTATCAACGATTCAGAAACCTCAATAGGTGTAATTTTACGACTCATACCGGGCAAATACTTGCTGCGGTAATCGAACATAGATTGCTTTTTGACTACTTCTGTCGGAGGTAAAGCCAGTGGGTTGCCATTTTCATCTTCTATAACAATACATGAAAATTCTTTGCCACCGATAAATGCTTCTATCAGCACTTCTTCTTCCCCATCTACATTTGCCAGTATTACTTTGCTCTGAATGCCGAGTTTTGTGTTGAGGTATTCCAGCAATTCTTCAGGATGATAAATGAGCGTTTCATCAGCATAAACCGGCAAGCCCATGCCTCCCCGAATGTCAATCAAATCATGTATAAAATGTATTTTGCTATTTTCTGAAAGTTTATTCCAGTAAGAAGACTTAATTTCTTTAATGAAAAAAGCTTTATTGACAGCTTCTACAAACTCATGATTGTCTTTGCTATTGAGAATGGTAACACCAATAGAAGAGCCTTGTTTGGGTGGTTTGATAACAAAAGGCAATCCAAACTTGCCAATCAGTTTTTCAAACAAATCACCTTTATATTCTGTATTTTCCCATTCCTGTCTGCTCAGAAGCCATCCTCTTGGGTGTGAAAGCCCGGCATTACCAAAAATGCTTTGCTGTACTTTTTTGTCTATACCAATGGCAGAGGGCAAAATGCCGGCACCTGAGTAAGGAATGCCATGCCACTCCAGCAAGCCCTGTATGTTGCCGTCCTCACCATAAGGACCATGCAAAGTAAGAAAAGCAAAATCAAATAAGTCTTTAAACTGATGTGGTGAAACCCGTTTGCCAACGCTTGCAATTACAGCATCCCACTCAGCTTCTGAGAGTTTACCCAGGCTCTCTGCATAAATCTGAAAACCATTGGGAGAAGGAGGAATAAAAGCGATAGGAGGGTAAAAATCACGAATAGTACCTTTGTAAACATACTGCCAGTCGAGGAGTATAAAATTGCCAAGACTGTCCACAAATACCGGAACAGGTTCAAAAAGGTGTTTGTTGAGGTTATCGTAAACCGTTCTGCCACCGGCGAAAGAGATTTCCCGTTCACGGGATTGTCCGCCGAATATAATGCCAATGCGTAGTTTCATTGGGTGCAAAAGTAATGATTCGGCAAGCAAATGGCAAGGGTTGTATTTTCAGGTATTTCTGAGTTTAGAAAAAAGATAATTCTTGCTTACTGTTTTTTCTTACGCCTTGATTTTTCTAAATCATAACCTGCTCTAATATTCAATTCTGTATAACTTTTGATTTTATTAAACCCTAAAGCCAGATTACATCGTTTGTACTTCTTTTCAATTCCTCCCTGAAATTGCCAGAAACCAGACCAGTATGTTATTTTAAAATAAGTATCAAAATCATATCTGTAATTGGAAGGAATGTGGATGTATTTACTAATTCCCAACTCATAACCAACATAATTCTTTATACTGTTTTCCTGATGAAGAGTTGCCAATCCTATACCCGGATTCAAATGAATATTTTTAATTGTAAACTGAGAAAAATACATATCTGACCAAATTCTATAACTAGTAAAATCAAAATCAAGATTTTTGATTTCTATTCTATTGTAACCTGCTTTTAACTTGATTTGAGAATAGCAATCAGCAATAAAATTATTTAGTCCTAACTCACCCATAATTTGCTTGTTTTGATTCAAATCTGTCTGATAACCCACCATTAATTGAAAAGACATCCTTATAACAGAAGGCGGAACAAGTTCAAACAATCCACCAAGCGGAGTATGAACTACACCAGCATAATAATTTATACCAAAATGCTTAATTTCGAAAAAATCTATATTACACTCCCATTTCATCAATACTTCGAGAGAATCAACCGAATTATTGATTTTAACCTCTTTTGTTCTTAATCCTACAAAAGAAAATACAAGGGTAGCTGTATCACTTGCTATATTCAGATTAAATTTACCGTCACCATCTGTTGATGTCCCTTGCAAGGTTCCTTTTACATGAATACTTGCTCCAGGAATTGCCGATTTTTCGGATTTTTCTTTCACAACTCCTTTTACAATAATCTGACTGTAAGCTGAAGCTGATACAGAAAGTAAAATTAATAACAGTAGATTTTTTTTCATTTTCAATAGCTGTAATTCGGGTTAAAATATTGCAAAAGGATTTGCAGCAATAAAATAAAAAAATCTGATGTTTAAACACTTGTTTTTCTCAAAAAATCAGAATTTCCTGTATAAAGAAGCGAAAAATGATTAATTTTACGTTATTATTAAGATAGCCTTCCGGATTGCAAATTGCAATTTATAAAACTTTGACTATAAGCTATTTAGCATTATATCTTAAATGAACGAGAAATTACGTCCCATTGCTGTGGAAGAATACAGTAAGGCTTTTGCAAAAAAAGTCTGTACCGGATTTTTTGCCAACCAAAGTACAATTTCCGGCAAACAGATTCTTTCATTTTGCAATATCTATCAGGTTAACCTCTTTATTCTTTACAAGATTTTTGACAGATGGCAAAACGAAACTGCCAAACTCAAAAGTCCCTATTTTGATTATAACCGACCCGAAGTTCAGGAAGCGATGACAGTATTTATGAATACATTATCGCAGCATATTGCTATCAAACAGGAAGATTTTGAGCCATTGGTCATCAAATCTGTGGCTGATACGCTCCGACTGATGCTATCGCCGATGGATTTTTTTAAGATACAACTTACTCATAACCAAATAGTCAGAATTTCACGTCTCAAAGAAATGCAGAAATACATTCATCTGAATAAGTTTCTGTTTAAAGAACTGATTGACAGGCTTGAATCGATTTATGGAGAAGAGCTGGATTGGGAAAAAGCAGTATCTGTTCTAAATGATGTATATCAGTTGCATAAGGGCAATCTGGATGCCAGTGAGCCTTTGGTAGAGGTTTTTTCTAAAAAAGTTCCTCTTTATGTAGAAGACCTTAAAGAAAATCCGAGAACACAAATACCTCTGCCTAATCTCAATACTACTGTATCTTTCTTTGATTCGGATATTACAGACCGTTATTCAAATGGTTATAATATACCCTCTGCCGACCAGCTGGGTAAGGATATGGCAAAAATCAGTTCTAATGGGAATGGACAGAACAACATAAACATTGCCAATCGAGATGTTCCACTACACCAGTTATACCATGCTAATCAGACACTTAATGATAAAGTAGGGGAGAATGTGGCAGAAAACTTTTTGCAACGTCAGTTAAAACTCAAAATTACCAACATCCGTAATTCCATTTCTCTTAACCAGAAATTCATTTTTGTAGGTGAACTTTTTGGTGGAGATGCCAATGTTTTTCAACGGGCTATTGACGAAGTAGAAGCTTGTCCTGATGCGGCAGAAGCTACCCTGCTTCTGAAAACCAAGTATGCCGGGCGATTTGAATGGGATTTTGCCAGCGAACCTGTCAACGATTTTCTGGAAATTGTAGAAAGGCGTTTTTTATAAAAAGTATTAAACTGGTTTATTGTTGTATTGCTCATCATGTAAAAATAAACCAGTTTAACCCTCATATCATCCATTTCTTATGAAATACCTTAAACTGTGTATTTTATTGCTTTTTTCATCAGAAATGGTTGCTCAAACTACACTTTCTCCCCGCAACCAGGCGGTCAGGGCTCTAAATAACTATGTAGATTATTGCAATGCTACTGCTCACTATCTTAAAGTCGTACTCCCCAAATTTGACGAATGGAATCAGGATTTTAATAAAAGAGTTGAAAAAAACCGGCAGACTGAAGAGTTTACTTACTCTCCACAGGGCTTTTTGAACGACCCGGATTATTATCAGATAATTACTCCTGAAAACGGCTATAAAAAGTGTATTGCTGCAAGTCAGATTTTATTACCTGCCGAACAAAAAGTCCTGAATGCCAAACTAAATCAGTTGCACCAGACTGTAAAAAACATTGAAAGTCTGAGGATGGATACGCTGAAAAAGTATGTAACTGATAAAATTTATCTTTCTGATTTTGATAAAGGCTATCGTATTTTACAAAAAGCAGAAAAACTTTTTAGTGAGTTTGACAATACCAAAGAATCTCTGACTTCAGAATTACAAAAGATCTATAACCAACGCTTTTATTTTCCGCCACCTGCCGGAGATTATATTGTAAGTGTCAGTAAACTGGCAAAAGGCATGCAAATCTGTAAAAATCTGACTGATGATTTAGGGAAAGGCGACTCAACCCGTCTTCGTGAATTTACTTTTCAGCTTGACAGTTTAGTAGAAGTACTTAAAAATAATAAAAGCAAATATCTGCCTGGTATCAGGGATGAACTTTTTGAAAATGGAGCAAATAACGGCTTTAACTTGCTTGTCAGCTACGACCATGTAATCAGTCAGCTTAATGTAATGCTGATTAAATGTGAAGAATTTATAAAAAAGTCTAAACATCCGTATGCCACACTCTATCCCGACAAATGTTTTTATTATTACAATCAGGAATTAATTCAACACTACAATCAATTCGGGCTTACCCATTATTACAACGAATTTGTTACGCTCATTACGGGTGATAAACTTGCCGTTGAGACTGAATTTGGTACACGTTATAAAGGGCTTTCAGGCAATAAATATGGCTTTAATGTACCTGTGCGATATATGCTCATGTGGGCATCCGAAGCTCCCCTTTTTAAAGTTTATCCTCCTAAGAAATAAATTCTTTTACTTACTTTTTATTACAAAAGTGATTGTTCCGGAAGATATGGGTGCAGGGTCGCCTGATGTAGTCTGAACAAAGTCTGTATTTTCGAGAATTGCTTTTTTATAAACTGCCGTTACAGACGGACTGACCGTAGATTCTTTAACAGTACAGGAAACCACTTTGCCATCTTCGTCAATTTTTACAATAAAAGTAATCTTACCCACTTCGCTTGAATTGTCAGAAACTCGAGGTTGAGCTGTCCACTTCCAGCCTGGTACATTCATAGAAGCTCCATTCCCATCTCCACTTCCGGTACCAGTGCCATTTCCGCCATTGCCATTACCACCTGTTCCCTTTTTACCATAATAAGCCCTTCCATCCAAATCGCCATCAGGCTTGCCTTTATTCCCTGTTTTACCAACATCATTTCCTTCATTTACACCAGTTTTACCATTACCTGTATTTTTGACATCTGTTTTTTTAGTCATCAATCCCCTGTCATCTACTTTAGGCTTGGGCGTTTCTACAGGTGTTTTTGGAACTTCAGTCTTAGGCTTGGTAGTAACTTCTGTCTGAATTTTTGGTTTTTCTTTTTCAGGATTTTCAGTTTTCTTAGGAACTTCTACTGTACTATTCTCATCAGATTGTTCATCATCCTGGGTTTCTGCCGGAGTAGTTTGCTGAGGTTGTGATTGCTCTTCGGGTAAAGGTTGCTGATTTGCTTCATTGTTATTTTCCAGGTCTTCTCCCCCACTCAGATAACTCTGTTCATCTCCGCTTCCAAAATCATCTGTACCAAAGTTTAACTCAACGCCACTGCCACCCCCCATCACAATCTTGTCCAGAGGTGGATCAGGAGGCATAAAAACCACCAGATAAGTAAGCAATAATATCAGCAAATGAATCCCTATGCTAATAATCCAGGCTTTAACACTGTCAGTCATAATTAAGAATAGTATTCACAAAAAGTTTTATTTCTTCTTCAGCTTGTGTTGCAGTTTATTTTTTTCCTGAAAAGCCACTACTTCTTCTATTGTTGGGTTTAGCTGCAAAACCACACCCTGTTTGTCAATTAAAACGAAAAAAGGCAAGCTGAATATCTGTTCATGTACAAATTTTTTATATAAGAAATCATTTCGGTCAACTGCTACCGGAAAATTGATTTTCTGATGCAGAACAAAACTCTTCAGAGAATCTTCTCCTGATTTTCCGTCATTGATAGAAATCACTTCAAATTTGCCATATTTCTTCTTCATTTTTATCAGTTCTGGTATCACTTTCAGGCATGTATCACTCTCAAATGTCCAGAAATGTATCAGTATAGTATTTCCAACATACTCACTCAGTTTTTTGGTTTTACCATTCCAAAGCTGTAAAGCCATCTCCGGACAAGGCATTCCTACTCTTACCCCAGGTTGAGGACGTGGTCGTGGCTGATCTGAAGGCTGAGCAAAAACAAAAAATCCTGAAAACAAAAATAAAATCGACACACAAATTGGCTGATAGGTAAACCGACTTTTAAGTATTTTTTCAGGATTAGTTATTCTCATAAACTGTTATTGATAAAAAAAATTATGCAGTAGTTCCTTCTTTGAGTTTTTCGGCGTTTTCAGCGATACGCAGTTCCTGTATAAATTCGCCAATATCACCATCCATTACCGCAGGCAGATTATAAACAGTATAATTGATTCGGTGGTCTGTAACCCGGCTTTGTGGATAATTATAAGTCCTGATTTTGGCACTTCTGTCACCTGTACTTACCATCGTTTTACGTTGACGCATGATTTCGTCCTCCTGCTTCCGTACTGCATCTTCATAAAGGCGGGTACGCAGCATTCTCAGGGCAATTTCACGGTTGCCGAGCTGGGTTCTTTCCTGCTGGCAGGTTACCACAATCCCACTTGGTATGTGACGCAAAATCACTTTGGTTTCTACTTTATTTACGTTTTGTCCACCTGCTCCCCCACTCCGGGCGGTTTGCAGTTCAAGGTCTGCATCTTTAATTTCTATATCAATTTCTTCAGCTTCCGGCAACACTACTACTGTAGCAGCAGAAGTATGCACACGCCCCTGCGTTTCAGTATCAGGAACACGCTGCACCCGATGTACCCCTGATTCAAATTTCATGATAGCATATACGTCTTCCCCCGATATAGAAGCTGAAATTTCTTTATAGCCCCCCGATGTACCTTCTGTAAAATCAAGCACCTGAAATTTCCAGTTTTGCCTTTCTGCAAAACGCTGATACATTCTGAACAAATCACCTGCAAAAATCGCTGCTTCATCTCCTCCTACGCCACCACGAACCTCCAAAATCACATTTCGGCTATCATTGGGGTCTTTGGGAATAAGCATTTCTTTGATTTCAGCTTCCAGAGCTTCTTCCTGCGGGTAAAGTTCGTCAAGTTCGGCTTTTGCAAGTTCCCGAAATTCCTCATCTTTTTCATGGGCAACAATTTCTTTGGCATTTTCTATGTTCTTGAGCAGCGTGAGATAGGCTTCATATTTCCTGACTATTTTTTCAAGGTCTTTATACTCTTTATTAAGCCGTGAATAGGTTTTCATGTCAGTCATAGCTTCAGGTTTTATAATTTCCTGACCTACTTCTTCAAATCGTTGCCGAATTGCCTCTAACTTATCTATCATTGTAATGTTATATTATATCTTAAATTTTAAGATAGCATGAATTAATCTGTTATTTTTTAATGTTCTGCAAAAATACGAATTTTAAATGAAATGCTTTTTGAGAAAAATATGCTGCACAAGACTGCTTTTTGGTTAATTTTGCTGTCTCAAAAAATATAGATTATTCTACCAAAGTATGTCATCCCGTTTATCTGTCCCAATTTCTATACTAATCTTTTTAACTGCTTGCAGCAATCCGGTCAATGATCGTGTGGGTAATCCTGAAAAAATAAAAGAAGAGCTTGAAGCCCGTAAGATAAAACGAATCACTCCTGCTGAAATTACTACAACTGCTGAAAAATGGGGAAAGTCTAATACCGAAGCTTTACAAAAAAACCTTAATCAGGTATTAGGAGCAGAGTTGGAAAAAGGTGCCTTATTGCCAGCATCTGAACTATGTAATCCTGATTATCTGCCGGTTACTGATTCTTTAAGAAAAAATTATAATACTCAGGTAAAATGGTTTTCATTAAATCGTAAAAACAAAAACCTGTTACATCCCAAAGAGCAGGAGATTTTAGATGCATATCAATACAATATAGAAAAAAAACTTCCGATTGCATCAAATCTTCAAAAAATGACTGATACACTCTTTCTTTATACTACACCAGTGCTTCTTTCTGAAGATTTGTGTCTGAGATGTCATGGCAAGGTAGGAAAAGATATTGCCGAAACAGATTACAAAAAACTGGCTGAAAAATATCCTGAATTTAAGAATTTAACCAATATTGAAAAAAACAAACCTATTGGTATATGGGGTCTTCATTTTTTAAAGGCAGAAGTAATCAGTCAGGTTAAATAGGTTGGGGTTATCTGAGTATCTGAGAATTAAAAAATGAATCACCTTCAATTTAACAAGATTGAAATTCAGCACTTTACCATATATTTGAGTTCTTACAGGAAGAATTCAGATGGTATATACAAAAAAAATTGCACATTTGTATAACTGCAACCTTATTGTTTTCTTACCTGTATGACCGATGTAAAAATGGAGGCTTCCTGGAAAGAACGCCTGAAAAATGAATTTAATAAAAGTTATTTTGAACAACTCATCACTTTCGTAAAAAATGAATATGCTACGAGAGTTATTTACCCACCCGGAAATAAAATTTTTGCTGCATTTGAGCGTTGCCCTTTTGATCAAACCAAAGTTGTAATTTTGGGGCAAGACCCTTATCATGGAGCAGGACAAGCCAACGGACTGTGTTTTTCAGTAGCTGATGGCGTTTCGGTTCCTCCTTCACTGGTTAATATTTTTAAAGAAATCAAAGATGATTTAGGGATAGCTGTGCCCAAGTCAGGAAACCTTGAACGATGGGCTGACCAGGGAGTATTGCTTCTCAATGCTACCTTAACAGTAAGGGCTAATGAAGCTGGTTCTCATCAAAACAAAGGCTGGGAACAGTTTACCGATGCTGTAGTTAAAGTTCTTTCCGAGGAAAAAGAAAATTTAGTTTTTCTGCTTTGGGGAAGCTACGCCCAGAAAAAAGGAGAAGTAATTGATACTAATAAACATCTGGTGTTAAAAGCCAAACATCCCTCTCCGATGGCTGCCAAATATGGAGGCTGGTTTGGAACCAAACATTTTAGTCAGACTAATGCTTATCTAAAAAATCAGGGGCTGACAGAAATAGAATGGTAAGTGGCTGTACGCTAAATTAGCTTATTATTTTTTTTAATCTGGCATTAAACTTGCGGTCTGTTATTTTGTAAAAGAAATACAAAAAACAGTTAAATACTATGAAAAATCGCAGTTTTTGGGCAATTGCCTTTATATGCCTGGGATTAATGATGGCTGAATCTGCTTTCTCCCAGGTTCGGGTGAATGTAAACGTTGGAAGACCACATTATCATTATAGAACTCGTCCTTATTACGCACCAGCACCATATTACAGTCCAGCTCCTGTTTATGTAGCCCCTCCGGTATATGTAGCTCCTCCCCCTCCTGTAAGAATTTGGGTTCCCGGATACTGGACTTATAACAGATGGGGACGTAGAATCTGGATAAATGGTTATTGGAGGTATTAATTAAAAAACACTCGTTCAAAAGCGATAAATCTTTTCAGGTTTATCGCTTTTTTATTGTATTCCAGTTTAAAAATATTGCAAGTATTTGCACGAAAATATGACTTTTATTTAGAAATAATTAGACTATATCTGTAATATATCCACTAAATTCCAAAAATTTCAGTCTGTTAATCTAAAAAACCACCTTCATACTCTTGCAATAAGTAATTTTTGAGTCGTAAATTCTGTTTTTTTATGATGTAATATTTACACTTCTTTTTTTATACCAATCGGTAACTATCTCTATTTGCACACCGTAGAAGTTAGTACTCCTATTATTTAAACTTCCGAAATTACAGGTTTTAATAAAAACCAAAGATATTTTTTGTCAGCCAGACCAAAGGAATATGTACATTTTTTACTGCAAGGAGAAACTACATTCCCACTATGAAAAGAGTGTTACTAAAAATAGTTTTATGTATTCTGTTAATATATGACGATACGAGAGGAGAAGGCACCAAACAGCTTCGACCTGCTTATACAGACAATGCCCATATTGTACTGATGGCAGATGATAATGATTTTGCATCCTATGACGCTCCAGCTAACAACCGAATTCAATTTTATGTAAGCAATCTGAATGAAAGAGTATATTTTGGTTTTGGCAGAATAAAAATTGATGGCGATCCTGGTGGCAATAATGGTGGAAATTTAGCTACCTATGATGAAGATTTAACTGGTGCTAATGCTCCGGGAACATTACTTTTTTACAGAATCATAGCTCCCTCCGGAGCAATTGTTATGTCTGGACAGGTGCCTACAACTGGTCAGGGTTATATTGGTAATGAGAGTCAGGCAGCTTATAACAGAGCAGTAAATGGTCCGAGGCAATTTTTTGGTAATACAGGCGGTTTGGGTAATAATGGAGGTTATAATGCTCTTAAGTTAATTCCAACTGAAATTGGAGATTACAGGATAGAATTTAATCTTGGGAATGTGGCAGGTGCTCCTATTACTAAAGCCAAGACTTCTCTTCAACTTTTTGACTTAACAGTAACAAACGGAAAAGGTACTTTTGATGCAGATGCATCTGACAATGGCTCGGCTGCAACACAGGTAATTAATGGCAGACTTTGGTCAAGAGCATGGCGATTCAGTACCGGAGCAAACCAGGCAGGCGGGGATCCTTTTAATCAGAATTTGTTTAAAGCCAAACTTTATCCGTATGCTGAAGACGGCAACACGCTTACACCTGATGGAGTTGTTACTGAATTGGATTTTAATGGTATGGATCCTTTTGGTTTTACAGTTTCCTGTAATCGAAATGGAGTCCAAAATCCATCTACTGGTGATTTTGTTCTTGATAAGCGTTCTGTATATGGGGTAGTACCCTCATTGCCGGGTCCTCTGTATAAAATCTTTCTTCATGACCCCGACCCTGTCGTATATCCCAACGGAATTGTAGGTTGTCTTACCGGAAATCCAACTGTTACACAATGTGCTTCAGGTTCTGCTTATTGTATCAATATTTTCGCCATAGCTGTTGGAGACGTTTCAGTGCTGATTGATTTGGATAAAAGCGATGGTATTTATACCCCCAATACCAGAGATGTATTATTACAAACAACTATCAATCAGGGTGATCCCAGCCCTAAGTGTGTTCCGTGGAATGGTCTTGACGGTACTGGTGTGCAGGTACCTGACGGACCCGTACAAATTATTGTAGTTTTTCAGGCAGGTTTAACCAATTTACCTATCAATGATGTAGAAAATAATGCCAATGGATTCCGGGTAAGCCTGGTACGTCCGTCTGTCAATGCCTGTGGTAATGCTATTGTACCTCCCAGGTTATACTGGAGCGATGTAGATGTAGATGATGTGGGTACTTCCGGAGATGGCATTGAAAATTTGGCTGGCTGTGATCCAAATTCGCTGGCTCCTGGTGTGGGATGTCATCAATGGACAGGAAGGGGGGCTAACTCAGGAGCTTTTTCCAGAGAAACCATGAATACTTGGTGGTATGTAGCTGAGGATAAGCGGGTCATTAATTTTGTAAATGATAATTCATTATTTGGCATAACAGCTGATTTTGGTAATACCACCTGTGTTTTTACTGATTTCAGTACAATAGAAATGGAAGTAGAGTATAGTCAGGCAAAATTTGACCCTACTCAGTTTACTTATACCATCACATCTGCCAATGCTCCGGCTTATTCACTCATCAATGAGCAGGTTTTATCAACTAATAACCCTGGTTCAACAGCTGCCAAACGTAAAGCTCGTATCAGATATACTCTTGATGTGGGAAATGACAATCTTAATACTGGAGCTTTAACTAACTCTCTTGGTTTTACCTATAAAGTACAAACCAATCAGTGTGGTTCACCTTTAGATGTGAGTCAAAATTTCACTTGTCAGGTGGGTTTACCAGTTAGATGGATGACATTTACAGCTCGTCGTATTAATGATGAACAGGTAAAGCTGGAATGGCAAACCAAAGCTGAATACAATAACAGTGTATTTACAGTGGAACGTAGTTTGGATGGTAAAATCTTTAATTCAGTGAGTTCCATAGATGCTAAAGGAAACAGTCAGACCCCTGGAAGTTATAACTTTACAGATTTACCTAATCATTCAGGCATTTTGTATTATCGTATCAAACAAACCGATATAACAGGTGAAAACAGCTATTCTAAGGTCGTTACTGTAAGAATAGAAGAGCTGATGCTTGAATTAATAAATTGTTATTATAATCAGACTGACCAAACTGTGACAGTTTCTGTTAAACAAAAAGAGAAACAAGCCGTCTCTATAAATCTCTTTAATATGCTAGGTGTAAAGATTTTACAAAAGCAAGAAACTGCCCAGACCACTGATATACAAAACATTGAAATTCCTGTTACACAACTTCCTACGGGCAACTATATTGTAGAAGTCAGAAATAAAACCGAAGTAATCAGGAAGAAAATTGTAATTTATTGATGCAAGGTATATTGACTACTGTATTCTTTGATATCAACAATTTAATTATAAAACCATTTATCAATATTCAGTACAATATCTTCTAACCAAGGTTGGACACTTTATTCTGCCGGGAAAGATTTTGAGGTTTAAAAACAATAAGGATAGCTATCCCGAGTAATGTAACCAACATCCCCAGATAGCCCATAGTATTGTTATCAGTAGCATCCGATATAAAAACCATATCCATAGCAGCATGAAAAACAGCACAAGCCAAAATACTTCCTTTTGAAGAATTAAATAGCCAGGTTGTAATAATACTTCCCAGGAACATACTAAATAACCATCCTCCTATCCCTGCCATATCCATCGCAGCATAGGAGGGTCTATAAAAAAATGCAGGAATATGCCAGGCAGCCCAGCCTATTGTAAGTAGGGTACTTGAAAGCAAAGCATTGTATTTTTGTTGCAGTCGTGGCAGTGCATAGCCACGCCAGCCAGTCTCCTCACCCAATCCAAAAAAAATCAGGTTATACAAAAAATAAATACCTTCCGGAAATTCGGGAAACTCAGTAGTTTTTCCCAAACCAGTTATCTTAAAAGGTACATGATTAATCATAGTATTGATTACTAAAGCCAGTAATAACAATACAATAGGCAGGAAAAAGCCCGTTATCAAAAGCAAAATACTTCTACCCTGATTGAACATACTTTTTAGCAATGGGGCTGTACTTCCTTTCTCAATAATCGTCATGATAAACGCAGCCAGCATGGGTCCCCAGCCTCCAAAGGCATGGTGATAGGGCAAAACGGGTAAACCTGAAATACCAAATACAGGAGCATACAAAGGAAACCAGATAATCCACGAAATGGCATATGCCAGAATAAAATATAAAAACAGATTTTTCATTTATAATTCATTTTCACAGGCTATGCCAGTTTCAAAAGCAGTCAGATTGTAAAGTGTTGTTTCTGTAATATTACCAAGAGCTTCTTCAGTAAGAAAAGCCTGATGTCCGGTAAGCAATACATTATCAAAAGATTGTAATTTCAGGAGGAGTTTGTCTTCCAGAGGCTTTTGTGAATGATCTTCAAAATACAAACTCTTTTCATATTCATACACATCCAGTCCGGCATACCCAATCTTGCCAGATTGAATGCCATTTATCAAATCAAGCGTATCCACAAGCACACCCCTGCCAGTATTAATTAGCATTACCCCTCTTTTCATTTTTTCAATCGTATCATGATTGATAAGGTGTCGTGTTTCGGGAGTTGCAGGTATATATAATGAAATAATATCTGATTCAGCTAATAATTTGTCAAGACTTACCCATTCTACATAATCTAATTCAGGATTTACAATATCATATCCCAAAACCCGACATCCAAAACCGTTCAGTATAGTTGCAGCAACTTTTCCTATTTTACCCAATCCGATAATTCCTGCGGTTTTCCCATGCATATCAAACCCGATTAAATTATCCAGCCGAAAGTCATTTCTCTGAAACTGTGTGTTTGCCTTGATCAGTTTTCGATTAAGAGCCATCATAAGAGCAATACTGTGTTCAGCTACTGAATAAGGTGAATAAGCTGGCACTCTTGCTACTCTCATTCCCATTTCTCTGGCAAACTTTAAATCCACATGGTCATAGCCTGCCGACCTCAGGACGAGGTATCTGACTCCACTTTTATATAAATTAGTGAGTACTTTCTTGTCAGCAATATCTGACGTAAAAAGACACACAGCTTTGTGCTCATCAGCTAAAGTTGCTGTTTCCTGACTAAGTTTTTCGTTTGTAAAATCAAACTCATGCTGGTGAGCTACCGACTCAAAATGTGATTTCTCAAAAGGTTTTGTACTGTAAAAAAGAGTTTTCATATAAATTTTTTAATATAGTTTTTCATAATACTCAGCAGCCATTCGCTTTGAGTCAAACCGGGGTAAAATATCATTCATACTATTTTTTTGTATCTCAAGCCATTGTTGAGGACGTTCATAATAAAGAGGTAAAATTTCATTTTCAAGGAGGTTGTACAAACTTTCAGCATCCTTTTCATCCTGTTCATGATCAGGCAGATAAACATCAGCAGGTGGTATAACAAAGGCATTCATCCCATGCCGGGCAAATTCAGGAAACCAGCCGTCTGCTGTAGAAAGATTAACAGCTCCATTCATCGCAGCAGTCATGCCACTTGTACCAGATGCTTCATGAGTAACTCGTGGAGTATTGAGCCAAATATCTGCCCCTTGTTTCAGGGTTTTTGAAAGCCTGAGTTCATACCCTGACAAAATAGAGCAATTAGGATAATTACGAGTAAGATTTACAATTCGGTCAAAAGCTGAAATAGCTCCATAATCATAAGGATATGGTTTACCTGCCCAGATTATCTGAACTGGATATTGGGTATTGGTAACGAGTTTATGAAACCGCTGCATATTGATTAGCAGCAAATCAGCCCTTTTATAACCTGCAAACCGCCTTGCCCAAACAATAGTCAGTATATTTTCATCATACATTTCGCCCGACTGGTCAGCTACCTCTTCAAACAGATGTCGTTTAAGAGTTTTTTTCCTGCTCAAACGTAGTTTTTCATGATTCATCCGTAATGTTTCATATAACATCTCATCTGCCCAGTAATGACTATCTTGAGCATTGGTGATATGAACTATCGGGCTTATATCAGAATATGATTTATACATTTCTCTCAAGACCTTGCCATGCATCTCAGATACCCCATTGGAAACTTTTGCCATTCTCAGGCAAGCCAGCGTATGGTCAAAAACATTGTCATAAATACCTGTAACAGCCTGAATTTCAGATAACGGGATAGCATTAAAAAAGCCCATTTTATCAAGCAATCTCACATCTGTACGCTGGTTGCCTGCCTGCTCGGGAGTATGATTTGTAAAAACAAGATGTTTTTTTACTACTTCTTTATTATTATATTTAGTCTGTAAATAAAAAGCAACTGGCAATCCATGTGATTCGTTAAGGTGATAAATATCTGGTTCGGTATTTAATATTTCCAGCAATTTACAACCTCCTATTCCAAGCAGAATACTTGCAGCTATTCGGGCTTCAGTATTGGCATCATACAATTTATGGCAAATAGTACGAGCTAAATAATCATTTTCAGGGAGGTCAGTAGAAAGAAAATAAATGGGAGCCGTTCCAAAAAGCCCGGGAGGTAAATACCAGGCAGTTACTTTGACAGGCGAATGATTTACTTGTATTTCAAAAAATATACCTGTAGGCTTCAAGAAACCATAATATTTTTCCTGAAACAAAACATCCATTGTGCGGTCACCTTTACGTATCTGGTCATAATATCCATATTTCCATAAAATACTGATACCAATTATGTTTTGTTGTAGTTGATAGGCACTTCGCATGTGAGAACCTGCCAGAAATCCCAAGCCACCCGAATAAGTTTTAAGAGGTTGGTGTATGGCAAATTCCATAGAAAAATAAGCTACTTTTTTTGAAAATTCCGGAGAGTAAGAATAAGGAGGGCTGGTAAATTGTGGCTGATTCATACTAAATTAATTACTTTGTGTTTCAAAATTAGGGAAAGGGGAATTTTTAGAAGATGATATTCCTCATCTGGCTTACACATAATAATCAGACATTATAATCTGAAATATCATTCTTACAACACTTCAGTTAATCAGTTATTATAAGTACTTTGGCATTATACTATACAGTCTTTTTTCAATCTTTTTAATTGTTAAGCATGGAGTTTCAAGATCTTTCTACCGACGAAGTACTTGCATTACAAAAAATACATGGTAAAAACATATTGTATGCTGACAGTCAACAGAATATCTGGAAAAAGATTACTGAAATTATCAGAGAACCTATGTTTCTGATTCTGAGTGGCGTCGCTATAATCTATTTTATAACGGGTAGTTTGTATGAGGGGGAGTTAATGATTTTGGCACTTATTCTTGTAACAGCTATTGATTTATTTCAGGAGGTACGCAGCACCAATGCCTTACTTAGTCTCCGAAAATATACCCAACCTCGTATCAAGGTAATCAGAAACAAGCAGGAAATGGAGATTAACTCTGAAGAACTGGTTCCAGGTGACATTATAGTGCTTGCAGAAGGGGAACTGGTTCCGGCGGATGCTATTATTTTACAACAAAATGACCTTTCTATAGATGAAGCTATTCTCACCGGTGAGTCTGTAGCCGTTTTGAAAAATGTAAAAGATAAAATTTTACAGGGTACTACCCTTACATCCGGCAGAGGGATTGCCTGCATAACAGCAACAGGCAACAATACCACACTGGCTCAGTTGGGAAAAAGTATTGAAGGCATTGAAAAAACAAAATCACCTCTGCAAATTCAGGTAAATGACTTTATCAGAAAAATGGCATTGGCTGGCATCACTGCATTTCTTATTGTTTTTATAGCCAATTATGCTACTACCCAAAACCTGCTTGCCAGTTTGCTCTTTGGACTTACAATGGCAATGTCATTGATTCCTGAAGAAATTCCGGTTGCCTTTTCTACATTTATGGCAGTTGGAGCATATCGCATGAGTCAGATAGGCATACTTGTAAAGCAAGCAATCACAGTAGAAAGTCTTGGTTCAGCAAGTGTTATTTGTCTTGATAAAACCGGAACTATCACCGAAAATAAAATGAAGCTAGCAGCCATTTACGATTTTCGTAAAAACCAGATAATTGAGAGTGAGGCTTTTAATCAATATCCAGACCTGCACGTTTTAGAATATGCCATGTGGGCAAGCGAACTTTCTCCCTTCGACCCTATGGAAAAAGCTTTGCACGAAGCATATCAGCAAAATGTAAGCCTCAATATCCGAAATGATTATGAACTGATATACGAATATTCTCTTTCAGGAAAACCTCCGATGATGACCCACATTTATCAGGGTATTGATAAAAAAATTATTGCAGGAAAAGGTGCTGTAGAAAGAATTATTACTGTTTGTAACCTCACTCCTGCTCAGGAAACAGAGATATTAAAAATTACCAAATCTTTAGCAAAAAGAGGTTTTAGGGTTTTGGGAATAGCCAAAGGCAATCTTCTGACAGATACCTTTCCGGAAAAACAGGAAGAAATTGGCTGGGAATTTTTGGGTCTGGCAGCCATGTACGACCCGCCCAAAAAAGAAGTAACCCAGGTATTTGAACAGTTCTATAAAGCTGGGTTACAGGTAAAAATGATTACAGGCGATTATGCCGAAACTGCATTAGCCATTGCCAATGAAAGCGGGCTAAGAAACAATGGTAATGTACTAACAGGCAATGAGATAGTGTTGCTCAATCAAAAGGAGTTACAAAAGGCAGTAACTGTAACCGATATTTTTGCCAGAATGTTTCCTGAAGCCAAGCATAAAATCATAGAAGCAATAAAAGCAAATGGGGAGATAGTAGCCATGACAGGCGACGGTGTAAATGATGGCATTGCACTTAAGGCTGCCCATATTGGTGTAGCAATGGGCAATCATGGTACTGATATTGCCCGCAATTCGGCTTCACTTATCATTACAGATGACAACCTGAACAAGATTGTACTTGCCATTGCCAATGGCAGAAAAATATACAGTAATCTCAAAAAAGCCATTCGATATATTATCTCAATTCATATTCCTATCATCCTCACAGTACTCATTCCTTTATTATTGAACTGGAAATTCAGAAATATTTTTTCACCTGTTCATATTATATTTCTGGAAATGATAATGGGACCCACTTGTTCTATTTTCTTTGAAAATGAGCCTGTCGAAAAATCTGTGCTGATGGAAAAACCACGAAAAATCACTTCCAATCTTTTTTCATTTTCAGAACTCTCTGTCAGTATTTTACAAGGTCTAATGATTACTGCGGGCATACTTGGAATCTATTACTTCGGTATCAATATGGGTTATACTGAAAACGGAGTAAGAACTCTGGCATTTAATACACTGATAATCAGCAATATTCTCCTTACACTTACCAATCGTTCATTTCAATATACCATTGTCAAAACCATATCATACAAAAATGATTTATTAAAATGGGTTTTGTTGGCTTCTGTAGCATTCATCCTTATTTTTAACTTTGTCTTTCCCATACGTCAGCTTTTTCAACTATCCTATCTCAACTCTGTAGAATTGGTCAGCTGTACTCTTGTGGCAATAATTAGCGTAGGATGGTTTGAAATATATAAGGCAGCACGAAAATAAACGCAAAAAAATTACAGACCTGTCAAACTGAAAATGGCAGGTCTGTAATTTTTTCGTTATTTTATCTGTTAATAATCGAAAGTGCCAATAAGTTGTGCCGCAGGTGTTCCCGGATAAATGATTTCTCTTACTTTCTTGACAGGAACTCCTTTTTCATCATACTGATAAGTATAGTTTTCTGTGAAAATTATTTTACCATCTGCTGTTTTGAATACTTTTTTCGCAGGATTATTTTTCTGAAGGGTTATTGCTGGCAGATGAGGATACCTCATCAATAAATTATCCGTTTTAGGATTACTATCAAAACCTGAATATTCCGTAATATCGTTTGGCACAAAATTATGAGTAATTGAATCAGGAATGCTTGTTGTTTCTTTAATCAGATTCCCAATGTTGTCATAATCAAATACAACTTTGACTTCTGCCTTGTCGCCATAAACCAGATTGGTTTCCCAATATTCTTCTGTAAGGTTATTTCCTGTAAAAGTATAGGTACGTCTGGTTTGTACCCTGTCTTTTGCATCAATCTCTTCTGTTTTTTCGAGAATATTGTTTTTATAATAATATTTTATGTACCCTCCTCCGGTAGTATTTACACGAATAAGGTTGCCTGTGGCATCATAGAGAAAATCAAAATTAAGTTTCTTGATTTGAGTAGGGTCGTTTTGAACAAACTGCCATTGAGAAGTATATTTTGTTATTTTTCCGGCATCATTGTAAGAAAAAGTCTGAAAATCAGAATCAGAATAGGTAATTTTTTTAAGTTTTACCTCAACAGCAGGTTGTGGTTGTTCTACCTGATTATTTTTACATGAAACCACAAGCATGCTCAAAAATGCAGCAAAGACAAGAATCGCTCCGTAGAACGACAATCTGAAATATTTTTCCATAGTTTTACAGGTTTTTGGATGTACAAAATTGGATGTATTCTGGCAAAAAATATTCCATATCTTGTTTTCCGGATAAAAAATAAGGTGAAAGGAAAATAATGCTTACAACTGGCAGGGAGTTACTAAAAACAAAGTAATAATTTAACGTGAATTCGGGATTAGATTTATTCTTAAGTTGTTGTTTGTTAAAGACTTAATGAGCTTTCATTTAGCTAATTTCCAGCTTTATTTCACTCAGAGACCTTCTTACTTTTTTGATTGCCCAAAAAAGTAAGCAAAAAAAGGCAGCCACAGCAAAGCAAGCCCAAGATTCCTAATACTCTTAGCATCATTTCAATTCTGGGGCTTGTCCACGCTGCTGTTGCATCCCTTCCCCCTTTTTTATTTCTGACTCACGTTAATTTAGAAATCTGATGGTTCAACCAGAATCACACTTTCCTTATCAATAATCACCTGCCCTTCTGCCAGGTCTTTGGTTTTTCGGACATATTTTTTGGGAGTTACAATCACAGCACAAAGACTCTCATTGCGATTTTTGGAGTAATATGCAGCCAGACTGGCTGCTTTTTCTATGACAGGTTCAGGAAAATTTTTGCCTGACTGGTATTTTATCAATACATGTGAGCCTGTAACATCTTTGGCATGAAGCCATAAATCTTCTTTGTAAGCATATTTTTGTGTAAGCAAATCATTATTCCGGGCGTTTTTTCCAACTCTGATTTCAAAACCCATAAAGCTAAAGTTTTTGAAAAGCTCAGGTATATCAGGGTTGTTTTTTTCATTATCCAATCCATTGTCCTTCAGATATTTTCGGAATGTCTTTAGATTTTCTATGCTTGTAACATCAGAAATAAATGATTCAGTCTTGATGAGTTCATTTTCTTTGGCAGCCAGCACTTCTTTTAATTTTTCAATTTCAATACCAGAATTTTTAGCTTTTCGATAATAGATTTCAGCATTTTTTTGGGGAGAGAGGTCTTTTTTTAGTTTGATAATTACTGGTTTATCGTGATAAAAGTCATAAAGTTCAGCTTTTTCTATACCCGATTCAAGCTCATGCAGGTTTGCCATCAGAATATTGGCAAACTGCTCGTTTTTTGATTCATTTTCAAGTTCAGAAAGTTTATCATAACCTTTCAGCAAAAAACTTTCGAGCTGATTTTTTCGCTTTTCGAGCGAACGTAAAACCTGATTTTTTTCTTTATCAAAAAAGCTGATTCTGGCAAAAAATGAATAAAATTTATTGGCTCCTTCTATGGGGTCCGATGTTTGAAATTGTATATCCCCAAGTGGCAATAAAAGCAAGTGTGGGTCAGTACTGGAAGTAAGGAAAGAAATATAAAAGACTGGATTTTCTAATTTTTCAACTATACTTTTTATAAAATCCCATTTTTCCTGCTGACTTATAAAAGTCTGGCTTTCTATATATTGCAAGATAATTTTACCGAAAGTGGGATAAATCTTCTGAATACTAAAACTATTTTGACTGAAAGTGTCAAAGTTTTGTACAATTGGTCTGTTTAGTTTTTCAGGATTGATGTTTTCATCAGCGGCCAGTTTATTCTGAAACATCGATACAAACTGACCATCTTTAAAAAGTATTACGTTTGAGCGGTTGCCAAACATTTTAAAAAGCAAAAGATACTCATTATCAAGCTGTAAGGCAAAAGCCCTTTCGTTTTCGTATTGTATGACTCCGGTTATTTCTGTTCCGGTAATTTCAGCAAATAAATCAACACTGTTTTGCTTTGCCCGTCTGAATTCATCAAAAAATACCAGCGTTGCCAGTTCGGGTTGCAAAATTGCCCTGATGTAAAACTCTTGTTTATCTGCATAAAAACCGATAACCAACTCATCTTTATCCTGACTGAAACATGTACCTACAATCCACCCTTTTAGTTTTTCATTTAACTGTCGGGACAACTGCCTCAAAAAATAATAATTGGTCTGCATCGCTTTGGCTACAAAAATGCAAAGGTACGGTTTTAAAGAATAAAGTGTTTTATTGTTGAATTGTTAAATGGTTTTATGGTTAAGATTGTTCAATGGTTGAATAGCTAAGTCTCGAACCATCCATTAATCCAGCCATTGAACAATTAAAACCATATCATTCCGGCTTGAGCAATTCGGAAGTTTGTGTGTGTTCCAGCCGGCGGGCTATTTGTACAGGCGACATATTAAGTTTGTTGTTCATTTGCTTTGCCCCTCTTTCCAGTAAAAGCCTGATTACTTCAATGTGGGTGTCGCCCTGCATGGCAGCTAAATGCAAAGGTGTATTTCCATTTCTATCCTGAATATTCACATTTGCTCCTTTTTCAATCAGTAATTTCACAATTTCCGGATGGTTTATCCACACTGCTGCATGTAGCGGGCTTTGTTGTATGCTGCCATGCTGGTTATTATTAACGTTGGCTCCGGCTTGAATAAATTCTTTTATTTTTTCGACATCTGCATCTGTAACAGCCTGATTAAACGCCAGATTGAGATTTTGTTGAAGCAAAGTTACAATTTCACTGGCTCCGGCACTGTCAGCTACCTGCACTACCGTTTTACCACTTTTGGTTTTTACAAGTGGATAACTGGCATACTTGAGAAATACTTTCAAGATTTCAGTATTGGCATTTTTAAGAGAAGCCCAGTGAAAAGCTGTCCACCCTGATACATCCGGAATGTACGGATACGCTTTATGGTGCAATAAAACCCTCACCAGTGGCAGATTTTCGTTTTTGGTCGCCCAAATAAGGGGAGTAACTCCGGAAGAATCTTTTACATTGGGATCTTGCCCTCGTACAAGCAACGCATTGACTTTGGTAGCATCTTTTTTATAAACTGCCGTCCAAAGTTCTTTATCTGTCTGGGCATGTATAAATCCTGAAATAAATAAAAAAACAATTGAGGGAAGAGTTGAGAAAATTTTCATTTTTAAGAACTGTCTTTTGTTATTGATACTACAACGCCTGCAAAAGTAAACCTGCATATCAATTCTTTAAAATTATGACAATATAATATCACACATGCCATTTTGTCGTACTTTATCACACAGCACTACAATAGCATGCCATTTTGTCCGAAATATAAAAAGCGGTTTGGGATTTGAAATAACAGTTATCAAAACAATCTAAAAACATTTATAATTATGTATCCTGCACTGTATAGAAATCAACTCCTGCATAACTTATCAAAAAGAAGTTATAATCGTCCTTTTCCATTGGTAAACGTAAAAAATGAAGAACAAAATCTGGTTTTGGAAGTGATTGCTCCGGGAAGAAAAAAAGAGAATTTCAAAGTAGAAGTAAAAAACAACATACTTTCGATATCATCTGACAGCAAAACTGAGCTCACTGAACAATATCGGTCTGCTGAGTTTCAGTTGGTACCTTTCAAAAGGTCATTCAAACTGGTATCAGAATTTGATACCGAAAACATCAAAGCAGCTTATAACGATGGTATTTTGTATGTGACATTGCCTAAGAAAAATGCCGAACTTGAGCAACCTGCCAAAGTTATAGAAATTCAGTAAGTATAGTTTTTAAGTTTTGTTTTCTGTTCCCTTTTGTCCCTGCCGGAAGTACTTCCGGCAGGGATTTTTTGTGTTCAATACCCAGCTTTTATTATCTTTGTATTATCCAAAACAAGCCACCTAATTTGCTCAAACATGCCTGAATTACCAGATTTAACCGTTTTTTCTGAAAATCTTACGAAAATTTTTAAAGGACAAAAATTAGAAAATGTAACAGTTTTCAATCCCAAAAAATGTGATGAAACTGAAACTTTTGAAGAAAAATTAGCAGGAAAAGTATTAACAGAAGTAAAAACGTTGGGAAAGGAAATGTTTTTTCATTTTGGAGAACATGGCTATTTTGGCACACATCTCATGCTGAAAGGAGGAACAGTGGTAACGGATAATCTGGAGGAAGTAAAATATAAAACGGCAGCCTTTGGTTTTGATAACGGAAAGTTTCTGGTAATATATGACCCACAGCGATGGGCAAAGGTATTGCTAAACATGCCTATTGACAATGTACCAGATGCCCTGCTGGATGAAATACCTTTTGAAAAATTCAAAAAGATACTGAAAAGTTTTGGCTATAAGCCGGTTAAAGCATTTTTGATAGACCAGTCTGTCATGAAAGGTATCGGCAATGCCTATACTGATGAAATTTTGTATGCCTGCAAAATCAATCCTGAGTCAGCCTGTAATAAATTACCCGAAGAAGTCATTCAATTGTTGCATCAACAAATACCGACAGTATTGCAATGGGGAGTAGATGAAATCAAAAAAATCACACCAGATGCAGTCTCAGGAGAAGGCAGGGCATTTATGAAAGTCCATCGCAAAGACCTCAGCACCACTGCAACCGGTTTTACAATTCTGCAAAAAGAAGTTGCTTCCAAAACCACTTATTATACAGATGAGCAGATTTTATATTAACGTGATTTAGGGATAAAAAGCGGGAAGGGATGCAACAGCAGCGTGAACTAACCCGAAATCCTTACAAAAATGATAAGAGGGCTAAAGGTTTAGGGTTAGTTTTTGCTATTGCTGCCTTTTTTTGCTTACTTTTTTGGGCATACAAAAAAGTAAGAAGATCTCTGAATGAGGAAAAGTTAGGAATTAGCTAAATACATATTCATTAAATATCTAAAAATCAACAACTTAATAAAAAAATAATCCTGAGTTCACGTTATATTAAAAAAATTGGTCACAAACTAAACTAATCCCAAATTCGTTTTTATCTGAACACTTTCAGATCGAAATATAATTCAACTTCTATGAGTCGTTTTGTTGTAGTATTGGTTGTCATTTTTTGCTGGCAGCAATCTGTTTTTTCGCAGGTAATTATCAAAGAAAAGTTTAATGCAACCCACATCCCTCCTGCTCCGGATTTTAGTCAGGCAGTTTACTGGGCTGCCCTGCCCGACCGAAAAGATGCAGCTGATAATATTCCCAAAAACAAAATCAACCTTACCGAAAATCAGGCACAAGCCAAAGCTGATGTTTTCTTTCTGCATCCTACCATTTTTACAGAAGAACCCCTCAATGCTTACAAATGGAATGCAGATGCTAATGACAAAGCAATGAATCAGAAGGTTGATAATTCTACCATTCTCAATCAGGCAAGTGTATTCAACGCCAGTTGCAGGATATTTGCTCCACGTTACCGACAGGCACATCTTTACAGTTTTTATACATCAGATACAAGCTCTGCCCGACAGGCATTTGATGTGGCTTACACTGATATTAAGGCTGCCTTTGAGTACTATCTAAGTCATTACAACAATGGCAGACCGATTGTAATTGCTGCCCACAGTCAGGGTACCTATCATGCCAAACGGCTTTTAAAAGAGTTTTTTGATGGAAAAAACCTGCAAAATCAACTGGTAGCTGCTTATCTGGTTGGTATTGTTACTCCACCCAATGAATTTAAAAATATTCCGGCAGGCATCTGTGCCGGACAAATCGGTTGTTTTGTAACCTGGCGAACCTTTCGTTCAGGTTATATTCCTGATGACCATTTTAAGTTACATTACGACAAATGTTTGTCTGTAAACCCGGTAACCTGGGACACTACTACTGCTTTAATTGACAGAAAATATCATAAAGGTGGTGTAGGTTATAAATTTACTTTAACCAAACCCTGTGTTACTACTACCCAAAATTACAAAGGCATGCTCTGGATTGGAAGATTACATATTCCTGGTGGTTTTCTAATCAGAACTAAAAACTGGCATGTGGGAGATTATAATTTGTTTTGGCTTAATATCAGAGAAAATGTAGCCTTGCGTATCAGTAACTTTCTTAAAGAAGGAAAAGCTACCGGAGAAAAGTGAAATTCAGCTTAAAAACAAATGGATTGTCAGGTATATAAATGCAATTCTATGAAGTAATGAAAGTCCTGTGCCTGACCAGTATCCAAATCCTAACTGAACGTTGTGCTTTTTCAGAATAAAAAAATAAGTGTAAACAGTCCACCCCAGACTCACTACATAATATGTAATACTGATACTGGCTGCTGCTTTTGCATGCCAGGCTAAGCCAGCAGTGTAGTTTGCAGAATAGCTGGACAAAAAGGTATAAGCAACATACAAAAACCATCCTGCAATCGGGGAAACGACGATTGGAGCCACATATCCCATCATTATCATACCCCAGGTCATATTTTTAATTTTATCCCTGAATCTGAAAAAATTAACTACAGTCATTATTGTCTGATAAACCGTAAAAAGAGCCAATACCACGGTAAGAGCCAATAATCCTGTAACTTGCTGGTTCGACAATGTAATATGAGGAGTGGTAAGTGTCTGACTGGCTGCCGGTGACAGGAGAGCTATAGTTTTGTATATCAGGTACAGAAATCCACCCAGCACCATTACCTCCAGACCAACCAGAAAAACTGTAATCACATAAAACAATGAGGAATGTTTGGGAGAATAATTTGTCATGAAATCTACTCTCTCACGGGTAATCCAACCTGCCACCAGAGAAGGAAATAACGTCAGAAATAAAAGTAGTGCCGGACCAGAAAATACTACCAGAGCAACAACAAGAACGATGAAAATCACTACACAAATGCCATAGGTAACGATTTCAAGCATAGGCTTCGGGAAATAAAAAGTGTTAAGTAATTTTAAAAATAAGGATATATTATTTGAATATTGAAAAACAAACATCATACCCAAACCGAATAATCAGTCCGAAAACGACTATCAGAAAAAATATTCTCACAAAAGCATTTCCCCGCAAAATAGCCATACGACTGCCCAGATAAGAGCCTGCCATATTACAAACCATCATTGGCAATGCTATTTCATAAGAAACAAATCCATTATAAACAAAAAATACCAGTGAGCTGACATCAGCTACTACATTTACAAATTTAGAAATAGCTGAGCCGTTCAAAAAGCTGTAGCCGATAATACTCACAAAACCAAAAACCAGCAAACTACCCGTTCCGGGACCCACAAACCCATTATAAAAGCCGGTAGCCATTCCTATCAGCAGTCCATACAAAGGAATTTTTGAAACCTTTACCCTGAAATCTTCCTCATACCCAAGATTTTTATTAAAGTAGGTGTAACCGGCGATACTAATCATCAATATCAAAATAACCGGCTTAAGTATTTCCTGACGCATCAGACTCGAAACAGTAGCTCCAAGAAAAGACATCACAGCAGCTCCAATTCCGGCAAAAAGAACAGTTTTCCATGACACTTGTACTTTCCTGGAGTATTGATAGGCTGCTACCGATGTTCCTACAAAAGAAGCAAACCGATTTGTACCGATTACTCTTGAAACAGTAAAATGTGGAAAAAGTACAAAAAGAGCAGGCACCTGAACTAAACCTCCTCCACCTACCACAGCATCAACAAATCCGGCAACCAGTGCAGCCAATGAAACTAAAACAATATGATAATCAACCATTAGAAATAAAATACTAAAAAATTATTATGAATTTATTTTTAGACTCTGACATACATAAATTGTTATTTCAAAAGGTCTAACTAATTTTACGAAGGTAAATAATAAAAAATAAAATTTCCTGACTTCAACACCCATGAAAACCTACTTACATGCTTTTGGATTTGTTTTATTTCTTTTGAATAGTGTACTGCTGAGTGCCAGCCCTACACCTGAAAAAACAGTCTGTTTTGGTGGAATTTTTCAGGGTGAAATCAATAACAAACTTGGTATAGTAATGCGGCTGTCTTGTCAGAATGGCAAAATTACCGGAAATTATTTTTACACCAGTGTAAAAGCCAAAATTCGTCTGGAAGGAAATCTAAAAGAAGAAATTTTGACTTTCAGTGAATACACGCCTCAGGGAACAGCTACGGGAACATTTTCAGGGAAACTCAGTAAACAGGAGAATTCTTATCAAATTACAGGAACCTGGAGCAGTGCTGACGGGAAAAGAAAATTACCATTTACAGTCAATGCACAATTTCTGAAGTTAACTACCGTAGCAGATTGTCAAACTGGTAAGTATAATTTTAAGCGTTACTCACGAGTCTTGCTCGAAGAAAAAGATGTAAAAATGAGTGCGGATGATAAAGAATCATTGAGTGGAGTATATATGCCTGAGTTTACTTCTTTAATCAGGTATCAACAAATAGAAGGTTTATCAAACTCAAAAGTTCAACAGATACTAAACAAAGAACTTTTGCCTCTTCAACTAACCGATTCATTGTTTGACATCAGTCTTCCTGATAAAAAAGGGGTTACGAATTGGGGAGGTAATTCAGAAACTACCAATGAAATAGACTTCTTTTACAATTCGGTTATAACTTTCAGTTCTTTTTCATATACGTTTGAGGCAGGAGCAGCTCATGGAATGGACGGATACACTGCCAGCAGTTATAATCTGGATAATGGAACCACTTTTACAAACCTGGATTCTTTTTTCAAAGGAAATTATACTTCTCAAATGAACAACTGGCTCAAGAAAAATTTCCAATGCTGGGATATGCTGGAAAACGAAAAAAAATCGTGTGTGAACATCCTTTCGGCAAACAAAAACGAATTAGGTTTTTGGATTACAAATAATGCCATCAATTTTTCACTTGAAAACAGTTGTGATTTCCCTTATGTGGCAAGAACCTGCAATTTTATTGAAATTCCTTTGAGTGAATTAAAACAAAACATCATTGCAGGTAGTCCCCTTGCCGGAATTGTTAAATAAAAAAGGATTATTGTAGCTTTAAATTTAATAAAACAAAGGAGATTGAAGAAAAAATGCAGGATTCTCATCAAATGAACAGATGAATGTTTTTTGATGAGAAAAAATATATAATTTTGCCTGATGATAACCGAGAAAATCCTCATTCTTGACTTCGGCTCCCAATATACCCAATTAATTGCCCGCCGGGTCCGTGAACTCAACGTCTATTGCGAAATACATCCGTTTAATCATTTTCCAGAACCTGATGCCAGCGTAAAAGGTGTCATTTTATCAGGCAGTCCGGCATCTGTACGTGATGAAAGCTCCCCTAATCCTGATTTATCCGTTTTTAGGGGCAAGCTGCCATTACTTGGCGTTTGTTATGGAGCACAGCTACTTGCCAGCCAAAATGGCGGAACTGTAACTGCCTCTAAAATACGTGAATATGGCAGAGCTAACCTAAACCAACTGAATAATGAAAGTGAATTATTAAAAGATTTAACATCTGGCACCCAAGTCTGGATGTCACATGCTGATACGATTCTGTCAATTCCTGATAATTTTGAAGTGATTGCTTCAACGGATACAGTAAAAGTAGCTGCCTTTAAAATTCACAATGAAAAAACTTACGGGATACAATTTCACCCTGAAGTTACCCATACCACACAAGGCAAAATACTCCTGAAAAATTTTATTACCAACATTTGTGAATGCTCTCAGCAATGGACTCCTGCCCATTTTATTGAAGATACTGTGGCTGCACTGAAAACTCAGTTGGGTAATGACAAAGTAGTGATGGCTTTATCGGGAGGGGTAGATTCTACAGTTGCTGCAACTCTGGTTCACAGGGCTATTGGCAAAAATCTGTATTGTATTTTTGTGGACAATGGCTTGCTTCGCAAAGATGAGTTTGAAGAAGTGTTGCATTCTTATCAGGATTTGGGGTTGAATATAAAAGGAGTTGATGCCAAAAGTGAATTTTATAATGCCTTATTTAGACTTACTGACCCTGAAGCCAAACGCAAAGCCATTGGCAGAACATTTATAGAAGTATTTGATGACGAAGCCCACCGGATTGAAGATGTAAAATGGCTGGGGCAAGGTACTATTTACCCTGATGTGATTGAATCTGTTTCAGTTAAAGGACCTTCTGTTACCATTAAATCGCATCATAATGTAGGAGGTTTGCCTGAACAAATGAATCTAAAAGTAGTAGAACCCCTGAGAAGTTTATTTAAAGATGAGGTAAGACTTGTAGGAAAAGAATTAGGTGTGCCACAAAATATTTTGGGCAGACATCCTTTTCCGGGTCCAGGGTTGGCAATCAGAATATTAGGCGATATTACAGCCGAAAAAGTAAGATTATTGCAGGAAGTTGACCATATTTTTATTAAAACTCTGAAAGAAAAAGACTTATATGACCAGGTATGGCAGGCGGGTGCTATTCTGCTACCTGTGCAATCGGTAGGTGTAATGGGTGATGAACGTACTTACGAAAATGCTGTAGCTTTAAGAGCAGTTACCAGCGTAGATGGTATGACTGCCGATTGGGCTCATCTGCCATACGAGTTTCTGGCGGAGGTTTCTAACCGTATTATCAATCAGGTCAAAGGAGTAAACCGTGTGGTTTATGATATTTCTTCCAAACCGCCTGCTACTATTGAATGGGAATAAAATTTAAAGAAACTATACTATATTTTGGGTTTAAGATTTAATTAATCTTAAACCCATTTTTATTTTACATGTCTGTAACATAGATTTATTGACTTACTCTTAAATAAGATATTCGTTAATTTTATCTTTTTTCAAAAAATATTACATAAACATAATATAGTATAGTTTCAAAGAATGAGAAAAAGTTATTTATTTTACAATGTTTTGTATTTTCAAGCTATGTATAAGTTAGTTTCTCCGCTTATTTTCTTTTTTATTTTGGGTTTTGTCAGAGCACAAACTATAAATGACTATTCTCCTGTAGCAGAAAATAAAGAAAATAAAACCAAGATTATTTCATCCGTTAATAATCGTTATCAATCAGATATTAACCAGCTTCCTAAACAATATAAAAACGAAACAGAGGAAATTTATAAAACTCGTTTTGAAAGTCTTACTACATCTCTTAAAGAAGACAAATATTTTTTTGACTCCTCATTTAATTTATATCTCAACGAAATATTTAAAATTATTTCCAAAAATAATCCTGAAATACCTGTCAGGGATTTGCGTATTTTGGTGAGCCGGGAAACAATACCCAACGCTGTATGTTTTGGTGAAGGAACCATTGCTGTAAATATTGGCTTACTTCGGAGAATGGAAAATGAAAGCCAGATTGCTTTTGTAATCTGTCATGAGTTAGCTCACTATACACTTAATCATGTAAACAGGGCAATAGAGCAACATATTAAGTTTCTTAACAGCAAGGAAACTCAAAAAGAAATTAAAAGCATCAACAACAGTGAATATAACAAAACTACCCGTGCCATTCAGTTAATAAAAAGTCTTGCCTATTCCAATAGTCGCCATAGTCGGTATAGCGAAGCTGCTGCTGATTCTCTTGCCTACATTTATCTTAGAAAAACACCTTATGATGAACAGCAGTCTATCACCTGTCTCAAAATACTTGATACCATAGATAAAGAAAAATATCCGGCTTCATTCGACTTTAAAAAATTGATTTCTTCAGAAAATATTGCATTTAAAGAAAGCTGGTTAGGTTCTAATGAATCTAAAATGGCTTTCGCAAAAAAAGAAGATAAAGAATGGATAGCAGACTCTCTCAAAACTCATCCCGATTGCCAGAAAAGAATTCTTCTTCTACAAAGGCTGCTACCTTCCACCACTGAAAAAAAGAAATTTATTCAGTCGGAAGAAGCCTTCAATAAACTTGTAATTTTAGCAGACTTCGAAGTAGTAGAGAGTGAATACTTCTTTAAAAGATATGATAAATGTATGTACCGGACTCTGGGACTTCTTCACACCTATCCAGATAATGCCTATCTGGTCAGTATGTTTGGGAAGTGCATGTATTTGTTATATGAGTCAGAAAAAGCACACGAACTCAATAAATATGTAGAAATGCCTGCATCAGGCATGGAGCCCTCTTATAAGCAAGTTCTCAACTTTATTTTAAACCTCAGATTACAGGAAAAAAGTGATGTAGTATATTACTTTTTAAAAGCAAGAAGCGATAAATTTTCCAAAAAAGAGGATTTTATTTATGCTTCTTATCTTGCCTGTAAAATGAAATCTGATGCCACAGAAGCAAAAAAATGGAGTAATATTTATAATCAAAAATTTCCCAATGGCAAATATATTACCCTCTTAAAATAACTATTTTTTACTTTTTATATTTTAATCTAAATTTTTCCCATCTATTTTCTCATGAACCATCAAATTACAAGAAGACTTTTCACAATAGTCATTTTACTGAGTATTACTGCTCTTACAGCTCTGGGTCAAAAAAAATCTTTTGAGAACGTATTATCTGTCAGACTTAGAAACATGCGACCTATTATCAGCAAAAACGAGATAACAGGCTATTTTATGTTTTATAAAATGGATAAAGTAGACAGAAAGACAAATGCTTATCTGATAAGAATTTTGGATGCCAACTTGAATGAGATAGCCTCAGAAACCCTTAATGAAGACAAAAATGTACAATTATTGGAAGCAGCTTTTAATGACGAAGCACTCATGCTTAAATTTATGGATGCAAGTAAAAAACTTGTAAAACTCTACATTTATGACAATTCTGCGAAATTAAAATCAAGTAAGACCCTTCCTGTTACAAAGTGGGATATACAAATGGCTGCTATGACATCTAACAGTGAAGAAATTGACAATGGCACACTTCAGGCTGGAAATGGAATTGGATTTTTCAATTATTCTATGGCAGAGAATAAAAAAATAGGTTATCAGATAAATTTCTTTGATTCAAATGGAGGAGAAAAATGGATATATAAGTCTAATCCTACAGCCAAAGAGTTAGAATCAGCTGATTTTCTATTCAATACCAAACAATTACTCTTTAACATTATTTCTAAAAGACCTTCCCTACTTAGCAATGATGTAATGCAATATCTACAAGCTATTGACATCAGCACAGGAAAACAAAAATTTGAAAAATCATTGGAAGACGACAAATTCACCTATCAGATTTTTTCAGGATATGAGAATGAGGCAAGTGGAAATGTGGCAGTATTTGGGCTTTATTATGAAAAAGATGCCAAGATGGCAAAAGCCAAATCTTTAGGATTATTTTCAGGGTTATTGGATGATAATGGCAACTACATTTCAAAAAAATATATCATGTGGACCAAGGATGTCAGTAAATATTTGCCTATAAATGCTAAAGGAAAAATTGAAGATATAGGTTATTTATACTTTCATAATATTGTAACAACTGCAGATAAAAAAATATATGCTATAAGTGAAACTTACAAGAAAACTGTAAGTGGATTAGGTGTAGCTGCGACAATAGCTGGTTCACGCTCAGCCAATTTATCCAGAATGGTAGTAGAAGACTTAATTATCTTTGAATTTGAACCAGATTTTACTTTAGCAAACGTAAAAGTTTATGATAAAAGTAAGACTACTATCGAATTACCTGGTAGGGGTGTCAGCTTAACCAACCCTCAAATGCTAGCAAATCTTATAAAAGCCTGGGGAGGTTTTGATTATTCATTTACTCAAATGAGTAGTGATAAATCAGGTTTTATTGTAGGTTATACAGATGTGGACAAAGAAGAAGGTAAAAGGAAACTGAATTTTGAGTCAATAATCCATAGTGATAATAAATATTCAACAGACAAACTTGCCCTCGAAACAGAAGCTACCTCAATGGTAGTATTTCCCGGAAAACCTGGCTATATTGTACTTGTTGAATATTTCAAAAAACTAAAAAAACTCGATTTCCGTCTTGAGAAGATAAACTACTAAGGCTAAACAATTGTATAAGGCAGTCTGAATTTTGTTCAGGCTGCTTTTTTTATGGGAGTAAGTAAAATATAATTACTTTTGCATCAATCTTAATCAATCTGTTTCTTTACTAATGCAAACTGATATTTCTACACTTAAATCTATTGCCACTCAGGTACGTCGGGATATAGTCCGGATGGTACACGCCTGTAAATCAGGGCATCCGGGTGGTTCTTTGGGTTGTACAGATTTTTTGACAGCTCTTTATTTTCACTCACTTAACCATAAGCCCGAATTTAATATGGATGGCACAGGAGAAGACTTGTTTTTTCTCTCAAACGGACATATTTCTCCGGTTTGGTATTCAGTTTTAGCTCGTTCTGGCTATTTCCCGGTTTCCGAACTGGCAACCTTTCGTAAACTTAACTCCAGATTACAGGGACATCCTGCCACTCATGAACATCTGCCCGGCATTCGTATCGCATCAGGTTCACTGGGGCAGGGTCTATCTGTAGCAATTGGAGCTGCTCAGGCTAAAAAACTTAATGGTGATCAATCGCTGGTATATGTATTAATGGGTGATGGCGAACAAGATGAAGGTCAGATTTGGGAAGCAGCCATGTATGCTCCTCATCACAAAGTAGATAATCTTATTGCTACAATAGATTATAATGGTCAGCAAATTGATGGTTCTACCAAAAATGTAATGAATCTGGGTGATTTGGGAGCAAAATACAAAGCCTTCGGATGGAATGTGATGGAAATAGAAAAAGGTAATGATATAGAGTCTGTGATTGCAGGTTTAGATAAAGCAAAAAGTATGACAGGAAATGGTCAGCCTATTATGATTTTATTAAAAACTGAAATGGGATATGGAGTAGATTTTATGATGGGAAGTCACAAATGGCATGGTGTAGCCCCCAATGACGAGCAACTTGCTCTGGCACTCAATCAACTTACAGATACTACATATAGTGATTATTGATGTACAATAAGGTTCAATGGTTGAATTAACAAACTCCTTAAACAGTTCATCAATTCAACCATTGAACAATTTATTATCAGGCTTCTTCCATTTGGAGTTGTTTTTCGTACAACTCTTTATAAATGCCGTTTTGTGCCATCAGTGATTCATGACTTCCCTCTTCCATTACTTTACCTTCGTCAAGTACTAAAATTTTGTCTGCCAGTTTTACAGAAGAAACACGATGTGAAATAATAATGGTGGTTCTGTTTTCCATAATCCGTTTCAGGTTACCAAGAATAGTATTTTCTGTTTTGGTATCCACTGCCGATAAAGCATCATCCAGAATCATAATTTTGGGTTCACGGGCAATAGCTCTGGCTATTGAAACCCGTTGTTTCTGACCGCCCGATAAAGTAACGCCCCGCTCTCCTACCAACGTTTTAAAACCATCCTGAAATGCCAGAATATTTTCATACACATCAGCATCTCTGGCTGCCTGCTTTATTTGTTCATCAGACATTTTAACTGAGCCAAAAGCAATATTTTGTTCTATAGTATCCGAAAAAAGAAAAACATCCTGAGGCACATAACCCATCTGCTTTCGCAGAGAACCCAGATTATAGTCTCTGATATTTTTACCATCTATCCATATAGTACCCGACGTAACATCATACATTCTGCATATCAGGTTGGCAATTGTAGATTTTCCAGAGCCTGTACTACCCAGTATTGCCAGTGACTCTCCAGCTTTTACTTCAAAGGACAATCCTCTGAGAGCCACTATTCCAGAGTCAGGATAAGCAAAACTTACGTTTTCAAAACGAATACTGCCATCCAGTACTACATCCAGGTTTTTCTCTGAAACGATATCCGTTTTGATATTAAGAAACTCATTGATACGTTGTTGAGAAGCCCCAGCCCGTTGTACCAAACTTGTAGTCCAGCCTAAGGCAGCTACTGGCCAGGTAAGTTGTGAAACATATAAAATAAATTCTGCAATATTGCCGGCAGTCAGAGTCCCATCTATTACCTCTACCCCACCTATATAAACTGTCAGTAATGTACTTAGCCCAATTAAAGCCACCATCATTGGCTGAAAAAGTGAATCTACACGGGTCAGGCTCAGGGTTTTCTGACGATACAAGTCACTCTCAATAACAAATCTGTCCACAGAATTAGCCTCACGATGATATGATTTCAAAACCCGTATTCCCGAAAAAGCTTCCTGCACAAACGTAGATAAACCTGAAAGTTGCTTTTGTATGGCATCCGATTTTTTTTGAATAACTGTATTTACAAAATAAATTCCGACAGAAAGCAACGGCAAAGGAATCAGTACAAACAACGTCAGTTTTACATTAACCGAAAGCATGTAGGAAATAGTAAGGATAAACATTACAATCAGATTGATTCCATACATGATTGCAGGTCCAAGATACATCCTTACACGGCTTACATCTTCTGATATTCTTGCCATCAGGTCTCCGGTATTATTTTTACGATAAAAACTAAGCGGTAGTGTCTGATAATGAGCATAAATATCATTTTTCATGTCATATTCAATCAGTCGAGACATGACAATGATAGTCTGACGAACGAAAAACAAGAATATTCCTTTCAGCAAAGCCATCACCAGAATCAGTATTCCAAAAATAAAAATATCTTTACTAAATTGTTCAAAAATAGTTTTTTGAGAAGCAAGTCCCTTATTTGCTGAATAAAGAGTAATCGTTTCCTGAACAGAATCTATCGCATATCTCACAATCTGAGCAGGAATTATACCAAAAAGATTTGAAATAATAATAAAAAGAGTGCCTAGAAGCAAATGCCACTTGTATCGTAGCAGGTATTTATTGAGAGCAGCAAGATGTTTCATATCATATATACAAGCCAAAAACCATTAAAATAGTTTCCGCATTTGTTATCGTTTTACGAGTGTGAGTGTAGAAAAAGCGATGAGTTGTTTGTCAGGATAACTAAAACAGGTATATGTAATGTACTTTTCATTCAGGCGAGTGAGAACTACATAATTATGTGGATCACAACTGTGATAAGCATCCTCGGTTATTATTTCTTCAAGTGTAGCCTGATTTTTATCGAGTTTTAAAAGTTTCCATTGCCCGCTGCAATTGAGAGAGGGATACCTGATCATAAATTTTTTCTCCTTCATATCAGCTTCAAGTGATATATTCCAGTTGGTTTGTGTCTGAGGCTGATACCCAATACCCTCCCAGCTACCCTGAAGCCATGCAATTTGCTTATCCAGATAAAAAGATGTTGATACAAGTAACAACCATCCTGAAAAAAGAGGAAATATCACATACTTTTTGAACATACGAGGTATAAACATTACTTTTGCAGAAGTTTTCAGACAAAAATAGTATTTATCTTCATTCAAAACGTTCTTTTCTTAGCGGATGCTCAACAGACGAATCTTACGCATTAAAGTAATGCAAGCCTTATATGGCTACAAACAAGCCGAAAATTCGGACTACGAACTGGCTCTTGACAACATTGATGATTCTTTTTCCAGCCTTGAGCCTCAAAAAGCAGAAGGTTATAGAAAATTAGCCTGTCTTCTTTTTGAAGAAAGTTATCTGAATGAAAGGGTTGTTCAGGGAGATATGCCGGATAAAGTTTTCAAAGCAACAGTTCATGCCATCAATTTCTACAGAAATCAGGTAGCACAAGATAAAAAGTTCTTTGAGAAACACTTGTCTTCTTCCCTTGACATTATTTATCACGAATATCTATCTGTGCTGGCATTGTTACCAGCTTTGGGTGAAACAGCCCGTAAACTTTCCGAAGAAAAAGTAAAACTTCTTAATACTATTCAGGAAAATCGGGACGAAAGTGTTTTGAATGACAATACAATATTGACAATGCTTCGCAATCACAGCAAATTGTCGGTCTTATGGATAAGAAATGGAGCTACATGGGATAAAGAAAACATTTTTGTCAGGACATTTTACCGGGAAGTAGTAAGACCAGATGAAGCCTTTCAGGCATATTTGAAAGCTCCGTTTTCCAATTTTGAAGATGATAAAAAACTAATTGACCATATTGTTCGCAAACTGATTCTCAAACATACCAGTATCCATGATTTTTTTGCAGAAAAAGACATATACTGGACTGAAAATCAGGAAACAATCAAAAGTATGGTGCTTAAAACCATTAAATCGATAACAGAGGATGGCGAGATGGAATTGTCAGAACTATCGAAAAGCTGGGAAGAAGATACCGAATTTTACAAAAATTTATATAACTTTACTCTGGAAGAAGACCGGAAGCAGGATGCTGTGATAGCCGAAAAAATAAAAAACTGGGATATGGACAGGGTTTCTCTTACCGATCAGATTATTTTAAAAATGGCTGTAGCTGAGATGATTCACTTTAGCAGCATTCCGGTAAAAGTAACTATAAACGAATATATTGAACTCGCCAAGTCGTTTAGCACTCCTAAAAGCAAGCAATTTGTGAATGGAATGCTGGATTCATTGAGTCAGGAAATGATAGCCGGAAAAATAATCCGGAAAAGTGGCAGAGGTTTGCTGGATAACAAATAAGCTTCTCTGTCGAATAAAAAATAAATATTAAAACCTAAAAAAATTAATACTATGGGAAATCTCACAAGAACTCTCGTATCATTTACAGCAGGAGTAGTAGCAGGAGCTGCACTCGGTATCTTGTATGCACCTGACAAAGGAATACATACTCGTAACAAATTAACTTTTCAGCTTGACAGATACCGTAAACGATTGAAAGAACTCATAGATTTGCTTTCTGATGAACAAAGTACACATTTTAATGTAGCAAAATCTGAAGGGCAAAAAGTAGTAAGTGAAACCAAAGAGAAAGCAGAACGACTGCTGACAGATGTGGAAGAGCTTATGAGTCAGATAAAAAATAAAAACTAAATTACTGACAAAACATCTGATATGAAAAAGACATTTTTATTGCTTTTAATCACTGGCACAATTGCTCTGACAAGTTGTGAAAAACTGCGTTCTTCACTGGAGGTTTCAGATAATTCGTCAGCTGCTATCAATAGCGAAGTGGCACCAATAATGACCTTTAATGAATCAAGATATGATTTTGGAAGAATTACTGAAGGTGATGAAGTATCTCATGTTTTCAAATTTGCCAATACCGGTAAAACGCCACTCATTATCAAAGACATTAAAACCCAGTGTGGTTGTACGGCAGCCGATTATCCCAAAGACCCTGTACCACCGGGGGCAACTGCCGACATTAAAGTGAATTTTAATAGTAAAGGCAAGCCGGCAGGTATAGTGATGAAAGAAGTAAGCATTTTTGCTAATACTCAACCTGAAATTACCAAAATTTCTATTGCAGCCGAAATACTGGCAAAAAAATAATTTTTCTATTAACTTTTTAGTATTCTGAACGCTTACAAACAACACAACATGACTATTTTTGATTTTATTTTATTACAAGCCCAGCCGGGAGGAATAGGAGGTTTTTTAGCTAAAAACGGACAAATAATTTTACTTGTGGCAATGGTAGCTGTTTTTTGGCTTTTTATGATTCGTCCACAACAGAAAAAACAAAAAGAACAACAGGAATTTAAAAATTCTTTAAAAAAAGGTGATAAAGTAGTAACCATTGGCGGACTTCATGGAATTATTGCTGAATTAAAAGATGAAACTGTAGTAATAGAAGTGGACAGAGGTACTAAACTTACTTTTGAAAGAACTGCAATTTCGGCGGAGGTTACTAAAAAATATGCCCAAACTGCAACTGAGAGTAAATAATTATCTATTTTTAATGAGATGAAACTTAAAGGGTTTGCCAGTATTGTTTATCAAATTATTGACTCTGCCCTTCTGCATAACAGACGAGAAATAGGAGTAGCCGTGATGTGTATTATCACGGCTATTTTTTTCTGGTTTTTGTATGCCCTCAACCGTGATTATAATGCCCGGATTACCTACCCTATTCATTTTCAGTACGATAGTACTCATTATGCCCTGCTCTCAGAAATGCCTAAAGAAGTAGATTTGCAGGTATTTGGAAATGGATGGAAGATTTTAGCAAAACAACTACGCTATAAAACTTCTCCTATTGTATATCACATTTCTTCAGAACGTTATATCACTCCACATAAAATTCAGCCACTGGCTTCTAAAACACTCTCTGGTCTGAAAGTTCAGATTGTGTCAGAAGATACCATTCATGTGCATTTTGAGAGAATACGAAGAAAGAAAGCAATCAAATAGAGGTGAATTAGTGTCAATGGCACTTTATTTTAACGTGAGTTCGGGATAAAAAAAGAGGGTTGGGATGCAACAGCAGCGTGAACTAACCCGAAATCCTTACGAAAATGATAAGAGATTTTGAGGTTTAGGGTTAGTTTTTGCTCATCTTATCACAAGGCTGGCTCAAAAGCTATCGCTTTTGCCCTACTGCCTTTTTTTGCTTACTTTTTTGGGCATACAAAAAAGTAAGAAGGTCTTTGAATGAAATAAAGTTGGGAATTAGCTAAAAATTAAACCTTAATAAATTGATAGTCAATAGTTTAATGTATAGTATAGTCCTGAACTCACGTTAAATTAAATGAAGTGCTTATAAAACTTACTGAAGAACAAGCCAATATTAGATTTACAGCGTATTTTAGTTTTTATTTCACCATTTCAGCCGTTTGTCCTGCTTCGTTGCTGGCATGGGAACAATGGGAGAATAATTTTACAGGTAATCAATGACAACAGAAGAGAAATCAATCACAAAAGCTCAATTTCCTTTACAAATTGGAATCACCGGAGGTATCGGCACTGGCAAAAGCACAGTCTGCCGAATTTTCAAAGTGTTGGGAATACCTGTTTATGAAGCCGACTCACGTTCCAAATGGCTGCTAGACAATCATTCTGTGCTAAAACAAGAGTTGACTGCTGCTTTTGGAGAAAAAGCTTATGAAAATGGGAAGTACAACAGACAATATCTGGCTCAGGTATTTTTCAAAGATAAATCACAGCTTGAGCGAATAAATAAAATTATACATCCCAGGGTTTTTGAAGATTATCAGGAATGGGTACAGCAAAATATTACTCAGCCTTATGTTTTGCGGGAAGCAGCTATTTTGTTCGAATCAGGAGGGGCAAAACTGAGTGACAAGATTATAGTTGTATCTGCACCACTGGAACTAAGGATAAAAAGGGTATTGAAAAGAGATACTTTTCGGACAGAAGCCGAGTTAAAAGCAATCATTCATAAGCAAATGCCTGAAGAAGAAAAACTAAGACTTGCAGACTTTGTAATTTATAATGATGATACTCAATTGGTTACTCCACAGGTTTTGGCACTTCACGAAAAATTTATTCAACGACGTTTTGTATAAAACAAGAACTGGAACAGTATCATCAATAAAGATGAAAACAAAGTACTCAATATAATTTTTAGTAAAGTATAAAAGAAATTGGAAAACTGTGCTGCCTCAATAAAAAACAACACAAAGTGATGTACAAAAGTCAGCAGGAGCATATAACGCAAAAACCACTCAAAGCCCATATTATGTAGAGATAGCTCCATATTTTCTTCATAACCACCACGAGGAGTAATTAACTGAATAACATAGGGACGCAAATAAGCTACCAAAACACAGGCTGCTGTATGAATTCCCAAAGTATTACTAAAAATATCAATGAGTATGCCTGTTTGAAAACCCAGAAATAATAAAAGAATCTTATCAGTTTCATAAGGAAGTAACAGCAAAAAACCTACATATACATAGCAGGCAGCCAAACCATTAAAAACTACAAAGTGATTAAATATCCAGATTTGCAGCAGTGTATAAAGAAAAAAAGAAAAAATCTGTCGGGGCATTGATAAATTAATTACAACAGGTCAAGTTACACAATAGCAGGTGTTTAGCCAAACCAATTTCTAACGGTTTTGCCTTTCTACACTCTCCTGTTCGTTATTTAGTTGATTATCAATCACATATACATATTGAATTGCCTGAAAATCTGTGGCAAGTGACACTTCAATATCATGAAAAGTTTCATCAGGACGAGCACTTACTTTTTTTACTTTTCCTATCAGAATGCCTGCCGGAAAAATGCTGTTGTATTGAGAAGTAATAATTGTATCACCAGGTTTTACATCAATATCTTTAGGTATTTCTCTAAGTCGAACTATTGAGGGATTATTTCCATCCCATCTTATTGAACCCACTACTTTATTCTTTTTTACTGATGCTGAAACCAGCATATCCACATGCAGAACAGAGATAATCGTAGCAAAGTGTTCAGAGCAATTTTTAGTTACCTTTCCTACTACTCCATTGGCAGTAATTACACCCATATCAGGATAAACGCCATCCAAAGTACCCTTGTCAATGGTAAGAAAGTTTTTGACCTTCCAGACTGAGTTATTGATTACTTTGGCAGCAATAAATTTATGTTTGACTGCAAGAACAGAATCTAATTTATACATATCGGGTGCTCCAGGGTCTTTTTTAAGCAGAAGTTGGGCATGCAGCAAAGCATTTTCCTGAGCTAATCTCTGGTTTTCACTTCTCAGATTCAGATACTGGTAAATACCATCAGAAAACGCCAGCACTTTACCTGCATAATAATTAGATGTATGAAAAAATGCAGCACTTTGAAAAGCATTATTTCGTACAATCAACCATCCACTGATTACTTCCATCAGCAAAAAGACAAAAAAAGTACGATATATATACAAAAACCTGAGTAATCCTGACATAGTGTAAAAGCCCCTTTCGGGGCTATTTTTAAGAAGTCATTAATACAGCTTTAAAATGCTCAATATCTTTGAGAGCTGTTCCTGTGCCACGTACTACAGCTCTGAGTGGATCATCTGCAATATGAATAGGCAGTTTGGTTTTCAGAGATAATCTTTTGTCAAGACCTCTTAACAGTGCCCCACCTCCGGTAAGATGAATTCCATTTCCATAAATATCAGCCGAAAGTTCGGGAGGAGCCATTTCGAGTGCCTTCAATACAGCATCTTCTATTTTAGCTACAGATTTATCAAGAGCATAAGCGATTTCAGAATAGCTTACTTTGATTACTTTGGGAATACCTGTCATCAAATCTCTGCCTCTGATTTCATAATCTGCGGGTGGCTTATCTAGTTCTGTAAGAGCTGACCCAACTTCTATTTTTACTTTCTCTGCCGAACGCTCTCCGATAAGCAAGTTATGCTGACGACGCATATAATCCAGAATGTCTTTTGTAAAAACATCTCCCGCTACTTTTATCGATTGTTCACAGACAATACCTGATAGAGCAATAACTGCAATTTCAGTTGTACCACCACCAATATCTACAATCATGGAGCCATTGGGCTGCTCTATATCTATACCTATACCTATAGCAGCAGCAATAGGCTCATGAATCATAAATACCTCTTTTGCACCGGCATGTTCAGCAGAATCTTTTACAGCACGTTTTTCTACCTCAGTAATACCAGACGGAATACAAATTACCATGCGATGATTGGGAGAGAAAAAACGATTGCCGATATTCATCATTTTTATCATACCCTTAATCATATCCTCAGCCGCCGTAAAATCTGCAATTACACCATCCTTAAGAGGTCTGATAGTTTTAATATTTTCGTGGGTCTTTTCGTGCATCTGCATGGCAGCATTGCCAATGGCAATCACTTTTCCCGAAATTCTGTCTTTAGCAATAATAGATGGTTCATCTACTACAATTTTATCTTTATGTATAATCAGTGTATTGGCAGTACCGAGGTCAATGGCAATATCACTTGTGAGGAAACTAAATAATCCCATTTTTATGGATTGGTAATTTTAGAATTGAAGATTTTAGAATGTAAAAATAAGTTTAACAGGTTTTGATAGCTTTCTTACAAAAGTACAATTTTTTATAAATTTTTATTTATGGCATTTTATTGCAAGTCATAAATATTTCAAAGTTTTTTTTCAAGTAAAATGCGGGTCATGCCTTTCTCGTCTGTAAAAGTACCCACTATATCGAATCCATTTCGAATATTCAATATCAGCATTTCTTTCCATCGATTTTGGGTATTAGTTCTTATCAGATTTAATCCCTTTCTTTTACACCATTCATGCTGACGCTGCATTAATTCCTGAGCAATACCCTGCCTGCGAAACCCGTTCCTAACACCACCTATCCAGCTATAAAACTCTTTGCCGGGTTTTGTAATATATCCCATTTTATATCCAATGAGTTGTTCTTCCTTAAACGCAAGTACTGTAAAAAGTTTCGGAAAAAGCCGGACATTCTCAAAAAAATCTTCCTTGTTCCGTTCGGTTTCAAAAACTTCCTGATACAGTTGCCAGATAATTGTCAGCATAAACTCGTCAGGATAACCTTCTATTTGCTGGTAGTGTATCATAAGAGAGAGAAGCAAACAATCTGAATATAAATTCCTGACTTTCCAACATTAATGCTTAAAGTGTCTTATTCCTGTAAATACCATTGATAATCCATTGGCATTGCAATAATCAATAGAATCTTTATCTTTTATAGAACCACCAGGCTGAACTACTGCCGTTATGCCTGCTTTATGAGCTATTTCCACACAATCCGGGAAAGGGAAGAAAGCATCTGATGCCATGACTGCACCCTCTAACTCAAACCCAAAACTTTTCGCCTTTTCAATAGCTTGTCTCAAAGCATCAACACGGGAGGTCTGTCCTACCCCACTTGCCAGCAACTGTCCATCTTTTGCAAGTACAATGGTATTGGATTTAGTATGTTTACAAACTTTGATTGCAAAGAGCAAAGATTTTTTTTCAGCCTCTGTTGGCTCTTTGTCAGTTACAGTTTTCAGTTCTTCTATTGTTTCCGAATGTCTGTCTTTGTCTTGTGAAATTACACCATTCAGCAGGGTCTTAAACATTTTTTTTCCAGTCTGAACAGGCTTTCTTCTCAGGAGCATCCGATTCTTTTTGCTCATCAGTATTTCCAGAGCCTCCGGGTCATAAGCTGGAGCCGTAAGAACCTCAAAGAAAAGTTTGTTGAGTTCGTCAGCAGTCGGCACATCTATCTTTTGATTTACTGCTATCACTCCTCCAAACGCTGAAACTGTATCAGCAGCAAATGCCTTGAGATAAGCATCTTTTAGGGTGTCACCTGTAGCAATACCGCAGGCGTTGGTATGCTTAATGATGGCAACAGCCGGAATTTCTGAGCCAAACTCATCTACCAACTCAAGTGAAGCATCAATGTCAACCAGATTATTATAAGAAAGCTCTTTTCCATTAAGCTGTTCCAGCATCTGGTCGAGGTTACCATAAAAAAAGCCTTCCTGATGAGGATTTTCGCCATAACGAAGTTTACGACCAGACTTAATACTTTGTCTGAATGTCGGAAACTGAGAAGACTCATTAAAGTAATTAAAAATTGCGGTGTCATAATGAGAGGTGGTAGCAAATGCTTTTGCAGCAAATTTGTAACGGTCTGTCAAATCAGAGCCTCCATTTTTTTCTTCCAGAAGTTGCAGCAAATCTCCGTATTGCTCACGGTCAGAAACGATTACGACATCTTTAAAATTTTTAGCAGCAGCCCTGATAAGAGAAACGCCTCCAATATCTATTTTTTCAATAATTTCTTCTTCAGACCCACCGGCAGCTACCGTTTCTTCAAACGGATATAAATCTACCATAACCAAATCAATTGCTGGAATTTCAAATTCTTCAGCCTGCTTTACATCATTTTCTTCCTCTCTGCGGTATAAAATACCACCAAATACTTTAGGATGAAGCGTTTTAACACGACCACCAAATACTGACGGATAACCTGTAAGGTTTTCTACAGCTATTGGCTTAATTCCCAGATTTTCCAGAAAAGTTTGTGTCCCGCCTGTAGAATAAATGGTTACCCCATTGGCTTGAAGAAACCTGGCAATGGGTTCTAAATTATCTTTATAAAAAACTGAAATAAGTGCAGATTGTATTTTTTTAAATGACATGTGATCGGGTAAGAAGTTTAGGATTTGCAAAAGTAGAACTTTTGCACCCAACTATCCAAGTCACTTAATTAAATATACTCAGGAATATCGTAAGGGTGTTGAAAAAAAGTATTTGCAACACGAAGACAAAACTTGCAGAATTGAATATTATTTAAAATCCGGAATAAAGGAAACTCCCATTTGAAAATACAAACCCCTGCTTTCAATTTTACGGACAGGTTCGTTTTTATTACCAATCGGAATGGTTATCAGCGTCCAGGTAGCAGAAGTAGTTTCATTAAAAAGTTTAGCTGTTTGCTTAAGGTTGAAGCCAGCTCCTACAGCTAACTGCCAGAACTTTGCAAAACCATATTCCAGCTTTAAGGAGCTTGCCCACTGGTTATATTGTATATATTGATTTTGTCGCAGTGATTCACTGAGGCGATAACTACTTGCTTCGCCACTTAATTCCAAACCAGCACTAAAATTCTTTTTGAAATAGTATAAAATTTTAGGTTTTACAGGAAATTGTCCGACTATTCGCCATTTTTCGTGAGGAGTAAAATCAATATCGATAAAAGGTACAATTTGATTACCAAAAAACTGGCGGGCATAAGCCAATCCCCATCCGGAAGAAAACTTATCAGAGTGTTTTACCCGAAAACGAACCCCGACACTATACCTGAAATCGTGATAATCAATGTCTTTAAGGTCAGAAAAAAGACCAGTCTGAGCAAAAAACAAAAGTTTCTTTTCCTGAGAGATTTTATATAAAAATATTCCCTGAAGTGTAAAACCATGCAGAGGAGAACTATAATTTTCAGGAAAATGAGTAAGTGTTAAGTTTTTATAGCCTACGCCAGTAGCTATTACAACTGCATTCTTTTGGTAAAGAGGCAACCTCAGTTTAACATCTGTTTGCTGTATAGTGGCTGAGGTATCATTATAATTAAATTTATTAGTATTATAACTGACCGAGATAGCCTCTTTATCTTGTGCATAACAATATACCGAATTGATGAAAAATAAGTATTTAACAAACTTTTGTATCATGAATTTCTTAAATTATTTTTTTACAACTGGCTCTCTAACAAAATATAAAAAACAGCCTAGAATATCCCGATTTTAATACCAGTATGCAAGGTAAAACCACTCAAAGCTGAAGAAGACAGACTGGTAAAGCGTGAGGCATCTATAAATCGGTAACCACTTCCTATTTCAAATCGTAATGATTTCGATAGATTCAACTCCAGATTAATCTTAGGCTCAGCAACAAAAAAGCTTGGAGAGTTGAAAGTTGTTCCATGACTCCCATTTGATTGAATAATATACTCATTAGAAGTACCAAAACCCAGAAGTGTTATCAAATTGATATGAATAGCTTCATGGGGATGAAGTATGGTTCCTAACACCAAACCTCCATATCCATATCCAACTGCCATCTTTTGATTCGGAACTACTACCTCATTTTCATTATCATCCATATATCTGTATTCATGAGTATAATAGGTAGGCGTAACTTTGCCATATCCTACTATTCCGACAATTAAATGTTTGTTAATGATCCACCCCAGTTTTGCTCCGACCAGCATCGCAGCTTTTTCATTAAAAGTATTATTATAAAAATGAAGACCTATTTCCGGTTCAAAAAAACGTTTGATTTCCAGCTTGCTGTTTTGAGTCCAAAGTGTTTTAACAGAATCATTTTGTGCCTGTACCTGAAGACTTAAGCCCAGTACGAATAAGAATAAAAAATTAAAGCGTTTCATAGTAAATAATAAATTAGTATTGAAAGAATTAGTTAATGATTTTTCCGTCACTCATTTCAATAATTCTGTCACTTTTCGCTGCAAAATCATTGTCATGAGTAACAGTAATAATGGTTTTATGCTGTTGTGAAGCCAGTTGTCTAAAAATATCAAATACCACGGCTGTATTTTTGCTATCAAGATTGCCAGTTGGTTCGTCTCCCATAATTATAGTAGGTTCATTTATCAAAGCTCGTGCAATAGCTACCCTTTGCTGTTGCCCACCTGATATTCTTGATGCAGGTTTAAGAGCCTGATGTTCCAGTTCCAGCATTTTTAGCTTTTCATAAGCATTATGTTCTACCTCCTCTCTTGAAAGTTTACCCAGACGAAGTGCTGGTATCATTACATTTCTCAAACAACTGAAATCAGGTAGCAGATAATGAAACTGAAATATGAAACCCAAATGCTGATTCCTGAAAATGGCAAGTTCATTTTGACTTTTACCTGTAATCTTTTCACCATTTATCTCCAGCATTCCTTCGTATAAGGTATCCATGGTAGAAAGTATATATAAGAGTGTAGATTTACCACAACCAGACTTTCCAATGATAGATACAAATTCACCTTTATTGATTTCAAAACTCAGGTTATAAAGAGCATGAAATTTTTCGGGTGTATAGAAGTATTTATCTATTCCTTTTGCTCTTAAGATATTTTCTTTTTTCATAGAATCAGCCTCTTATAATTTGAACAGGGTCTACTTTTGAAGCCTTAACTGCAGGAATGTAGCCTGCAAAAAATGCCGTTATAATTCCGAAAACTGCCCCCTGTACATAATGTTCCCACATAAAAGCCATAGGCAGATAAGTTACATTGCCAAGCCCGATATAAATTTTTGACACTACCAGTGAGATTAGCCAACCCAGTACCAACCCCCAGAATGCCCCTAATAAACCAATAAAAAGTGCTTGTCGAACAAAAATTCCTATGATATGCCCTCCCTGAAATCCGGTAGCTTTGAGAATCGCTATTTCTTTTATTTTTTCATAAATGACCATATTGAGAATATTATAAATCCCAAATCCGGCTACAATCAAAATGGTAATGACTACTGAATTAGCGATTATATCTCTGATTTTTTTACCTGCCAGAGATTGCTCATTACTTGCCTGCCAGGCTTCAGTAGTATATCCGGTAAGAGCCATAATTTTCTTACCAGTTTCAGGAGCCTTGTAATAGTTTTTAATATTTATATAAATATCTGTAATATAATTTCGGTCTTTTAACAGCAGTTGCTGTACTATAGATAGATTTACATAACTTTTAGTATTATCAATGCCTTTTATGGTCGTTCTAAAAATTCCGGTCACTTCCAGTGTTTTAGAAGTTGCTTTTGAGGTAGAAACAGTAATATAATCACCTCGTTTTACATTGAGTCTTTCTGCCAATCCTGCCCCAATTATAATTCCTTCTGTGTTGGCTATAAGGCTTTGAACATTACCGGAAATCATCGAAGAAGTTATATCAAACATTTTGTCCTGCTCAAGAATATTTACTCCAAACAAATTACCATTTTCCTGTACATTGCCTTTGCTGTAAATGATATTGGCAGCTACCTGTTTGCTAATAACAGTCACCTCTTTCTGCTGTTTTAGTTGCTGTATTATTGCTTCAGGATTTATAAGTCTGTTATCATTCCCTACCAATTGTGGATTGCTGATAAGATTGATAGTTTTAGTGCCATAATATCGGTTAAGCATATCATTATTGCTGACAACATTATCCCGATACAACCGCAAATGTGGTGTAGTACTGAGCATAGTTTTCTCAGAATATTCATTTGTTCCAGTAATGAGTGAATTCATAAAAATGAACATACTGATACCAAAAGTTACCCCTAAAGCTGCCACTACTGTCTGTTTATATCTGCTAATCAGATAGGTTAGAGCTATTTCTGTGTTAATTCCTATGCTCATAATGCTATATCACGTCTGAAGGCTACCTGAAAAGAAGGGTTTTTGAGGGCATAATATGTAGTGTAATGCTTATCCAGATTCAGTGTACGATTGGTAACATAAGCTGCCAGATAAGTTCCTTTTACAGGTTCTACCTTAAATCCAGCTTTATAAAATGGATACAAAAAGAGCGATTCCCCCGAGGCTTTTATCCAGTTAAAATCTGTATTACCCATTAGTTTAAATTGCTTTCCCAGGGCATATTCCAGATTAAGATTAGCTCCAAAGGCATTTACCCAATCTTTTTCATTATACTCCGTAAAAACTGCCCACTGACTAAAAGGACGATCATTGTAGCTGACAGGATAGATATGTTCACCTGTAAAATTAGAGCCTACAGGGCGGTCTGTCTTACGGTAATGGGTATTAGATTCTTTTCTAAATCCGTTATTAAACCCAATCGTATAATAACGGTATTCTATAGTTGCGTCCCAGAAAAAACGACCAGCCTTATGCATGGACTTGAGTCCCAACAGCCATGCATAATTTTGCTGACTATCAAATCCGTCATTAAATCTATACCCTGCCTGAGAGTATAATCTGAAATATGAGTTATACAGTGCCAGTGAAGCCTCTGTTTGGGTATTACCAGTAGTTGGCCCTAAATATTTAGTATAGCCAATACTAAAATCTGTGTTCAGATGATTCCCAAGTTTAATCTTTTCCAGACTAAGTTGTTTTTCTCGCGTTCCATCAATATTTAATCCTATCGTATTTTGAAGATCAGCAATAGTTATACTTGTAAGTTTTAACTTTTTATAACTCACAGATGCAACAATGCCCTGCATATCAAGATTATAAATTGTCAATCCTTCCCTATCCCGAAAATTCTCGAAGTATCCTACTTTTATCTGTACATCAAATGGTATTTTGCCAACTCTGAAGTCATTTTTATAATCAGCATAATATCGGGGCAAAAAATTGATATTGTAAGTATTATAGGGTCCCCACGAAAAACCTCCATTATTTACCTCAAGCGAGCCATAAATATTTAAGCCCCGAGCAACTTTATACCAACTATGAAACCTGAAAAAAGAGGCTCCATGTCCCATAGGGTTGTCAGTAGCGGCAAGATTTTGGTCTATACCCCAGATATGTGCCAAATCTGGTTCCTGAGAGCGTCTGTTTCTTAAAAAATCAGGAACCAGAATTTCGGTTGCAGCATCTCCTTTTTTGAAAGATTGTTGCTGAGAATAAATTCCTCCTGAAATATTGAATCGAAAATTCTTCGCTAATAGCCATGAAGCAGTATCGGTTTGTGCCTGTACTGTGAGATAACCAGTTAATACAAGCATACATAATAGTAGCCGTCTCATATTTAATATATTTTTAAAATAACATCTGTAGTCTTTAATCCGGCAATTATTTCAGCCCATTCAGTAGATACAATACCTGTCTGTACTGTAACTGTATCTATTCCGTCTTTCCCTCCGAGTATTACTTTCCCATCAGGACTAAGAAAAGCTCTTGGAATAATCATTGCCTTTTCTCTTTTCGTGCAACTATAATATTAGCTTGCAACAATGTTCCATTAATCACCGAAAGTGTAGAATCATCAAACAAAGCTTCGGCTTTATAGGCTTGTGAGGCTTCGTCAAAAAGGGGGAACACTCTGGTAATTTTGGCGGTATGAGTGATTCCTTTTTGGGTATTAAGCTCAATAAGAACTGATTGATTGGTTTTGATTTTAGTAATACTCCCCTCATCTATATTGAGCATAATTTTCATAGCATCAGCACTTCCCAGCATTGCCACCACTTCTCCTTTTCGTATGAATTCTCCCTTCTTTTTGAGAATTTTATAGATTTTATAGCTGCCGGGAGATTTTAATATAAAATAGCTACTGGCAAGTAGTGCACTTTGCTGCTGGCTTTTAGAATTTATGATGGTCTGTTTTAGTGTAAGTTGGGTAGCTGCTATATTCTGTCTAATTGATTCTACTGCATTTAAGGAATTATCATACACCAGTTTTGCATTATCTAAATCAACCTTTGCCACCGAATGACTGGCATATAAGCGTTGCATTCTTTCCTGTTGCTGCTCGTCTGTCTCCAGTTTTTGACGAGCAGATGCCAATTGTGCTTCTAGTTGTAATAAAATCGGCGACTGACTGGATGCCTGTTGCTGAGCAATTTTCAGGTTTGCATCAGTTGTTTGTAACTGGATATTTGCATTGGCATTATCCTGTAATATCAATGTCTGACCCTCATTCACTATATCTCCTTCTTTAATCAAAACATCTAAAATATATCCATCATTCATAGCTATAAGTGAAAACTGGTTTACAGCTTCTATATTCCCAGATGCAAATACAGCCTCAGTGATGGGTGCAATTACAGGATAGGCACTTTCTTCTTTTCTGGAACTACACGAAAAAAAAGTCAATAAAAAAACTCCAAACAGGATACCTGATTTCTTCATGGTGTAAAAGGGATTTGTCTTATTTTCAGGCGGTATTCCTGAATGTATAAATCACTCAAGCTTTGCAGATACTCATTTTGGTTTACAAGCAGTTCATTAAAAACTCTCAGGCGTTCATCCAGTGAAATCAATCCTTCTTCCAGTTTCCTGACAACATGTGTATCATTGGCTTGATAAAGACGTAATATGTTTTCTGCTTTTTCCCACCTTTGTTTAGCATACATATAAGATGACCATGTATTTTGATGGCTTATCTCTGATTGCAATCGGACATTTTCATATTGTTGCTGCTTGAGGATATAATCAATTTGTGATTTTTGTATCTGAAAATACCTGCTGTTGCCTGTAAAAACCGGAACAGATAAACGTAAGCCCCAATATTGTTGTGGTGTAGTATTGCTATTTTTAAAAGATGCAAATCTATCTGTTGCTACCTGAGTATTGTACTGATACACTGCTGTAAGGGTGGGAGCAAAAGTAGCCTTTGATGCCTGCCATCTGGTCTTTGATAACATCATCTGCTTGTATGACCAGTGTATATTTACATCATCTGCAAATGTCGAATCCTGATTCTCTATCTTTCTGTCATTTTCTGATAGAAAAATTGAATCTCTGGTATTCAGCAATACTTTCAGATTATTAAGCTGCAAAAGTTTATTTTCTTCTGAAACAGCTAAACTTTTGGCTGATTTCTCTCTGTTAATAAGTATATTATTCAGTGTTATTTCACTTATTAATCCTTCTTTAAACTTATTTTGAGCAAGTTCCCACATCTGATTGCTTACCTGTAAGTTTTCAAAAGCCAGCCTTTCAGTTTTTTGGAGCAAAAGACATGAATAATAAAGGTTAGCCAACTGCTCATATACTTCTAATTTTGTTTTTGAAATATTAAGCAATGCTATTTCATTATTCAGCTTTTCAGCTTTAATACTGAACCAATCTTTGGTATTAAGTATATCTAACTGAGTTGTGATGTTTGCTGTATAGATATACCTTCTGCCAAACTGAGCTTCTGTAAAAGTACCTGATGGTGCAGCCGGATTAAACAGATTTGCAGGGATAAGCATAGACTGTATTTTAATATTGTCTGTAAATGCCCCATTCGCTGTTACAGTTGGCAAAAGTTCACCAAATGCCTGCTTTACATCGGTTGTTACTGACAATTGGTAAGACTTTGCAGTGGCAATTTGTATGTTATTTTTTTCAGCCATCATCCAAACATCATTGAGAGAATTCAAATTAATCTGTGCTCTGACCTGACTGACCGTTATAAACCCACACAAAAACCATAAAATATTTTTCAGAAATGCCATTTCAGGTATAGGGAAAGATGAGATAAGCAAATATTTATTGAGATTATTTCACTTTCGACCAAATCTGGCTTTTGCTCATAAAACTTGCTTTTGCACTTATTTCCAGCGTACCATCTGGTTTAATTTTTGCTGTGCATGGAAAGTTTTTACCTTTTTTAGGAAGGTATAATTTACCATTGATATAAGCATCTTTGATAAACTGAAGGTTGGCTATCTGAATTTTGCCAATTAGACTTTTATCTTCAGCTTCTTTGATGATGGCTTCGTAGTAGTTGCCATTTTTATGAAATTCAAGAACACGGGTATGTTCTTCGTTAATCCATTTGCCAAGAATCCCATCGCCTGAAATAAGCTGAGGATAAGCAATAGTTTGGCAAAACATGATTGCAGACACTAAAAGACAAGTAAATAAGAATTTGTGAATGGATGTCATAGTTGTTGCTTTTAAGTTTACACAAAGATGACATCCGGTTTTCTTACATAAAGTGCAAGGTTGTTTGAGGCGGGCAAAATGAGGAATAAAGCAGACAATATGTGAGCAGAATTATTTTTAAGGCAAATAAGGACCTCCGGGTACTCCCCAACCCCACACAGGCATTGGCTCTGCTTCATTTATTTTTATATCGTCTGTATTGGAATTAATTACAGCCAGTCTGGTTCCCCACTCAATATAAGCCACGAAAGCTGAACGGAATTCGGGGTCATCAGGCAATCCGATTTCATCTACTGATTCAAGCAATAAGCCCACCCAACGTTTGCGTTTTTCTTCTGACAGATGTTTTGAAAAATGTTTCTGAATCATAGTATAATGACTTCCTCCATGTTCAGTGTATTGTTTGGGTCCACCAAAAACTTCGGCAATAAAATAGGCAACATGATGCTGGTGCTCCGAAGACATGTGCTCAAAGACAGGTTTTAATAGCTCATCTTGAAGTACTTTTTTGTAAAAAATATCTGTTAGTTTTAGAAAAGCAGGCATCCCTCCTGCCCATTCATAAAGTGTTGGTATGGTTTTCATTATCCAGTAGTTTACCCAAAAAATTCATTCAAGTCTCTAACACATCTTTTACCTGATAAGATTCCCTGTGACCGAAAGATTAAATTTTTTGGAAGCAAATAATTGTTATCCTTCCAGCCATTGCAGAAATTCTGTGGCTTTGGCTTTGCTAACTATAATTGTCTCTGGAGCTTCAACTAACAATTTGACTACCAGTTTTCTTGCAAAAAATCTTTCTACATTCAAGATACAACTTCTGTTGATAAAAAACTGACGGTTAGCCCGATAAAATAATGAAGGGTCTATACTTTGTTCCAGCTCATCTAGTGAGGAAGATAAAAAATATTTCTGTCCATTTAAAGTAAAAGCCTGAACTACGTTATTAACAAGATAAAAAAAAGCAATTTCTTTTATCTGAACCGGAATAATTTTCTCCCGATGATTTACCAGAAGACTGCTTTTATAATTTTGCTTCAAACCTCTTAATAAACCCAGAATATTACTACCGGAAAGCCCGATGGTGAATACTGACTTGAGAGAATTAAACTTTTCAATAGCCTTTTCCAGTTTTTCTGATTCCAGAGGTTTAAGCAGATAACTGATTGCATTGGTATCAAACGCATTCAACAGATACTCGTCATAAGCAGTACAAAAAATAACAGGGCTTTTTATTTCTGTTTGCCTGAAAATATCAAATGACAAGCCATCTGAGAGTTGAATATCTGAGAATATTAAATCGGGATGGGTATTGCTTCCAAACCATTTTATGGCTTGTTCTACTGAATCAATAACAGCCTCAATGTCCATAGTATCGTCAATCTGGTGAAGCATTTTCTCCAGTTCACGAGCTGCTTTAACTTCGTCTTCAATAATCACTACTTTCATAAAACCACAGGAATCTTCACAATAAAATCTGTTTCTGTTTTTTCAATAACAATTTCTTTATTAAATAACCAGTGATAACGTTGCATAATATTATTCAATCCGATGCCATTGGATGCTGTTACCGAATATTTAGGCTGAAGGTTATTTTTGATAAGAATATAGCCATCTAAAGTATTGCTCAAACATATTTTTAGTGGTTTCTGAAAAGATACTACATTGTGTTTGATAGCGTTTTCTACTAGCATTTGTAATGTCATAGCTGGAAGATGAGAGCAAAAAAGCTTTTCATCAATGTACATTTCCAGTTCGATAGCATCTTCATATCTGGCTTTCATTATAAAAAGATAAGATTGAATAAAAGCCAGTTCCTGTTTAAGAGTAGCTACATCATTTTCCTTATAACTAAGCACATATCGATACACATTTGCTAGCTGTACGATATAATTTTTCACATTCTTTTCTTGTGTAAGTGTGCTCAGGGTATTTAGTGTATTGAACAGAAAATGTGGACTTAACTGCTCTTTCAAAGAAGATAAATTGGCAGCTAACTGAGCTTGTTTAAGTTGTGCCAGCTCAAGCTGACTCTTTTGTTTTTCGTTCAGAATATAGAGGTAATATTGAATAAAATAGAAAAAACTACTCATTACTAATCCTCTGAGTGTTAAGGCAAAAAACCTTTTTATTCCAAAAATTTCAGGAAACTGGAGAGATTTAGATATAAAAGAATTAAAAAAATAATCATAACCCACTGTCAGCATGGCAACTAATACAATAGTCCCGGCTATCATATATTGTTGGGACTGTTGCCCAAATTTAATCTTACTGAAAAGTTGCGTATAAATAACCCAGCAAGAAAAGCAGGTGATAAAAAATTGCAAGATGCTGATACATACAAATCCTATTTCAGGATTGTCCATTCGTATCAGACGAGGTGACGCAGCTATAAGTCCAATGCCCAGCGAGAGCACAATTCCCAATATCCAATGCTGCTTTTTCATAGGCTAAAGTTACATAAACCCAATCTTGTATGGGAATTATTTTTTTTAGCCGGGCAAAAAACCTTCTAAAGCAGGCAATATCTACGTGAAATAGCTGTCTCTATGAAAAAAAAATTTACATAGCCGGGATTTTGGTAACTACCAGATTGGAAGTGCCTTTTGCCAGTATTTTACCATCTGTATTTACTAAATGACATTCTACATTTACCACAGTTTTCCCGTTGCGAATAACTTTGGTTTTTGCATAAATGGTTTCTCCCTCTTTGGCATTGTCCAGAAAATCAACGGTAAGGCTTACAGTTACATAGACAAATTCTTTGCCTAAAGTATAGACTGCCATTCCCATTACATCATCAATAATTGCGGCAGCTGCTCCCCCATGTAGTATACCAACTACGTTGGTCATTTCTTTACGAACAACAAACGAAACCACCATTTCGCCTTCTTTGGCTTCTACAAATGTGCCATTGAGCCAATTGCCCAATGCAGAGGGTGATGTGGTAATGGATTTGCCGATTTGCGACTGAAAAAATTCCAAAACAGGATTTGACATAAAGACATAAGTTGATTTTCAAAACTTAAAGATAATAGTATGCAAGCATACTATCCAAAACAATCATCGGAAAGGTCTGCCTTTTTTTGACAGACCTTTCTCAAAAATTAACGAAAAACCACTCTATTACAACAAAATCAAACACTATTTTTATTAATTTAACGTTGACTCGGGATAAAAAAGAGCGTAAGGATGCAACAGTAGCGTGAACTAACCCGAAATCCTTACAAAAATGATAAGAGGGCTAGAGATTTAGGGTTAGTTTTTGCTGTGGCTGCTTTTTTTGCTTACTTTTTTGGGCATACAAAAAAGTAAGAAGGTATTTGAATGAAAAAAAGTTGCTAACCAGTTAAAAATATAACTTTTAAATATTTGATAAACAACAACTTACTAATAAATACAACCCCGAGTTCACGTTAATTTACTGATACCACCTTTTTCTCTTTGGTATCCAGATTAATTTTGACCAATTGATTGTTGTTTGTATCAGAAATCCAGAGTTCATTGTCTGTAAAAAGCACGTCATTGGGTTCTGAAAAACCTGCTACCAGTGTAGTGATGCGTTTTTTAGATAAATCCAGTACTTTAATTTTTCCATTATAGGTATCAGCAATATATATCTTTCCATCTTTTTCAGTGACCCCTACACAATGCTGTAATAAAGCATCTTCAATATCTCCGTCTTTGTCTCCAAAATCAAATAATCCTTTTCCTACTACAGTTTTTACCGTCTTTGTTTTCAAATCAAGTTTTCTTACGGCACTTGCCTCAGGGTCAGCCACATAGATATCATCTCCAATTTTAGTCAGTCCGGATGGCTGATTAAAAGCAGCCTCTCTGACAGCTCCGTCTGCCAGAGCTTCCCTGCCTGTTCCGGCAAATCGGTAAACCTGATTGGTTTTGGTATCTAATCTCAAAATCTGATGATTGCCGGCATTCGCAACATAGATATAATCTCCATCAGGCAATAAATCCCAGGGAGAGTTAGGCAACACATTCTCATTGAGTTTGTCATTGAAATAGTAGTTGCCCGGCGTGCCATTACCTGAAATGGTTTTTACCTGCTTTGTAACTAAATCAGCTACCCGTATGGCATTGTTTTTGGTATCGGCAATGTAAAGTAGATTATCTTTGAGAGCCAGTCCGTGGGGTTCGTAAAAAGTGACTGTTTGAAAATCACCATCATTAAAACCTTCTCCTCCTTTTCCAATAGTTTCTAGGATTTTGCCATTTTTATCAATTTTCAGCACCCGGTTATGTCCTGAGTCCGAAAAATAGATATTACCCTCTTTATCACTTATCATTTTTGATGGAAACTTTAAAACTGTGGCTGGCATTTTATCTTTTTCGAGCTGAAAAGCTATTTTATCTTTCCTGATTTTTCCATCATACACACTCACCAACTCTTTGATTTTGGGCTCAAAAGCAGCATATACACCTTCGCCGGCACGTTGAAAAACAACTTTTCCATCCGGTGAAATGAGTGCAACGGTGGGCCAAGCATTGGCTGTATAGTTATCCCAAACTTTATAATCTGCATCATTTACCACAGGGTGTTCGATACCAAATTTCAGAATAGCTTCCCTGATTTTCTGAGTATTTTTTTCAGAATCAAATTTGGCTGAATGTATGCCAATCACAACCAATTCGTTGGCAAATTCTTTTTCAAGCTTTTTTAAATCAGGAATAATATGCTGGCAATTAATACAGCCAAAAGTCCAAAAGTCAAGCAATACAATTTTGCCTCTGAAATCTTTGATAGAATACGATTTATCGGTGTTAAGCCATCCATATTGGGTATTGATTTCTGGTGCGTTTACAGCATTGGTCATTTGTAGTTCTACATTTTGAGATTGTGTCTTGCTCTTACAACTGATTAAAAGCATTAAAAACACAATAGTTAAAAAATAGTATTTCATGTTTTTTGAGTTTTCAGGATTTACGGAAAAAGTCATCAATCAGATTTTTTACAAATAAACCTGCAAACTTGTAATTCTGTTGTCAGTTTTACGACATATCCCACAGAAAACCGAAATATAATTGAATACATCTGTTACGGCACAGCAATTTGTATCATTGATTGAAGTCAATCAGGGCATCATTCATAAGGTGTGTCATTTGTACCGAAAAGATACAGATGACCGAAAAGATTTATTTCAGGAAATTGTAATCCAGCTCTGGAAGTCTTTTGCCTCGTTTCGGAATGAATCGAAAATTACAACCTGGATGTACAGGGTAGCTTTAAACACTGCCATCGCTGACTTTCGCAAGCAAAAACGTCAGCCCGATAAATTTCCGCTTTCTGAAACAATAAGTGAAAAAATTGAATTGGAAGAAGATGCAGAAAAGCAGGAAAGTATCAGACAATTGTATGCAGCCATAGAACAGCTAACCGATATTGAGAAAGGTATCATTATGCTCTATCTCGAAGAATATGAATATGAAGAAATAGCCGAAATTGTAGGAATTACACAGAATTATGTGAGAGTAAAAATGAATCGTATTCGTGAAAAATTAAGACAAATCATGCAAAAACAGGTAGCCTGAACATGGAACTGGAAAATTTTAAAGTATTATGGAAAAGCCATATCAGCACAGAAGTAAACCAACAACTGGTAGATAAAGAGACTCTGCTAAAAATGCTGGAAGAAAAATCTATCAATACAATTGAAAAAATCAAGAAAAGCATTCTCAAAGAAGCCTTTATACTTTTTTTAAGTTTGTTGGTATATGTTCCGATGGCGATTTTTCATCCATCGGCATTTGGCAAAATATTTTTGTGGTCATTCACTATCCTCATTTTGATTTTCTCCTGTTTTTTATGGTGGAAATACTCGGAAATGAATAAATTCCATACCGGACAATCAGATTTGAAAACTGTTCTCACTGAAACCATATACAAGCTTGAAAAAGCCTTGCAACTTTCATTTCTGGTAAATACTGCCCTGATGCCATTTGCTCTCCCACTGGGTTTTTATGCAGGCTTTACATTAACTCTCCCCCAGTCAAAAATAGATTTGCTCTGGAAGCAATTCTCTTTAGATAAGGTTCATCCGGCTACCTGGGCGGGTTTTGCCGTAATTATTTTTTTAGGTTCATTTCTGGCAGGTATTCCTTATGTAAAGTGGTGGATAAAACATTTTTATGGAAATCATCTTCAATCGTTGAAGGAAAGGCTTGCTGAATTACAGGAAATTAATTAATACCCAAAAATCTTAAAGATTTAACGAAGGCACTTATTTATATGATATGTACAAATGATTTCTGCACTGTTTTAAAAGCATGAAATCTGGCAAAAATCAGATTGAAAAATTACCAACACGCTTGGAATTGGTTATCAAAATGTTTCGTTTATCAAAAAGATAAAAAAATCGTAAAACAAAAGCCAGATTTCAACCCTGTCATTATTGTTCAGCTTCAAAAACCAAGTTCTCATAAAAAAAAACCTTTCATCCTATTTTTGAAACTTATCAACTAATTTCAGGCAATATTTCTAAAAAAAGCACTATTTAACTGTTACTCTCAATTATTCCATGAACCTTTTAGAAACCCAACACGTAGTTAAAAAATATGCCGACCACGTCGCTTTGAATGGTGTAAGCATCACAGTACCAGAAAAAAGCATTTTCGGACTGCTTGGTCCTAATGGTGCCGGTAAAACTTCTCTTATACGTATCATTACCCAAATTACGGCTCCTGATGAAGGCGAAGTATTTTTCAAGGGAGAAAAACTTAGTCCTGAACACATCGGACAAATAGGTTATCTGCCAGAAGAAAGAGGTTTATATAAAAAAATGAAAGTGGGTGAGCAACTCATTTATCTGGCAGAGCTTAAAGGCATGAAAAAAAATGAGGCTTTAAGCAAACTGAAAGAATGGTTTATCAAATTTGAAATGGAAACGTGGTGGGACAAAAAAATAGAAGACCTTTCTAAAGGTATGCAGCAAAAAGTACAATTTGTAGCAACTGTAATACATGAACCTCAGTTATTGATTTTAGATGAGCCTTTTTCAGGTTTTGACCCTGTGAATGCTAATCTGATAAAAGATGAAATTCTGGATTTGCGTAAAAAAGGAACAACCGTTATCTTCTCAACACACCGGATGGAAAGTGTGGAAGAGCTTTGTGACAATATAGCCTTAATTAACAAATCACAGGTGGTTTTGCAGGGAAGTACCAGAGAAATCCGTAAGCAATATAAATCTCATACCTATCAGGCAGAGGGCTTGGGACAACTTCCAGTTTCGGCGTTTCCTTCTTATTTTGAAATACTAAGTCACGAAACTACACCCGAGGGAGAATTTTCTATTAAAATCAAACTACCTCAGTCGGTTTCTTCCAATGAATTATTGTCGTTTCTGATTCAGGAAGCCGAAATTCATTCCTACAAAGAAGCCGTTCCAAGCATGAATGATATCTTTATTATGAAAGTTTCAGGTGAGAACACCAAAATTACAACTGGTTTTACCGAATAAAGATTTTAAAATAGGATAAAACTGCCAACAGATATTATATTTTCAACTTAAAATACCTGTTGGCAGTTTTTGTTACCATATAGCTTAATCTTTCAACATCGTAGTGCCAATTACAGATAACTTGCCAGTAATTTGTATAGTCTGGCTGGTAGTATTGGCTTTGATAGCAGAAATATTATCGTTTGCTATAAGTACCTGAAAAACAAGTTGATTTCCTGAAATTTGCAACCTATCCCCGGCAGTTTTTTCAGAGGGTTTGGTCTGTTTGTTTATTGAAAAAGTATACATATCATTCAGATGGCTAATTAATGTACCTGTATACTCTCTGTCAAACCCCGACCCTCCTGTAATCTTGATAGTAACATTATTTCCATTTAAAAGTACGGATACTTTGGCATTATAAATATAGCCTAACTGGGTTTGAGGGTCATCTGCGACCTGAAGTGTTCCTGAATAAGTACCCAGGTTATTTTCTGTTGGAGATACTGAATTATCTTTTTTGCAGGCAAATAACAAGCTGGTTAGTGAAATAGTAATTACCACTAAAAATTGAATTGTTTTTTTCATAGTAAAGAGAAGTTTTTTAAATTTTAGCAAAGTTATTTTACTCGCTTCCCTGCTACAATACCAGAAAAAGTCGTTTTTTTTCTACTGGTTTTCCAGTATTTTGATGCATCGTCACTACATTTTCCTCAATATCTTTTTAGCTTTACAAGCTATGAAGTCATTGATAATTATTGTATGTTTTTACTTCTTGTCATATCTGCCGATAAATGGGCAAATAGTTTATTCTCTTAAGGATGAACAGATTACTATCTCAAAACTATCAAAGGAAATAGGTAGCACAACATCTGACAGCACCAAAGCTTATTTATACTTCAAACTATCTTTGTTATATAACCGACTCAGTGATACTGTTAATGCAAAATATAATCTAGACAAAGGCATAGCCCTTTCAGATAAAAATGCTTTCATAAAAGCCATTTCTTATTATTATACAGCTCGTTATTTATATCATAAAAATGCTTTGGAAGATATCAAAGCCAATTTCCTTAAAGCAGACTCTCTTCTTCGTCCATTCAACAGTACAGAAGCAAACCGAATAAAAGCCAATATCTGGTATAACTATGGCACTATATTGCAAAATCATAATCAGGAAGCCGAAGCCTTAAAAATACATTTAAATAAATCGCTGGAATATGCCCGAAAGGCAAAGGATATACTTCTGGAGGCAGCAGTCAGTAAAACCATTGCCATTGCGTTTATGAATGCAGATCAACGAGAAAAAGCAGAACATTATCTTACCAAAGCTTCTGAGCTCATTGAACAATCATCACAAGATTCCCAGAACAGGCAAACTGCTGTACTTGAAACTTATATTCTCTCTGCTGAAAACTATATCAATCAGGATAAAATATATCCTTGTAAAGAAAATCTTGAAAAAGCCTGGAAAATCTTAAGTTTAAATCCAAAATCGACCATCAGCATGGATTATTATTATGTAGAAGGCTTATACTTTGATAAAATTAAACAACACAGGCAAGCACTGATAAGTCTGGATAAAGGCTTGGCTTTTCCGGGGGCATCGCTTAATCCATTCTTTAATAATCGTCTTAAACATGCCAAATTTGTTACTTTGATTCATCTTAAATTGTATAAAGAAGCAGCCTTACTCATGGAAAACCTGCTTAAAAGTGAGGATGTATTTATCAATGACAAAAAAATGTTTTACTATCAATTGGCTGAGGTATATGCTCAGATGGGCAATATGCATGAAGCATTTCAGTGGTCTAAACGTTATATAAGCCTGAGTGATAGTTTGTATGAGAAAAAATACCAGAACGACATTGTAGAACTGGAGGCAAAATATAAAGTTTCCGAAAGTCAAAGACAGATTGAGAGTCTTAAGGCTGAAAAGGAAAAAGTATTGCTTATATCTCAAAAAAACGGGTTAATTAACTGGCTTTTGGGTATTTTAAGCATTTTTTTGCTGGCGGTTGCACTATTTTCCTTATTACTGTTTCGAAATAATAAAAAACTGACCCGACAAAAAGAAATAAATTATCTTCAACAATTAAAAGAAAGTAAACAAAATCAGGAAATCAGAGTAGCTAATGCATTAATTGAGGGAGAAGAAAATGAAAGAAAACGTCTAGCAGGTGATCTGCACGACGGATTGGGAGGAATGCTGGCTGGTGTAAAATTAGATTTATCAAGGCTGGCTACAAATTCTGAATTTCAGGTCACTGAAAATGACCTGTTTAGAGTTATAGAACAACTGGATACTTCTACCAGCGAATTGAGAAGAATTGCTCGAAATCTTATGCCTGAATCACTACTGCATCTGGGCTTAAAAGTTGCTCTTCAGGATATGTGCAGTACATTGAATAAGCCTGATTTACAAGTTAATTTCCAGGCATTTTCGGTAGAAAATAATTTAACAAAAGATATACAAATTCACATTTACCGAATAGTTCAGGAATTATTAACCAATGCAGTAAAACATGCCCAGGCATCTCAAATATTGGTTCAGTGCAGTCAAAATGGCAATCGTTTTTTTATCACCGTCGAAGATAATGGCAAAGGGTTTGACCCTGATATTATGCAAAATAAAAATGGAATAGGACTTGAAAATATTAAAAGACGAGTCAATTACCTAAAAGGAGAAATTGAAATTATTTCTGCCTATCAGGAGGGCACAACCATTAATATTGAATTTGACAGCAATGGCTGATAAACCTTTACATATTGCCCTGATTGATGACCATCCTATTGTAATCGAAGGACTTGAAAAAATTCTTTTGAGAGATTTACCTGTTTCACAATTGCTTGTACACCATTCTGCTACTGAATTTCTGAATATTTTTTCTGAGCAAGCTACTTTTATTGATTTGGTTTTATTGGATATTACTTTGCCTGATAAAAATGGTATAGAGGTTTGCAGAGAAATCAAAGCATACTCCCCCAAAACCATCGTTTTAGGCTTCAGCAATCATAATGACAAAAGTATTATTCTGCAAATGCTCAACAATGGAGCTAGTGGCTATTTATTAAAAAATGCATCAGCTTCTGAACTAATTTTTTGTATCAAAGAAGCTCTTAAAGGACAAATAATATTTAGTGATGAAGTAAAAAAAATAATAACTAATCCTGCAAACCAGCCTTCTCATTCACTTCCACCCCTTACTAAACGTGAAAAAGAAATTTTGAAAATGATTGCAAGTGGTAAAACCAGTAATGAAATAGCTGAATTACTGTTTATAAGCCCTCTTACCGTTGAAACACACAGAAGAAATCTGATGCAAAAATTTGAAGTAAAAAATGTAGCCTCTCTGATCAATACTGCCTCATTACTTAAACTTATTGATTAAGCCAGTTTTTGAAATCTCCAGCCCGGTCTATACTTACTATAATTTCTTCCTTACAGGCAGGCGTCAGTTCGAGTTTGATTCGTCCACGTGAATAAGCAAACATATTTTTAATCGCCGGAAAACTGACTATAAACTGTCTGTTCACTCTGAAAAACTTCTCAGGGTCTAATAATTCTTCCAGTTTTTCGAGTGTAAAATCAACTATAAACTGCTCTTTTTGATGAGTCATCAGAAAAACATACTTTTGATGACCTTCAAAATAAGCAATTTCCTCTACGGGTATTGATTTGATACGTTCACCGGATATTGCCATAAAACGCTTCTGATACTCTTTAGCAGGTTTGGCAAAATTTTGCAGAAGATTTTTTAAATTAAGGGATGTCGGAATCTGGAGGTTTTTAAATTTTTGTAAACTGCGAATTAGCTCTTCCGGTTGTACAGGTTTTAACAAATAGTCGATGCTATTTACCTGAAACGCCTGCATAGCATATTTATCATAGGCAGTTGTAAAAATAACCGGGGTATCTACTTTTACTCCTTCAAATATTTTAAATGCCAGCTCATCACCCAGATTAACATCCAAAAAAATCAAATCAGACTTATATTGCGAAAGCCACGTAATGGCTTTTTTTACTGTATCAAGATGAGCCTGAATAAAAATTTCAGGGTCGATTTGCTTAAGCAGAGATGATAGATAACTTGCTATCTCTCTCTCATCTTCAATGATAAGAACATTTATCATAATATATCAAGAACAGCCAAAAATTTTACAAAGTCCGTTTTTTATAAAAAAACAGGAATAAAGTAACCAGAGCTTATAAAGCAGAAAGCTAATTTTTTATGTCAAGTACTACCGTCAAAAGGCTTAAACTACTCTCAAACTATCATTGCTTGTTTATATCACAACAAGGGAATTCTGGCAAAATATTTATTATCTCTCATATCAAACTCAAGTAATTTATCAGAAGCAAGCTTATAGCGTTCTCTTAAATTTTGCAGTCCTATTTTTGTAGAATCTTCTTTTTCCAAACGGGGTTGCAGGTTATTTTCAACTACCAGATAGTCATTTTTATCATAAATCTGTATTCTTAACGGATTAGCCTCCGAAATCTCGTTATGTTTTATAGCATTTTCTATGAGCAGTTGCAGAGAGAGTGGTGGTAATTGTTTATTTTGAATAATATGGGGAGCTACATTAATGAGTACCTGAATATTTTCACCAAAACGCAGTTTTTGAAGCGTAATGAAGGCTTCACTCATTTCCAGCTCTTCACTAAGGGATACTACCAAATTGTCTTTGAGTTCAAGTACATAGCGATACACTTTGGCAAACTGACGGGTATAAGATTGTGCTTTTTCAGGATTGGTAACGATAAGTCCTGACAGGTTAGCAAGACTATTGAAAAGAAAATGAGGATTTACCTGATTACGAAGATTATTAAACTGTGAAATTACATTTTCACGCAGGCGTTTTTCAGTTTCCAGTCTTAATTTTTGCCGTTCCTGCATGATAAAGAATGCAATTGCCGTACCAGCTACCAATATTCCCAAAAAACCATACAAAAGCCAGTTCCTAAGTCTTAGTTGCTGATTTTCAAGCTCTTTAGCTTTAATTGAATTTTCTTTTTCAAGCAATCGTATTTGTCCGGTTCTTGTTTCTTCTGCCTGCTGGAAAAGTAAATTCTGTACTTTTTTTTCTTCATTGATGCGTTTTATCTCATTACTCTGACGAGAAAGCCGGGCTTCTTCCAGCTCTTTTTCTTTCATTAGCAAAGCCAGTTCAGCCTTTTTACGTTCTGCGAGCGAGAGTTGTTCTTCCAGGGCAAGGGCTTTTATCTGATTATCTTTATTCAGAATTTCAATATAGGCTTCTTTTTTTGCTGTTTCATAACGGGTATTCAATTCGGTCATCTGCCGTCTTTTTTCTTCATTGAATAAAGTATCTTTCAATGCTACATAATTCTGATAATTTTCGAGAGCCTTACTAAAATCTTTTTTCTCCTGATAAAGTTGTGTAAGTAGCAGATATGCTTTCCGAACAGTATATTTCATCCCTATGTCCTGAGCAATATCCAAACCATTTCTGATAGAAGTATGAGCACTATCCAGTATACCTGACTTAAGATATACCTCTCCTGCATTTACCAGCGAAAGCGAAAGATTAGGTTTAGAGTTAGTTTCCCAAAAAATACGAATAGCTTTGGCATAATATTCCTGAGCCAGCATCGTATTTCCCATTTTCAGATACAACAAACCCAAATCATTGTAAGACATTCCTATCTCGTGCTTGTTACGAATATCTTCTCTGATTTTCAACGACTTGAGCAAACATTCAAGAGCCTGAGAATAATTTTTTTCTATGCGATACACATCAGCCATGTTGTTAAGTGAGAAAGCCATCCATCGCTTGTCGCCTATTTCTTCACTCATTTTATATGCTTTAGAAAAATAATCCAAGGCTTTGTTCCAGTCATTTTGCCAATGATAATACTGACCGATTCCATTAAAAGCCACCTGCATTTCCGATTTATCTCCAATTTTTTCAGCAATGGTCAACGCTTTGAGCTGGTATTCATACGATTTAGGAGGGTTTCCCTGAATCACATAAATATCAGCTATCGCCACCAGAGTATTGGCTATTCCTTTTTCATCTTTTTGAAGCTCTCTGATTTTCAAGGCTTTTTCGTAGGCATGCAATGATTCTGTATAATCTCCTTGTTTTTTACCGAGCACTCCCAATTGATGCCAGCAAAATGCCTGCATTCTCATATTATGGGTATCTTCTGCAAGCTTGAGTGACTTTTCATAAAACTCCGCAGCCAGCACATATTTACCGGCATTCAAATAATCGTAACCTTGTTTGAGCAAACTATCCGCCTGATTGTCAGATGCAAAATCAAAAAGCGGAGGAGAAGGAGAAATATTTTGTGCAAATATAAAAGAGGCAGAACTTATATATAATGCAATGCAAAAGAGCCAGACAGCCCGATTGGTCGGTCGATATTTTTTTTTGCAAAACATTATAGTTAAGAATAGCAGATTTCAAATAACAAAATTCCCATAAACAATTCCCAAACTTTATCAAATTTTTATGGAAATGGTGCAAGTTAAAAATAAAATTCATTCCTTTCAAATGCACCTTCATACCTCGTTTCAGCAAGTTGGATTTAAAACAGTTGTAAAACAATTGCCTTGTTGGTTATTTTTGATTTAAGAATAGCGACCAAAACCGACCGGCTATGGTTTTTCGCCTTTACCTTTAACCTAAATATACATTTTACTTTCAACCTGTCAGAAAAGAGCATTCCATTGTTCGAACGCAAGCCTTGAATCTCAAACTCAAGGCTTTTGTTTTTATTTACCCCTTCCTTCTCCAGATAATTCTCTGAAATTCATTGACTTTTGCAGAAAAAACTCTATCTTTGCAGCCCGATTTTAATTTAAACTTAAATTTCTTCCGTTTTCTGTCCGGGCGGTTGATGTACAAAGGGCAGATTTACCAAACAAATATGGCTAAAATCCAAGAAGATTTTGACTGGGACAAAATCGATAACAAAGGCTTCGGCAGTGGCTACTCAAAAGCCGAAAAATCTAAATTAGAAGAATTATACGGCGAAACGCTTACCGAAGTCGGTGAAAATGAAGTAGTAAAAGGAACTATTGTAGGCTTAACAGACAGAGATGTAATCCTCAATATCGGTTTCAAATCAGATGGTTTAGTACCTCTGAGTGAATTTCGTGATACTCCTGACATCAAAGTTGGTGATGTAGTAGATGTATTAATCGAAAATCGTGAAGACATCGGCGGTCAGTTGATTCTTTCCCGCAAAAAAGCAAAAGTACTTACTGCATGGGATAACATTCAGAAAGCTCTTGATCAGGATCTGGTTATCGAAGGTTTTGTAAAACGCAGAACCAAAGGTGGTTTGATTGTTGATATTTATGGTGTAGAAGCTTTCTTGCCTGGTTCTCAGATAGATGTGAAACCTATTCGTGATTTTGACATCTATGTTGGCAAGAAAATGGAAGTAAAAGTTGTAAAAATCAATTATACCAACGACAACGTAGTTGTTTCTCACAAAGTATTGATTGAAAAAGACCTTGAAATGCAAAGAGGTCTTATCCTTAACAACCTTGAAAAAGGTCAGGTGCTTGAAGGGGTTATCAAAAATATGACCAACTTCGGGGTATTTATCGACCTTGGTGGTGTTGATGGATTGCTTCACATTACTGATATATCATGGGGCAGAATTTCTCACCCTGACGAAATGCTTAAACTTGACCAGAAAGTTACAGTGGTTGTACTTGACTTTGACGAGGACAAAAAACGTATCTCTCTTGGTATGAAACAACTTACTCCTCATCCTTGGGATTTGCTTCCTGAAGAAGTGCAAGTTGGTTCTAAAGTAAAAGGTAAAATTGTAAACGTGGCTGATTATGGTGCATTCCTTGAAGTAATGCCTGGTGTAGAAGGTTTAGTACACGTTTCTGAAATGTCATGGTCTCAGCATTTACGTAATCCTTCAGACTTCCTGAAAATTGGGGATGAAGTAGAAGCTGTAGTTTTGACGCTTGACAGAGATGACAAAAAAATGTCATTGGGTATCAAACAACTTACTGCTGACCCATGGACAAGCCCTGATATCCTGAAAAAATATGCTGTAGGAACTAAACATACCGGTCTGGTTCGTAATATGACAAACTTTGGTTTGTTTATCGAATTGCAGGAAGGTATTGATGGTCTGGTGCACGTTTCTGATTTGTCATGGACGAAAAAAATCAAACATCCATCTGAATTTACAAAAGTTGGCGAAAGTCTGGACGTTATAGTTTTAGAACTGGATACCGAAAATCGTCGTCTTGCGTTAGGTCATAAACAACTGGAAGAAAATCCATGGGATGGTTTTGAGAGCTTCTTCTCTGTAGGAACTATTCACCCGGGTACTATTACCAGCAAAAATGATAAAGGTGCTACTGTAGAACTTGAATATGGCATCGAAGGATTTGCTACTTTGAAAAATCTTACCAAAGAAGATGGTACTGTTGCGGAAGCTGGTGAGAAAATAGATTTCAAAGTAATTGAATTCTCTAAAGATGATAAACGCATCTCTCTTTCTCATCCTAAAGTATATCAGGAACCTGCTGTAACTGAGAAAAAAGAAGGTAAAAAATCTGAGAAATCTTCTGACTCAGAAAAAAATACTTTCGGTGACATCGAAGCTTTGGCAAACCTGATGAATAAAAATGAGGAAAAAGCTAAAAACAAGAAAACTGAAGAGTAATCTGTAACTGATTTTCTTTTTAATAGTAAACGCCGGACTCTAGGGTCCGGCTTTTTTAATGTATTATGTATTTTCAGAAAATATTGAAATTTCAGAAAATACATAATACATTTAGAGTATTTCTTACTAATCATCAAATGCTCATGGAAACTCTCAATATTCTTCGCCGAATGACAGGTATTCTCACACTAATGACTGTTACTATCCTGCTCATGCTTATTGCTATGCTTGTTATGAACTTTACACAAAAATCTGAAAGTTTTGGGTGTGGTGTTATAGAAGAGAATTATAATTCACCTGCATTGCAGTTAACTGAAACAGAAATAAAAGGTAAGGAGTTATTTGATGCCAATTGCAGACAATGTCATGCTGTTACAGAAGAAGTGATAGTGGGTCCAGGATTGAAAGGTATTTCAGAAAGAAGGGATGAGCAGTGGCTGCTTGCCTGGATAAAAAACTCTCAGAAGGTAATTAAATCAGGTGATGCTTATGCTAATGAGTTATTAAAAAAATATGGAGGTGCTCAGATGACAATTTTTGAAAGCCTGAAAGATGAAGAAATAAGGGCAATTCTTTCCTATGTCAATTCAGAAAAATCATCTGGTATCATGCCATAATATGTTTATTTATGAAATTTGCACATCTGCATAATGATTAGCACTTTTGCACGCTCAAAAATTTGCTAATCAAATCATGGCTTTACTCACAGGAAAAACAGCACTCATCACCGGAGCTTCCAAAGGCATCGGTCGTTCTATAGCCAAGCGTTTTGCAGAAGAAGGCTGCAACGTGGCATTTACTTATCTTTCAAGCGTAGAAAAAGGACAAGCTCTCGAAGCCGAATTACAAGTTTTGGGCATTCAGGCTAAAGGTTATCGTTCTGATGCATCTGACTACAAAGCTGCCGAACAGCTGATAGAAGATGTATTAAAAGACTTTGGTGGCAAGCTGGATATACTTGTCAATAATGCAGGTATCACCAAAGATGGCTTGCTGATGCGTATGTCAGAAGAACAATGGGATGAAGTAATACGGGTAAATCTGAAATCTGTATTTAATCTTACCAAAGCAGCTACCCGTCCTCTGATGAAACAAAAATCTGGCTCTATCATCAACCTTACCTCAGTAGTAGGTATCCGAGGCAATGCCGGACAAGCCAACTATGCCGCTTCAAAATCTGGTATTATCGGTTTTACCAAATCAGTAGCCCTTGAATTGGGTTCAAGAAATATTCGTTCTAATGCCATTGCACCAGGGTTTATTGAAACGGAAATGACCGGAGAGCTTGACCAGAAAGTGGTAGAAGAATGGAAAAATGGTATTCCTCTGAAACGGGCAGGCTCTGCAGAAGAAGTAGCCGATGCAACCGTGTTTTTAGCTTCAGATTTAAGTCGTTATATCACAGGACAAGTGTTGCAGGTAGATGGCGGTATGCTGACCTGACATTAGTACTTTTTTTACCAAACCAAATTGCTGATTTGACATGTTTAAATTTACTTTGCTGGTAGATTTAGCTTATCAGGTCAGCATTTTAATTTTATTAATCTCATGTTACAATTTTTTGAAAGAATGTATTACCCTGTGGCATATCTGGCAGTAGGCACTCTTGCTGCTTTATTGATAGGTACTAAAATTGTATCATTGCTTGGGCTTGCTATCGACACTTCTGAAGGTAATAATTTTTACTGGATGCTGTTGATTGGAAGTCAGATAGGATTGGTATTATACCTGATAGTACAAAAGCAGGAAGACTTCTGGAAGAAAATGATTTTACTTGGTTTTCTGATACTGGTCTTATTCTTGAGACAGGTATTTATATTTTTATAACTTTCTCAAAATCAGATAATTAAAAAAAACAAAACCTCTACAATTTCTCTTTTTTTTAAGGTTACTTTTTTGTACCTGAAGGCATTAAAGGGTATCAGATACCTTTTTATCTGCATTTTTTCAGTAATATAATTTTCTAAAATGCCACATCCAGTTACCCAAATTCTTGAAGAAGTTTCCAAAACTACCATCCAACTTTTACTTAAAGAACCTTTTTACGGACACTTTTTTACAGGTATTTTAAAAGAAGTTACTGAAACTATCCCGACAATGGCAGTAGGGCTTACTTCTAATAAAATGGTAAAGCTTTATGTAAATCCCATATTCTGGAAAGAAGATTTGAACAGCAGTGAATTTCGGTATGGTGTTCTCAAGCACGAAATTCTGCATATTGTACTCAAGCATATTATCACATCCAAGAATTTTTCAAACAAACGCATTTTTAATATTGCTGCCGATATTGTAGTTAATCAGTATATCGCTACACAACAATTACCTGAGGGGGCAGTTACCCTGGCATTATTTCCAGATTTTAAAATGGAAGCAAACCGGGAAGTTGGGTATTACTACGATATTCTTAACAAAGAATGGCAGCAAATGCTTAATAGCAACTATAAGTGTGAAGCAGACGGGTCCTCCTCAAAGTCAGGAAGTGGGAAAGGCAATATATCAAAAGACAACTTATATGATTTGATGACAAACGTTTGGGAAGAACTTGACCGACATGATTTATGGACTAAAGAATTTGAAAAACTGTCAGAAGCAGAAAGAAAAATAGTAGATGCTTATCTGAATGAAATAATTAAGAATGGTATCAATCGTGTAGGAGCAAAAGGGATAGGCAGTTTGCCCGGAAATCTCAGAGCATACCTCAACCAGTTAATGGAAAGCCTAAAGCCAAATGTAGATTGGAGAAGAATATTAAGAATTTTTACGACAAGCAGCAGCAAAACCTATATCAAAAATACAATTCGTCGTCCTTCCAAACGTTACGGAACTACACCAGGTATCAAAATCAAACAAAAAAACAAAATACTTGTAGCGGTTGATACATCTGGTAGTATTGGACAGCAGGAATTAAAAGCTTTTTTTGGAGAATTATACCATATCTGGAAACAAGGTGCTGAAATAATGGTGGCTGAATGTGATACCGCTATTTCTCATACATTTCTCTATAAAGGAAAACCTCCTGAATTTGTGCATGGCAGAGGCGGAACTGATTTTAACGACCCTATCCGGTATGCCAATGAAGAATATTTTCCGGATGCCATTGTATATTTTACAGATGGCTATGGAGCTGTTCCTCATATTAAAAGCAGAAAGCCTATTTTATGGCTTTTGTCACCTAATGGCATCGCAGAAGACCAATACATTGGCTTCCCGGGAAGAAGAGTAAAAATGAAATAAAAAAGCTGGTTTTATGGGAACAAATGGGAACTCTCAACTAGTATCTGCCACCTATATTAAATACAAAGATAAATGGTTATGGAGAGTAGGTTTTCCGTTAATTTCACTTTCTTTTATTTTTATTGCCAATGAAAATTCCTTCTTAGAGCTTGTTTAAAAATTTCATTTGTTGCATTTTAACAACTCGAAATATCATTTTGAAAATCTATCAGCTTTACTTTTTTTGTCAAGACAAAAAGTCAAGAAATTCCTCAAGCTATCAAACGAACAAAGCCTGCCCCAAATAAGCATACAATCGTATTTTCAGAAAGAACGAAAATTTTCCGTTATTTTCTTAGCATAACTACTGCATTTACAATACCTTGTCAGTAAAATTTGGTATATTTTCACAAACAAAACTATAATGAGTGAACGTGGAATCTTATGGTACTTTTACAGAGATAAAGAGAATAAATATCTCGGCAATACTTATTATCAACTCTCCGATTATCATTTAGAAGCACTCTCAATTACAGAATATCACAGCATACGTCTGAATAAATATACTTATGAAAGCATGGCTGAGTTTTTCTTAAAACTCACTCACTGGCGTGGCATTGAAATTTTTGGCTATAAAGGAAAAGGATTGCCACCATTGCCATTATTCCCTAACCTTGAGTTTCTCTCTCTTATTGATTGTGTTCAATTGCAGGAATTACCTCAAACACTGAATAATCTTCCTGTTTTCAAATACTTTTTTCTGGTTCATTCCAACATTGCTTCTATTGAATCATTTCTTGAAAAACAAGTATCATTACAAAAACTCACACTGGAAATCCTGCCAAAGCTTGAGAAGTTGCCAGATTGCTTTGACAAACTAATTAATCTTCAGTCTGTAACACTCAAAAACCTGAATATTGAGCAATTACCTGCCAGTTTGGGGAAAATGGAGAATCTGGAAGAACTGGAAATAACACATTGTCATAAACTTAGCCAGTTACCTGATTTCTCAGGGCTGAAAAATCTAAAAAAAGTAAAATTAGATTTTAATAAATCTTTGCTTTCTTTTCCAGAAAGCCTCACACAACTCAGCAATCTCGAAGAATTATATATTCAATTAAGTGAAGGAGCCATTTTTGATATTCCATCATCATTTGGCAACCTTAAAAAACTAAGAGAGCTTACAATTTTTACCCATGAAAGCTCATGCAAGGTAACACTCCCTCCCGAAATCGGTCAGCTTACTTCCCTTCAGGAATGTTGTATCAGGCATGTCAATTTCAATCAATTACCGGAAAGTTTTAGTAATTGTACTGCACTGGAAAAACTTATTATTGGCGAAACCCAACTTGAAAAACTTCCTGAAAACATTGGTAACCTGACTAATATTGTATCACTCATTTTAGTTAAAAATCATTTAACAACTTTCCCGGAAAGTATAGGGAAGCTCAAAAAATTGTCCTCATTAGAGGCATATGGCAATCCACTTACAAAGCTGCCCGAATCAATCTGTGAGTGTGTTGAATTGGAAACTCTTGAAATTGGTAGTAATAATCAAGCAAATAAACAGGTTTGTTTATCTGCATTGCCTGAAAAATTAGGTAATTTAAGGAAGCTGAAAATATTATCTCTAAGAGGTACTTTTTCAAGCTTTCCTGCTTCAATGAGTCAAATTACTAACCTGGAGCGTTTCAATTTGGAAGGTTCTGAAAATATTACCCTATTTCCGGATTTTCTCTTACAATGCTCAAATATAAGTAGTATCAATATTGCAGAAACAGGTATAACTCAAATTCCTACTGCTCTTTATACTTTAGCCCATCTCTATTGGTTAAATACTGAGAATACTCCTTTACAGTGTGCTCCCAGAAAAGCAGATTATTATTTTTTACAGTTATTTACCCTACGGGATGAGTCTAAAGTATTGGATGACGAAACCAAAAGGCTATGTTACTTTGTGTTTTTTCGAAATTATTTACAGGAGACTTTTGAAAATTTTTCTTTATCACTGCTTTTTGAAGCTCTGAAGCTAAACCATGAACCTTTAAAAAATGCCCTTCTGGAAGATGTAAAATTTTTCAATACTGGTCAAAAATCTCTGAAAGAAAAACCTCTGCAAAAGGGTGATGTGGTGAGTATAGTTGGCAATATCAGTTATAAAAAAAATGAGATTAAAGATAAACTTAAACAACTTGAAATAGGCTATTCAGCAAACTTTTCAGAAAAAACTACTCATTTACTGGTTGGTAACTCTCCAAAATCAGATTTTTTTACAAAAAATATACCCTTTCTTTTTAATGAAAAAGAGCTTACTGATTATTTGAATCAGATAGAAACACCTTATCTTCTTTCAACAGAAAGCTCTGTTGGAGATTCTATTGAAAACATTCGAAGTCTTATTTATAGTACCGAAGATACCAATGAACTGCTGGCAGTTACAATGCTTGAAGGAATAGGCTTGCCGGAAGAGCTCGAAACGGAGATTTTTACAGTGACTAAAATATCAAAACAGGAGGAAGTTCGGACAAAATCAAGAAGACTATTGCAAAAGTTCAGTAAAAACACTTCTCTTTTGAATGCTTTATCTTATCGCTCTCTTCTTATCCCTCATTATCGGGGTGGAAAATGGTCGAAAAAAGGCTCTCAAAGCGAAAATCGTAAAGTAAATTATTCATTAGAACACTATCATACTAAGTTTCCTGAACTGGATATGGCAACAGTTTCTTATCTTATAGGAAAGAAATTGGGATATGATGTTAGTTATTTTTTTATGCTGACCTCAAAAGAAGATGATAGCAGACGGAGAGAGTTTGTTGAGCAACAAAAAGCCAATACCAGCCTTTATCTTACGCTGAATCCTCCTTTTACAAAAACAGAATTAGAGGAGATTTTAGAAGAGGCAGTTCAGAAAGCACCTAATTTGATTACGCTTAGCTTAAATCTGGAAAGATGCAAAGGCTTACCTGAAAATATCCTGAAACTGGCTCAATTAAGTACACTTGTTTTAAATAATTTTTCATTTGAAATGTTGCCTTCCAGTATAACCCAGCTCAAACAGCTACAAAAACTTGAATTAAGACAATATGATACAACTCTTACTTTTCCTGACAATATCGGAGAACTCAACAATCTGACTTCATTATTACTAAGAGTAAAAGAGATAACTAACCTCGATTTGGTAAGAACACAGCTTCCCAATTGTACTATTTCCTACTAATTAAAAATACTAAAAGGTACTATTTCAGAAAGTTATCAATCCAAAAATAGTACCTTTCAGTATTTTATATTCCCAATCCTTATGATTGAATGTTAATCCAACTCAAACTGTAACCTAAGCAACTTACTAAAAATTCCAGATTCTTTTTCGGCAAGTTCATCGTGAGTTCCGGCTTCTTCTATATGTTTGTTGTTAATAACATATACATAATCTACATTTCGGATAGTTGCCAAACGGTGGGCAATAATGATGGTTGTACGATTGTGCATCAGTTTATCCAAAGCATCCTGCACCAGTCTTTCACTTTCAGCATCCAGCGAACTGGTAGCTTCATCTAAAATCAATATTTCAGGGTCTTTGAGTATAGCACGGGCAATGGCTATACGCTGACGTTGCCCACCCGATAATTTTATGCCCCTCTCTCCTACTACTGTATTAAATCCATCCGGGAATCTGTCAATAAATTCAAGAGCATTGGCTTTGGCAGCAGCTAATTTTATATCTTCCAGTGAAGCTCCAGGCTTGCCGTAAGCAATATTTTCGGCAATAGTTCCACCAAAAAGTAAAACTTCCTGTGGCACTATGCCAATATGACTTCTAAGCTCTTTTAAGTCAATTGCTTCAATGTCAATGTTGTTTATAGTTATGCTGCCTGAAGTAAGTGGATAATAATGAAGCAACAAGCTGGTGATTGTAGATTTGCCTGCACCACTGTGACCTACCAAAGCAATTTTTTGTCCGGCTTTTATTTTTAATGAAATGTTCTCCAAAACAGCAATATCAGGACGGGTAGGATAAGAAAAACTCACATTTTCAAATACAATATCTCCGGTTTTTTCTAATTTGTGTTTGACTGGCAATAAAGTAGTTTCATTGTCTTTTGCCAAAATCTCCCGAATACGTTCAGATGCCCCAATGGTTCTTTGTAATTGTGGATATAATTCCCCCAAACCTGCTACTGAAGCTCCAATAAAGGCAGTGTACATGGTAAAACCTATCAAATCACCAGCGAAAATTTGTTTTTGCTGATACAAGGTGGCAGCATACCAGATAATAGCAACAATACCTCCAAACAGCACAAAAATGATAAAAGAAGCAAACAAGCCCCGGTATTTTGCTCCGTTGAGAGCATTTTTCAATACACTTTCGAGAGCTGAAGTATAACGTCCGGTTTCATAACTTTCATTGGTAAATGCTTTTACAGTGTTTACACTTTGCAGGGTTTCTACAACCACCGAATTGGCATTTGCCAGTGAATCCTGTGTCTTTTTGGCTAATTTCCGGATATATCTTCCAAAAATAATAGCTCCAACAACCAGCACCGGAAAGGTAGCCACCATAAATAAGGTAAGTCTGGGATACCAGATAAATAGAGCCAGTATGCCTACTGTAAGCGTAAGAAACTGCCGAATAAACTCCGCCAGCGTCCATGACAAAATATCCTGCAATTGCTGTACATCAGAAGTAATACGACTGGTAAGTTCACCCACACGACTTTCTTCAAAAAAAGGAACCGGCAAATGAATCAGTTTGTCATAAACAGCAATCCTGATGTCTCGGAGGGCTTTTTCACTGACTACTGCAAAGGTTTGTATTCGCAAAAAGGCAAAAACAGCATTTACCAGCAAAACACCTATCAGCATCATGCCTATATCATTGACCGATAAACCTTGCACCTTGCCATCAGCAGCATTGACCAGTTTGCCTGAAAGGTATGGAAATGTAAGACTCAGGAGTGAAGTCATTATCAGACAGATAAATCCAACAACAAAATATCCCTGATATGGCTTTATAAATTTAAAAATGTAAGAAAATTCTTTGCTCAGGCTCTCCCGCGTTACTTTCTTCTTCGGTATTTCATCCTGACTCTCAAAACGACTGTTGCGTGCCAATTTGGTAATTGTTAAATGTGATATGCTTTACAATTTTACTGCAAAATTAATGCAGCTTCTCATAAAATAACATACAAGCAGACGAATCAGCAGAGAAAAAATTGCCAATAATCGGTTTTATCACCGAAAACACATAAATCAGCTTGCTTTTTTTATAGTTAAGAAACATATTTGACAATAATATGTTATAATAAAAAAATACATTTTCAAACGTATCTATAAAAAACCATGAAAATTTTCTCTGTTTTATCACTAATTCTGACAGCTTGTTTCGGTTCTGTTCAAAATCGTCCGGCTGTTCTGGAAAATGCTCCTGCCAAAACCCTTTATGATTTTAAAGCCAAAGGAATTGACGGCAAAGAAATTAACCTGTCTAAATACAAAGGGAAAAAAGTATTGATTGTGAATGTAGCCTCCAAATGCGGTTTTACCCGTCAGTATGAAGGACTTGAGAAATTATACGAGCAGTATGGCGAAAAAATAGTGGTTTTAGGTTTCCCTTCTAATGAGTTTGGTGGTCAGGAACCTGGTACTGAACAGGAAATAGTTACTTTCTGCAAAACAAAATATGATGTAAAATTTCCTATGTTTTCTAAAGTAGAAGTAAAAAAAGGAGCTGGACAACACCCACTTTACAAATGGCTGACCAATAAGTCTGAAAATGGCTGGAATGACCAGGACCCTACCTGGAATTTCTGTAAATACCTGATTAACGAAAAAGGTGAACTGGTGAAGTTTTTCCCTTCTAAAGTTGAACCTATGAGTGACGAGCTGGTAGCTGCTATTAAGTAAGAACCTGTTTCATAGACAACAAGATTTATCTAACAGGTCTTTCAAAAAATAATTTTGAAAGACCTGTTTTTTTTTAATGATATTTTTTAGATAAAGTGAGTTCTCTCAGATAGAACTCACTTTATAGTTTTTTTTGGAAAATGCAGAAAAATTATATCTTACTATTCCATTTTTCTGACAACAAAAACTCCTGAAAAAACTTCAGTTCCATTTTTTTCTTTATTACTATAAATATGAAAAGTATCCTGTAAGGGTAGTTTATCATTGGGATACTTAATGGAAATGCGATTCTCTAAACTGCCGTTAAAGTTTTGAAAATCAGAGTGAAAACCTGCTGTATCTTTAAATTTATAGAATTCAAAATATTCCCAGTAATCATATTTAATAACAGAATCTTTCGCTTTGATTATTAAGGTATATCTGTCTAAATCAGGAATAGAAGAACGTTTGGTTTCATTATAATTACTTCCATAAAACCAGTTTTTTTCTACCCAACAGTCTTTTACTTCTAACTTAATACTATCATTAATGATAATAGGGTTAGGAATAACCTCATATTTTGATACATACATTTTCCTTTGTTTTGATTCTTCCAGACTGTTACTCGTTCCAGAAACTCCCTCAAGTGTATAACTCATTTTGCCATACATATAGGCTAACAAATAAATAATAGCTCCTAAAAGAATAACAGACCCTACTACATATTTTAACTGATTTCTCATTTTGGTTAAGTAATTTTAAGAAATGCTGAAAACACCAAGTAGTTTAGAACATGTTTTGAAATTTTATTTGCCAAAATTAGTATTTATGAAATTTTCTATTGTATCGCCCTCATTTTTCTTTTCTTTTTTCAAGAAAAGGAACAAAAGAAATTCAAGACTGCCCCATGCTTCCCTCACACATGGATTACGCTTACCTCGCTAGGTAGTCATCCCTACACACAAAGCACTGATTTTCAGATACTTAAATTTTGCAAAAATGATAATTTTTGATTTGAAAATTTCAAAACATATTCTTAAACAAACTATCACTTAAAAGTAACGGTAATTTCTTTGAGAGGTTTTGTTTCGAGGTCAGCCAGTGTTCCTTTAAAAGTCATTGTTTTTTTGTCTGCTGAAATAATGATTCTATCATCACTTACTTTGCTAATTTTTTTTGGGAAAGTCCTTTCAATCATAAAACCGATACTGCTTAATGATTTTCCCATGTCGTTTTTGCCTCCCATCAACCCATCCATATCACCCAGTTCACTCATGCCTGGCATCACCAGTATTTTTCCTTTTTTCTTCCAGTAATATTTGGCTTTAGGAGTTGATTCACTCATAGTTGCCTGTGCCTGATTTTCCTGTAATTTTTTACCAATTTCATTCATATCATCCAAATTCTTAAAGTCATAACCCACACTCAATATATTAGAGGTCGTATCAAAAGTCATATTAAATTTATCAGGTCTATTCTTGACATTCTTCATAGAATCAAGTGCCTTTACAAAGCCATTATAGAAATTAGCTTTACCATTCCCTGTGCTGTCCATGCTGCTTATCATTGCTACCATCATAGTCATATCCATTCTGGTAGTGGTTTTGCCTGAAAAATCAGAGTTAAAAGTTGTTTTTTCATCAATGCTGCAAGAAGCAAGCAAGCCGATTAGAATAAGCAATAAAAGTGTGTTACGAATCATTGTATGTGGTTTTTTGTAAAAATATAGAATTTATTTAGTATCACTAAAAGGTTTCCAGCGTATAATGTATTTTACATTGTGAATCATAAAAAATCTATGCTGGAAACCTTGAGCAAAAATACACTTGAAGAACACATCTTTCTAAATGCATATACATTATTCACAAAATTCACGAGTTAGTTTGAAGGAAAAACAACTTAATTGGTTTGTAAGTTGCAGAAGCAATATCTGATAGCCAGTAACTTCAAAATACTATCTAAATCCCCAATCATGTTATTATAAATTCACCCCAGAGTTTGCATTAAATATGATTCAAAATCCAGAAAAGTTGATTAATTTGGTATCCTAAAATTTAACCCCAATTTATGCAAACCCTGAGTTTTCCTCTCCAGTTCACTTTCAAGGTATCTACTTTGTCTAATGACTTTGTAGCAAAAGATGCCAACGAACAAACCATTGCTTACGTAAGACAAAAGCTCTTAAAGCTGATAAGTGAAGTCACTATCTATAGTGATGAAACCCGTTCAGACGTTATTTATCAAATCAATGCCAATAAATGGATTGATTTTTCAGCAACTTATGTATTTACAGATAGAAACGGCAGGGATAAAGGAAGGATTGCCCGAAAAGGATGGGCATCTATCTGGAAAGCTCACTATGAGATTTATGATGAAAATCAGGTACAAGATCTGGTAATTCAGGAAGATAATGCCTGGGTAAAAGTTGCTGACGCATTTCTGAATGAAATACCAATACTCGGTATATTTACCGGTTATTTGTTTAATCCTTCATACAGTGTTACAAGACCTGATGGCACGGTGGTGGCAAGACTCAAAAAACAGCCTTCATTCTGGGGTAGAAAGTTTTCTGTTGAAAAATTAGGGGAATTTGAGCCGGGAGAAGGAGAAAGAATTTTGCTGGGATTAATGATGATGGTATTACTGGAAAGAAGAAGAGGCTGATACCAAGATTTATAAAAAATGGGACTGTAAAAAACAGTCCCATTTTTTATAAAATCAAGTGTTTTTAAACAGATTTAAAAACTAAATTCTTGAGAAGTATAAAATATTTAGCAAAACTTTTAAATTGGTATAATTACCAACTTCCATTTGCTCAACCACTACCCTCTTACTTTTTGTATGCCTAAAAAGTAAACAGAAAGAGCAATTTTTAAGTATAGTATACAAACGATAAACTGTGAGGTAATTTCTGCTGATTCAATTCATAGTTCATCACTGATACTTCATAGTTATTTTTGGGATTGTCTACACCGTCGTTGAGTTACGACCTGCTTTTTTTATTTAGTCTTTCACTCCCTGACTCACATTAAATCGATATTATTCTTCATTCACGATTTTCAAAATCCAGGCTTTTTCAAAACCAACTATTGACCTTGTCATTTTTACTTTTTCGATAGCTTCAGTACGGTCTTTGGTTTCGAGGATATATACATAATATGTCTGATTATTAGAGTTAAAGCCCATTTTAGCATCCATATCTTCCCGATTTAATTTATAAGTGAGAGCCTGAGCATATTGCTGATTTCTAAACGAACCCACCACCACATATATATTGGTTTGTAATTCATAAGGACTATCACTGTTACCCTGAGGCATTGTCTTGATAGATTTAATGATTTTATCAGTTTCTGCATCCACAGGATTCGTAGGAATCGTCGGATTTTTTAGTGGGTTATAGATTGGTGTTACAGCCGGAGCCACCGGTTTAGGTTGTTTTTTCTTGCCAAAATGGTAGCCAATCTGTATTTCATAAGCCGGATTAGCAATATTGGTCTGTTGTTTACCAGTCATTTTGTAGCCAAAACCAATGCTTATTTTGTCTTTTGCTTTCATACCAAACATCAACCCAGCTCCATAATTCTGACGATAAGCCCCACCCACCCAGAATTTATCTTTATAGGTAACGGTTCCATTAAACTCAAATCCCTTGTTTTCATATTCAAAATCACGATATATAACAAAAGGTTGAACCATCCAGTCGTTTGAGAAATAATAAGAGTAAGAAGCCGTAAACAGGCGATTTTTAAGGGGTGTCAGCTCTCTTACCTGAGTTTGGCCATAAGGTGAAACCGAATTGAATAATTTTGGCAAAACAGCCCCCAGTTGCAGGTAACCAATCTGATAAATCAGTCCAAACTGTCCGTCAGCATACGTTTTGTTTCCGTATCGGCTCATAACCTGCAAAGTTTCAATGTCCTCAGACGATAATTGTGATGAATTGAAATTTTGCATGCTAAACCCGGCAGAAAATCCCATTGATAAATGGTGATTGATACCCAAATCAACCCGGTGAGCCAGACTTACATACATACCATTGTTTTGCATGATCCCCCGTTTAAAATTGTAAATATTAGCTCCAAACGAAGAACGACTTTTGTTGATGGGAGAATTAAAACTCAGTGAAGTATGTTGGGGGGCATCCGCAAAATCGCCAATCACTTGCTGGTGGTGAGTAAGATATGCCACCGGATACCCGGCAGACCCAGCCATTGCAGGATTTTGCAGGTAAAAATTGTTGAAGAAGTGAATGTAAAACGGAACATCCTGAGCTTGTACTGCCAAGGCAGCTAACATAAGAATCGGAAGGAGAAATAGCCCGTGAATAATCTTTTTCATTGTCTTAAATATTTTGTTTAACCGGTTTTTTATCCGGGAAATTGAAAAAAAGCTCTCGCAGTTCAACCGGATAATTCCGGTGATTCGATTTTTTTACTGAAAGTTTTTCAGGAAATGAGCAGGAAATATTTCCCCGAAGAATTCTTCGGGGAATGATATCAGATTATTTATCTGAGCAGAGCTATACTCCCTTTTAGTAAAAGCTGCCCCGTAGAATTGTTTTCTATGATGTAATAATACGTACCCTCAGGCAAGGCTTTACCATCTTTGGATGCTCCCCAGCAGGAAGCTGAGCCATAATTATATAATGTAGTTATCCACTGACCTGTCTGATTAAAAATGACAATCCTGTTGTTAGGATACAAATCAATATTATCTATTTTCCAGCAAGGGTCTTTTACAGGAGCAAATACCTTCATTGGTTTTGGTAAATTGGCATCCGAAACAATTACACTTACTTCATCTGAGCCACTACCTCCCTGATTATCAGTAGCAGTGAGCCTGAAAACATAAGTACCAGCTTGCAGATTTTTGAGTGTAAGTTCCAGTTTGTCAAAGCCTGTATAATTTACATTCGGACCCGAAACCAATGACCATGATATTTTCACAATGCTGCCATCGGGGTCAGAGGCTGTACCTTTTATGATTACTTTATCTATGGGAAGGTTCACATTCAGGTCATTACCCGCACTTACAATAGGAGAACGATTTCCTGAGGGGATGGGTATAGAAGAAACAGGAGGTATTGGAGCTGCACTTACAGTCAAAATCACATCATCAGAAGATTTAGCCCCTTTATCATCAGTTACAGTCAGTCTGAAAGTATAAGAACCAGTTGCCGTAATCCCTGAAACACCAAGACTTTTGGTATTGGAATTGGTTAGTGTAACTATCACTCCCGAAACCTGAGTCCAGAGATACGTAATAGTTTGTCCTTCTGGGTCTGAACCAGAACCATTGAAAGTAGCCGTGCTGGTTGGTAATGTTATGGATTGATCTGCACCAGCATTGGCAACAGGAGCTTGGTTGGTAGGCAAACTGTTGATAGTAACAGTTATTTCGGCTGAAGTAGTAACTGCCCCTTTATTGTCGTAGGCTTTTGCTGTGAGCTTATAAATCCCCGGAGCCATTCCAGACCAAGCAAACTGATAAGGACTGCTTACATCTTCTCCCAGTTTGGTAGTTCCCTGATAAAATTCAACTTTAGCTACAGTTCCATCAGGGTCTGAGGCGGTTGCTGTAAGAGTAACAGTATTACCTTGCTGAAAAGTAGAATTATTGGTAGGAGCCGTAAGAGCAACCACAGGTGATTGGTTAGGTATAACAGGTTGAGGCTTAACAGTTACAACTACCTCATCAACAGCAGAGCCACCTTTATCATCTATCACTGTCAAAAGAAAAGTATAAACACCCTCTACCAGTCCAGTTACTGTGAGATTTGCAGTTTTGTCATTAGACAGAGTAGCAGCACCACCACTTGATTTGGCCCAACTATAGGTTAGTGCCCCCCCTTCAGGGTCAGCTCCACTTCCTTTTAGAGTAACAGTATTAGTTGGCAAAGTAATGGTTTGGTCTGCACCTGCATTAGCAGTTGGAGGCTGATTGGCAGGCGGTGGAACAGGCTTTGCATTTACAGTAACAGTAATAGCAGCAGAGGTTGTGATTGCATTTTTATTATCGTATGCCTTTGCTGTAATAGTATGAACCCCTACAAGAGCATTAATCCATGAAAATTCAAAAATTGTTCCGGTAGATTCACCTATCTTAGTTGAGCCATCATAAAATTCAACTTTAGCTACAGTTCCATCAGGGTCTGAGGCGATTGCTTTTAAAACTATGGCATCCCCTTGTATATAGGCTGTATTGTTGGCTGGGGCAGAAATACTTACAACCGGCAATTGATTAACCGCAGCAGCATCCTGACTGAGTGTGATAAACACCGGATAACCTGTAAGCGTGATAGTACTGCCATTGATGGTTTCTTCAACATTGGTTTGAGAGTAGTCCCATTTTTTCACTTTAATACTTTTCACTCCCAGATTTTGAGGAAATGTGAAGTTTACAGTTACATCATTTTCATTAAGGTCTGTCTTTGTTTTTGCCCACAACACATAAACAACATCTCCATTTGATTTTATAAAAGCTCCCCCATCAGCATTGCTGGGTAGTGAGAGTCCGGCAGTTTTTGAAGCATCATATTTAGAAGGATATAAAATTCCGGCAGTAGTTTTAAAAGCAATTCCCTGTTTGGTGAGTTTGGTATTACCAACAGTAGCAGCATTCAGGTTATAATACATCCCCATCAGTTCCTGACCATCTTTTTCACCCTGATAAGTAGCTTCATCCACATTGTCACCACAATCATATACCCAAACCTGCTTTAAGTTCTGAGCCTGAGCTTTTATCAATATTTTGATATTAAAATTGGACTGGTATTCGGGAGTAGCAGTATAGGAACGTAAATCCGGAAACGATTTTCGGGGCACATTTACTTCTGAAAGCATTATCAGCTTTTTAGGATACGTTGTACCGTTATAGCCATATTTTATCATCAGATTTTCAAGCTCATCTCTTCCCTGAAATACTGTTTCTACTGCACTGTCAGAATGACGGGTATATTTGAAGCCATTGCTGGCATTATCCCAGTAGCGTGTGGTGTATTCAGGATAATAATGGTAGCTAAGCATATCGAAATAAGCCCCACCCTTGTTAGGATATTCAGCAGTTACTTTTCCCCCGTCAGGATTATCAGTATATCGCAACAAATTGTCCAGAAATACAGGATAGCCTATTCCACCTGTACAGATATAAGCATCCGGGTCGTATGTTTTTACGATGTCATAAGTGATACGCATCAGCCTGATGTAATGAAAGATAGGAGCATTTAGTGCAGGCAAATCTGTTGCTTTCATTGCATTGTCCCATAAATTACCGGGAGTACCAGGTTTATCATAGGCATTGTAAATGGCAATATCCGGCTCGTTCATTACTTCATAAAACCTCACATACTGCCCATAGTTTTTTACGAAATTGTAAACAAACAGGGCATAATAGTTATTGTCATTGACGGGTGTTCCGTTTTCGCCGTTATCCCAGATGGGAGAATATAGATTGGCAGTCATGACAGATTCTTTGGCTGAACCGTCGTATTTGGTATGATCACGATGTTTCCCATCTGTACCAAATGGATTATAGCCTGTGCTGATAAATGTAAGCACATCTGTCATTCCTTTAGACTGAGCATAAGCAAATTCTTTGCTACGAACATTTACACCATAAAAATCCATGAAATATTCAAACATGGCATTTCGGATGGTATGCCCATTGACACCAGCGATTAAATCTGTTTTGTCATTATCAGTAAAATTAGGGTGATAACCGACATTTATTCCATAAGCAAAATTGCTGTTATAAGCAGGAACCTGGTTGTTGGCGGTATAATTAACCTGAGCTAAAAGTGGATAAGCATGCAGCAAAAGCCCCAAACCTACCCATAGCGTAAATAACTTTTTCATGCTAATGAATGGTGGTTTAATGATGTATTTTTCAGATTATGTTTCAGCAGTAATGTTCTCGGTAACTTCGAAATGCTTTAATAAATGAGAACCTTCTCTGAATTTCTGAAAAACTTGTTAAGGCTTGTTGTTTCAAGAATAGCAATTTTATTAATCTGTAATTTTACAATTGTAATTTTCTTAGTAATACAAAGTCTGTAAAGAGTATGTATTTTTTTTACACTGTTAGCGAAAAAGAATAATTTTGACTAACAGTTACTTTCAGGGTTACGTGATAATGAAAGAAGGGTTACGCAGAAGTCCGATTTTTTTTTAGTTTTTATAATGCTTTTGAGTATCACTTATAACGTACTTGTACAAAAAATGTTACATTTACATTAAAAAAATTACATCAATTATTTGATATTTTTTTTCATAATATTGACTTTTAAGCTATTTTATAAGATTTCAGCAAAGAAATATATGATTATTTTAACAAAAAATTACATTGTAGCTGTATAACAGGTTTTAGCAGATTTTTCTAAAAAATGATTTCCGGGATGAGTAATTTAATCTACATTTTCAATCTGTATTTTGCAGCGATTATTCTACATTGAGCCTTTGCCATCACAGGAAAGCTTTGCTTAGTTAATCACTCTGATAAAAAAATCACCTAACAAATAAATTGTACTTTTTTAAGTTTTAAGACATTCAAAATTATTATTGTCTAATTTTATTGAACTTTGCTTATCATTTAAATTACAAATCCAATGGATGAGATAATAGTACGCTGGAAGAACAATGCCCGGAAAAACGAATCACGTACGAAACTTTTTTTGAAGAGAATACCACAAAAAGAAGCAGGTAAAATTGATGCACTGGTAGATGAACTGCATGAAGAAGCATTTGAAAAAATAGACTGTCTGCAATGTGCCAATTGCTGTAAAACCATCAGTCCTACACTCAAAAAGCCTGACATTGAACGTATCAGTAAGCACCTCCGAATGAAAGAATCTGCTTTTATTGACAGATACCTTCACCTCGATGAAGATAATGATTTTGTAGTTAAGAGTCTGCCCTGCCCTTTTCTTGGTGCAGATAATTATTGCAGCATTTATGAAGTTCGTCCACGTGATTGCAGGGATTACCCACACAGTGACAAAGCAGGATTTTTGCAAAAAGCTAATTTGCATACCAAAAATACAGTCAGTTGTCCGGCAGTTTTCTACATTTTTGAAAAACTAAAAGAAAAGCTCAATTTTGAAAATTAACCCAGAATCTGTCTGTTTCACTACACATGATTGAAAAAAAAACAGAAAAGAGGTTGTTCTTATTATTGGCAATTGCCTTTTCAGGATATGGCTTGGTTCTGTTTCTCTCCTATTTTATTTGGTACAAAGGACAATCTGTTTCTGATTTTCACTTTTTTAATGACTGGGCAGAATGGCACGGATTGGATAAACTGGGACATTTTTTTACTGCTTTTCACGTTGCTGATATTGGTGTCCAGGCATTATTACTTACAGGCATTCCCCGAAAACAAGCGATAGGATGGGGTGGTTTCGCTGGAATATTCTTCCAAACTCCTCTTGAAATACTTGATGGCTTCGGTTCTGGCTATGGTTTTTCATGGGGAGATATGATAGCCAATTGTCTGGGTAGCCTTTTTTTGTTTTTCCAATATCATTATTGGAATGAAATCAGGATTTATCCTAAATTTTCGTTTCATTATAGCTCACTGGCATCTTTGCGTCCGTCCCTTTTAGGAGAAAATCTGCCACAGCAGGTAATTAAAGACTACAATGGACAAACGTACTGGTTTGCTATAGACTGGAAAAAATTTATTCATGCTGATGTTCTGCAAAAAAGAATACAATCAAAAAAGATGATTATCAGAGTGGTCAGTAAACTACTATTGTTTTTTATACCAGCTTTTGGAATTGGAGCTGAAAATATGATTTATGCCAGAGATGAGCAAAACTGGAGTCATGGATTAATACCTTACTCACAGTTTTATTTTTCGGGGGATATCAATTTTGAGAATTTTTCTGTCAGGCAACGATTTTTACAGTTTTTATTTTTTTGTCTGAATAAGTTTCATATTTGCCTACCCGCCTTAGAATATACTGCATTACAAGGCATAACCGGTCATTTGATTTATTTTTGAGAACAAATTTTTAATAAACAGATATTTATTTCATAGGATTTTTAAGCACAATGTATTTTTTTGCAATATTAAGTCAAAAAAATACACTCTTGCATTCGTATTTCATCTTAAAAATATTGGCATGACTTTCGTTATGGCATATTATCATTATTCAAATTTTAAACCAATCATGAAACAAACTCTCATTTTTTTTGCTGCTTTAATAAGCATTTCCAGTTTTGCACAGTCACGTAAAAACAGCCGGGGTTCCTCAGGCAGTTCACTCGAACAAGGAACCCTAATATTTTCTGCCGGATATGGAGTAGGCAATCTTAGTAAGGCTTTTTTTAATGCAGTAGTTGATGCAGCCAACATAGATGGTTTTAGCATTAAAACAACCGGTCCATTTTTTATCAAAGGAGAGTATGCTGTTACAGATAATATAGGTCTGGGATTAAATATTGCCACAATTACCAACAAATCATCTCAATTTGATTTTAATTATACAGATCCTAATACTGGCGATGATGTTACTGCACGATTGTCATTAAAAAGACCCAATACAAGCATTATGGCAAGAGCCAATTTTTATTTTGTAAATGAAGAAAGTTTTCAGATGTATGGTGGTTTTGGATTAGGTTTGCGACTTGGAGGTATTAAGATAACTGGACAATCTAAAGATATAGATCAATTTAATCAGAGCTTCTCTTTACCTCTAAATCCTTTCGGATTTGAAGCAACACTAGGAGCAAGGTATTTTTTTATTCCTAATTTAGGTATTTATGCTGAAGTTGGAGCTGCCAAAGGCTTGTTACAATTTGGTGTTTCAGGAAAATTCTAAACTTAATAAGCGAGCTTTGCATAAAAAAGGTTGTACTAAAAGTATCAACCTTTTTTATTTTGCTACTACAGCCACAGTTTCCTTGAAAGTTTGCTCTCTGCCTCCCATTTCAAAAACTTGCATAAAAACAAGATACATACCAATTCGTACTTTTTCATTCCGATCATTAGTGCCATCCCACTGAAAGGTTCCTTCTGTGGAAAGTGATTGATTCTGAATAAGATTTTTTACCAATCTGCCATTTGAATCAAATATTTTAATAGTGGCAACATTACCCGGATTAGAAAACAGATAATTAAAAGTTGTAAAATCTTTATACCCGTCATCATCCGGAGCAAATATTTTAGGCTCGATACTAAAAGGTATGCTTGAAATATTCTGAATCATCATTTGCGAATTTTTATAGCCTGGAGTGGCATACCCTTCTGTGCCGGCTGCCGAATGCCAGTTATCAGCTACATTACCCGGTTTATTGAAATCTATACGCTCCAGAGATACACCTTCTCTGTCATCCAATAATTTAAAATGGTAATGCTCGTCATAGTCAAATTTGTCTATTTGCTTTCGTTTGTTATTGAAAAGCATCACAGTACCATTATCATCATTATAAGAAGGAATTTTGGTACTGATAAAATTGGTTTCTTTTCCTTTCGGATAGTTGGTTTTGAGAATTGTGCCATCTGTAGTAATAGCAAGGTACGATTGGGGAAGCATTACCAGATTTTTCGGAGAGATAATCAATGTATCATCCAGTTTACCGTCATCATCCAATCGTGCCAGTTGCCAGTTCTTAAGATTAATATATTTTTCAGAACGGTTGTATATTTCTACAAAATCAACCCCATTGGGCTTGGGATTGAAAAGAATCTCGTTAATTACTACATCTCCCGAATCACCCTGCTCAGGCAGTGAAAATGTAGTTGTTACAGGATTAGCAAGTATATTTCCACAAATATCTTTTATGTTTTGAATAGTAAGAGTATAAATAGTTCGGGGTAATAAGCCAGTATTAAGGCTCAATTCTACAGTTTTGTTATTATTACTATATGCTTTAACAGCAGCTATCGAAATATTATTATCTATCTTAAAAACATCAGTTACTTTTAAACTCAGCGAGTCATATTTTTCATTAAGTTCTACTAATATTCTCACTGAGCTTTCTACACTTATGCTCGTCAGTTGTACAGGTGACACATCAGGATTTGATGTTATTACTGAATTAACTTTGCCCGGAGTACCACCCGCCGGATTTACAGAGGCAGTCCAGTTGGTTTCTTCGCTGCAAGTATTTTGAGGGTCTATCAATTCAAGAGTCCAGCCACCATCATCTTTATTAATATCTCTATACCATGTGGTATTATAACTAACTTTATCTATCAGCTTTCCAGTTTTACTCTTCAATGACAATTCTACTCCACTATTTATAAGTGAGGGAAAGCTGGGTATTCCCAGTACTTTACCATAAGGCTTAAAATCACTAGTGTTTTAGCAATTTAGTTTTGTGTATTAATTTTACTAATTTCATTATACCGATTTTTGAGTTTTAGCCGAGCTTTCTCAGTGGTAAACGACCAATTGACTTTTACAGCTTTTAGATTGCGA
>JAESFG010000285.1_pt1 | contig 101353 bp, 93 predicted proteins | sample 9269371 | NCBI WGS metagenome assembly JAESFG01 (sample SAMN14506227, study PRJNA617093) | algae metagenome | isolation source: Aetokthonos hydrillicola CCALA 1050 (B3-Florida) and co-occurring... | place: USA: South Carolina | collected 2013-01-01
CGGAGGTGGCCCGGGCGCGCAGCGCCCGGATCAGCCACCGTGAGCGCAAAAAAGCGCCCCGAAGAGCGCTTTCTCGACCTCGACCTATCCCCGCTCGCCTAGGCCACGGCCCAAAGGGCCGAGCGGCTAAATGGCCGCCGTGGCAAGCCGCGCCCCAGCGGAGGTGGCCCGGGCGCGCAGCGCCCGGATCAGCCACCGTGAGCGCAAAAAAGCGCCCCGAAGAGCGCTTTCTCGACCTCGACCTATCCCCGCTCGCCTAGGCCACGGCCCAAAGGGCCGAGCGGCCAATGGCCGCCGCGGCAAGCCGCGCCCCCGCGGAGGTGGCCCGGGCGCGCAGCGCCCGGATCAGCCACCGTGAGCGAGGTCAGTGCGCCGCCGCCCAGATCCGCTTCTTCGCGATGAAGAGGAGAACGGAGGTCACGAGCAGGTACAGCAGAACCGTCCAACCCATCTGCTTGCGCTGCTCGAGCACCGGGTCGGCCGCCCACATCAGGAACGCGGAAACGTCCTTCGCGTACTGCTCGACCGTCTCGGGCGCGGTCGGCTTGCCGTCCGGACCCTTCGCATACGTGACCTGACCGTCGCCGCCCGCGAACGGGTTAGCCATCGCGATCTGATGGCCCGCAAAGTACTTGTTGTAGTTCATGCCATCAGACATCGCGAATCCGGCCGGCGGATCCTCGTAACCGGTGAGGATCGAGTAGAGGTAATCCGCGCCGCCCGCCTGATAGCCGGTGACGACGTCACGCGGCATGTCCCAGAACACGTGCTTCCACCACGGCGACACGTTGGCGACGCCGCGCGCCTTGGCGATCACCGACAGATCCGGCGGATAGGCGCCATTGTGGATCGAGCGCGCTTCCTTCTCGTTGGCGTATGGCGACGGCCAGCGATCCGAGGCCTTGGCCGGCCGCTGGAACATCTTGCCGTCGTCGTTGGGGCCGTCCGTCACCTGATAGGTGGCGGCGAGCGCTTTCACGGCTTCTTCCGGAAACTCGGGCCCGCCACGCTCATAAAGCGTGCGGAACGCGATGCGCTTCATCCCGTGGCAAGCCGCGCAGACTTCCTTGAAGACCTGGAAGCCACGCTGCAGCTGCGCCTCGTCGTACATTCCGGTGATGCCGTTGAACGACCAGTTCTGACGCGGGATCTCGATATCCCCTCCGGCGGCGTGGGCCGCTGCCGGCGCCGCAATGGCGCCGGCGAGGATCACAGCACGGACGATTTTCAGCATGGTGATGCGTTTCCCCTTATCGTCCGTTGATCAGCGCTTCTCGGGCGAGGCGGGGACGGCGGCAGGGGCACCCTTGCCTCCGCCCTTGCCGAGCACCGCTTCCGAGATCGACCGCGGCATCGAGGATGGTGTCTCGATGATACCGACGATCGGCATGACCAGCAGGAAGTGCGCGAAGTAGTAGAAGGTGAAGATCCGCGCCCACATCACGTACACACCTTCTGCCGGCTTCGAGCCGAGATAGCCGAGCGCGAGGCACGAGATGAGGAACAGCCAGAAGAACCAGCGGTAGATCGGCCGGTACTTCGTCGAGCGGACGCGCGAGGTGTCGAGCCACGGCGCGAAGGCGAGGATGGCGACGGCCGCGAACATCAAGATGACGCCGCCGAGCTTGTCCGGCACCGCGCGCAGGATCGCGTAGAACGGCAGGAAGTACCATTCCGGAACGATGTGCGGCGGCGTGACGAGCGGGTTCGCCTCGACGTAGTTGTCGGCGTGGCCGAGGTAGTCCGGCAGGAAGAAGACGAACCACGCGAACAGTATCGCGAAGACCGCGAGCGCGAACACGTCCTTCATGACGGCATAGGGCGTCATCGGCAACGTGTCGGACTTGGTCTTCACGTCGAGTCCGGTCGGATTGTTCTGGCCGGCGACGTGCAGCGCCCAGATGTGCAGGGCGACGAGGCCCGCGATCACGAACGGCAGCAGGTAGTGAAGGCTGAAAAAGCGGTTCAAGGTGACGGTCGTCACCGAGTATCCGCCCCACAGCCACACGACGACGGTCTCGCCGACGATCGGGATAGCGGAGAAGAAGTTGGTGATGACGGTGGCGCCCCAGAAGCTCATCTGGCCCCAAGGCAGCGTGTAGCCGAGGAACGCCGTCGCCATCATGGCGAGGTAGATGAACACGCCGAGAATCCAGAGCACTTCACGCGGGGCCTTGTAGGACCCGTAGTAGAGGCCGCGGAAGATGTGGACGTAGACGGCGAAGAAGAACATCGACGCGCCGACCGCGTGGATCGAGCGGATGAGCCAACCGTAGTTCACGTCGCGGCGGATTCGCTCCACCGAGTCGAAGGCCTCCGTCGCGCTCGGCACGTAGTGCATGGCGAGCACGATGCCGGTGACGATCTGCGTCGCGAGGCAGAAGGTCAGAATGCCGCCGAAGGTCCAGAGATAGTTGAGATTACGCGGCGTCGGGAAGTCGACGAACTGGCCGTGCATCATGCGCGCGATGGGCAGGCGGCTGTCCATCCACTTCGCAATGCCGGACTGCGGCTTGTAGGTATCCTCGTGTCCACTCATCGGACGATTCCCCTTGAGATCAGCCGACCCGGATCTTCGTATTCGAGACGAACTCGTAAGGCGGCACCGGCAGATTGCGCGGAGCTGGCCCCTTCCGGATGCGGCCGGACGTGTCGTAGTGCGACCCGTGGCACGGGCAGAACCACCCGCCGTAGTCACCCTTGGTGTCGGAAATGCTCTGGCCCTTCGGGATGCAGCCGAGATGCGTGCAGACGCCGACGAGCACCAGCCAGTTGGCATGCTCTTTCTTGACGCGATCGGTGTCGGCCTGCGGATCGGGTAGCTCGTTCGCCTTGACGGCCCGAGCCTCTTCGACCTCTTTGGCCGTCCGGTTACGGATGAACACGGGCTTGCCGCGCCACATCACGGTGATGGCCTGGCCCTGCTGAACGGGGCCGAGTTCCACTTCCACCGACGCGAGCGCGAGCGCGCCCTTGTCGGGGTTCATCTGGGCGATGAAGGGCCACAGCGTCGCGGCGCCGCCGACGGCGAGAAACGCCGGTCCGGCCAACGTCAGAAAATCGCGGCGCGTAGGTTCGTCGCTGGTCGTCGCCACGGAGACCTCCCTTCCATGATCCAGCCGGGGTCGACGACCGGCGGGCCCACACGGGGCCGTCAGGCGTCATAACCGGGTGTGCCGTCGCACCTCGACGGGCTCGGCCAATGCCGGGCAGCGGCATTTGCCACGCTTCGTATAAGGTGGGGTTTCAACACGACCGAACTGGGCGATTTGCCACGGGACCTTTTGGCATCCTTTGCCGGGCGTCTCAAGGCTGCGAAAGGCGGAGCGGAGAGGCAATTTGGCGCAGAGTCTTGACGATCACGCGGACGCCACATCGGCCGTGCGGCTGGCCCTCTATCAGCCCGACATCCCCCAAAATACGGGGACGATCCTTCGCCTCTGTGCCTGCCTTGGCGTCGCCGTCGACGTCATCGAGCCGGCAGGCTTCGACATGAGTGACCGCGCCCTGAAGCGCGCGGGTCTCGATTACCTCGCCCACGTCGACCTCGTACGCCACGCCGACTGGGCGACCTATCGGGCGATCCGACGGCCAGGGCGACTCATCCTCATGACGGCTCATGGTGCGACACGGCTCGATGCCTTCGCGTTCGAAAAGGGCGACACGCTCCTGCTCGGCCGCGAGAGTGCCGGCGCCCCGTCCGAGGTCCACGCCGCCGCCGAGGCTCGCGTGCGCATTCCGATGCGGCAGGGGCTGCGCTCGCTCAATATCGCCGTCGCGGCCGCCCTCGCGCTTGGCGAGGCGCTGCGCCAGCTCAGCGCCTATCCACCGGATTGAGCGCTACTCCGCCGCCTCGCGGGCGACGAAGCCACCCGATTGGCGCGCCCACAGCTCGGCATAGAGGCCGCCGCGACTTAGCAGGTCCGCGTGATTGCCCTGCTCGACGATGCGTCCTCCATCCATGATCACCAGACGATCCATGATCGCGATCGTCGACAGCCGGTGCGCGATGGCGATCACCGTCTTGCCTTCCATCAAGTTGTAGAGCTGCTCCTGGATCGCCGCCTCGACTTCGCTGTCGAGCGCGCTCGTCGCCTCATCGAGCACGAGGATCGGCGCATTCTTGAGGAGCACGCGTGCGATCGCGATTCGCTGGCGCTGGCCGCCCGAGAGCTTCACGCCGCGCTCGCCGACGTGCGCGTCATAGCCGGTCCGCCCCGCCTGATCGGTGAGGTGCTGGATGAAGTCGTGTGCCTGCGCCCGCTTCGCGGCGGCGATGACGGCCTCCGGGCTCGCGTCTGGCCGGCCGTAGAGGATGTTGTCCATCACAGAGCGGTGCAGCAGCGAGGTGTCCTGTGTGACGAGCCCGACCGCCGCCCTGAGGCTGTCCTGCGTCACCGTCCGCACGTCCTGCCCGTCGATGAGGATGCGCCCGCCTTCGAGCTCGAAGAAGCGCAGCATCACGTTGACGAGCGTCGACTTGCCAGCACCCGACCGGCCTACGAGGCCGACTTTCTCGCCGGGCGCGATAGTGAGCGAGACGTCGTCGAGGATGCCCCTCTGGCGTCCATAGTTGAACTTCACGTGGTCGAACGCGATCTCGCCGCGCGCGACGGAAAGCGGCTTGGCGCCCGGCTGATCGACGACCCGATAGGGCCGCGCGATCGTCTCCATGCTCTCCTGCACGACACCGATGTTCTCGAAGATGCCGGCGAGCGACCACATGAACCAGCCGGACATGTTCATGAGGCGGATGATCAGCCCCGTCACCACGGCAATGGCGCCGATCGAGACCGCCTGCTGGCTCCAGAGGTAGAGCGCGAGCCCCGTCGTGCCGACCAGCATCAGCCCGTTGATCGACCAGAGCACGAACTCCATCGTCGTGTTGAGGCGCAGCTGCGCGTGATACTTCGTCAGATGCCCTTGCAGGGCGTCGCGCGCATAGGCGTTCTCGCGCTCGGTATGGGCGAACAGCTTGACCGTCAGGATGTTCGTGTAGCTGTCGACGATGCGCCCCGTCAGTGCCGAGCGGGCATCCGACATCTCCGCCGACAGCCGCTCGATGCGCGGCACGAAGTAGACGAGCGCGCCGATGTAGCCCGCGAGCCAGAGCGAGAGCGGAATGGCGAGCCGCCAGTCGGCCTCGAGGAACAGCACCAGCGCGCCGATCCAATGCAGCGCCACCCAGAGCACCACGTCGCAGATGTTGACCGCGACGTCACGCACCGCCGGTCCGACCTGCATGACGCGCGTCGCCACCCGGCCGGCGAAGTCGTTCTGGAAGTAGGCGAGGTTCTGGCGCAGCACGTAGGAGTGCGCGAGCCAGCGGATGCGCGCATTCACCGGTCCCTGGATCATCTGGTTCTTCGCGAGATCTGCGAGGAACGAAACGAGCGGCCTGAGGATCAGCGCGACGAACGCCATGCCGGCGAGCGTCCAGCTGTGCTGTTCGAAGAAGCGGGCCGGCGTCTCGGCCGCCCGCATCATGTCGATGATGCTGCCGATGAAGGCGAAGAGCGCGACCTCGATCAGCGCCGCCACGAAGCCTGCTGCGATGAGCACAGCGAAGGCGGGCCAGACGGGCTCGAGATAGAACCAGAAGAACGCCGCCAACCGGTCCGGTGGCTGGCGCCGGTCGGGCGTGACGAACGGATCGATACGGCGCTCGAACCAGCTGAACATGAGGCCTCGACAAGGCCTCGCGCCGCGAAACGGGCCGGGAGACCGTTGGGTGAATGTGCGCCGGCGACCGGGGCACCCCCCGCCAATCACGGCGACCGACACTGGTAACGCGATCAGGCGGCGATCCGATGACGCGCAGCGTCGCGCCCTTGTCGCCGGCCTGCCCGATCCGTGCCCCGGCCCCTGTCTAGCCCTGGTCGGCGTCGATTGCACGCAACCCCAGGACGGCGCATCCGCGCCACCACCTTTGAGTCCGACCCAGAGGATATCTTCGTCAGCCGACCAGGCGGCGCGCCTCGGCCCGCGTCGTCGCGACGAGATCGGCGAGCGCCACCGCGCGGGCCGCGATGTCGGCCGCCGACGACTTGGCGTCGCGCACAAGGTTGGAGGTGTCTTCGGCGCGATGGGCGATTTCCTCGACCGCAGCCGACTGCTGGTTCACGGACGCCGCTGTCGCAGTCACCCCACTCTCGACTGCCTTGAGATAGTCCTTCAGCCGTTCGAGCAGCATGCGCGTTTCCGCGGCACCCGCCTGCACGGCGGCGATCTGGGAAGAGATCTCCTCGGTGGCTTTCGTGGTCTGGGCGGCGAGGTTCTTCACTTCCACGGCGACGACGGCGAAGCCGCGGCCCGCCTCCCCGCTGCGAGCCGCTTCGATGGTGGCGTTGAGTGCGAGCAAGTTCGTTTGCGTCGCGATCGCTGAGACGAGCCCGGTCGCAGTCGACATCGCATCGGCGCGGCGCGGCGCGACAGGTCGTCCATCGCTGACGACGCTTCGCCGATGCCGGACGCAGCCGACCGCGTCGCGTTGGCCGCCGTCTGCATGCGGTTCGCGATCTCGCGCACGGAGGCCGCGAGTTCGACCGTCCCAGCCGCGACCGTGTTGACGAGTTCCCCGACGTTCATCGTCACCGTCTCGACGCTATCGGCCGCCGTGCGGGCCGCCGTCGCCTCACCCGCGACCGCACCGAGCGAACCCTCGGTCAGCTTCGCGAGTTCGTTGGAAAGCCGCACCTGCGCCGTCACGTCCGTCGCGTACTTCACGATCTTGACGATCCGCCCGTCGACATCGGCGATCGGGTTGTAGGCCGCTTCGATCCAGATCTCCCGGCCGCCGTTCGCGACGCGGCGGAATCGTCCGACCGAAGCCTTGCCTTGCGCGAGGCGAACCCAGAACTCGCGATATTCGCGTCCGATGTCGCTCGGGTGCATGAAGATGTGATGTTTACCGACCACCTCGTCGCGGCCATAGCCCATGGCCTGGAGGAAATTCGTATTTGCGGACAAAGGGTAGCTAGAGTTTGACCGCAGCGATGGCGAAGAGGCCGAGATAGGCCGCCATGACTTGCGCACTGAAAGAGCTCAGTTACCCGTTCGGATCGCGACCGATGCCACGCCCGCACCGATGAGCATCACGCCGCCCGCCTTGTTCACTGCGCCGACGACCCGCTCGCTGCGGACGAGCCCACGTGCCCGGCTGGCGAAGAAAGCGTAAGCGAGCGCGTTGGCGAATGCTATGGCGAGGAACGTGGCCTGGAGGATCAGCACCTGAGGCCAGAAGGCGGCGTGCGGATCGATGAACTGGGGAAAGAAGGCCACGAAGAACAGGATCCCCTTGGGATTGAGGCTGGTGACGAGCCAGGCGTGCGCGCCCATGCGCAGTGCGCTCGATACATCCGTCTTCGGCTCAGCGTTGAGCGTCCCGCCGGCGCGAAAAAGCTTGATGCCGAGATACACCAGATAAGCGGCGCCAATCCACTTCACCGCAGTGAAAAGTGTGGCGGACGCCATGAGTAGGGCGCCGATGCCCAAAACCGACAGCGACATGGCTGTGAAATCGCCAAGGGCAACGCCGACAGCCATCGGCAACGCCGCGCGCCAGCCTTGGCCAAGCGCGTAGGAAACGACCAGCAGGACCGTTGGTCCGGGGATGAGAACGAGGGCGGTCGACGCCGCAACGAAAGCGAGCCAGATCTCGACGGTCATAGGCGGTCCTCTCAGAGAGGATCCAGCGATCCATCAGATCGTCAGGCTGTCAACAGCCGAGATCCGATGACCAACTCAGCCCATTGTCTGCGGGATATCAGTACGCAACCCGGAACATCACGACGCCGAGAACCGTCAGCGCGATACCCCAGTACTCGAGCGGCCTGATCTTCTCTCGGAAATACAAAGCCGAGATCAGCAGCGTGAAGACCACTTCGATTTGACCGACGGCGCGCACGTAAGACGCGTTCTGCATTGCGAAAGCGGTGAACCAGCCGATCGAGCCGAGCGCACTCGTGGTGCCGATGAAGGTCGCGATCCCGGCATTCGGACGGATCTGCGCGAACGCCGCCGGCTCCTTGATCCAGAGCCAGATGCCGACGCCGACAACCTGCATCGTAATGGCGATGACGACCGTCCACGCGCCCCGCCAGACCGCGGACCCCGGCCCCGCGAGCAGCGTCGCTTCGCGCAGGAATAGATAGGAGAGCGTGAACAGGAACGCGCAGGCGAGCGCGACCTGGATCGCCCGATCGGTGAATGGCGCCGCGAGGCTGCTTCGCCAGTTGCTGAGCGCGGCGATCCCCGTCTTTGCGATCGACATGAGAATGACGCCGGCCGTGACGACGAGCAGCGCGACGAGTCCCGCGAGAGACAGCCGCTCGGAAAACAGCAGCGAGCCGAGGATCGCCGTCATCACGATGTCGACCTTCGTCAGCATCGTGCCGATCGCGAAGTTCTTGAGCTTGAACATCAGGATCAGGAGCATCGTCGCCAGCACCTGGGCGAGCGCACCGAGGAACGTGTTCAGGAGGTAGCCGACGGAGAACGTCGGCAGGCCCGGCTCGAAACCCAGAACCACGAGCAGATAGACCGCCATGATCGGCAGGCCGAACAGCGACCGCACATAGGTCGTCGCGAGGTTCGACATCCGCTGGTTCAGCGTCTTCTGCGCCGCCGTCCGCACGGCCTGCATGAGCGCGGCGAACACGCTGATCGCGATCCAGGCATACTCCATCGGCCGCTCACCTCGGGGGTTGGCGGCAGGACAGCCGCTCGCGCCGACCTTGCCCCTTCGGCCGGTGGGCCGCTACTGCGAAAAGGTCGGAGGAGAGGAGCAGCTGCGACAGACCCCGGCTGGCTCCCAGGGGAAAAATCGACCAAGGTCGGCGCCAACGCGGACAACGACGCAGGACAGCGGGAGGAACGAGCACATGGCGGAAAAACCGACGGTCGGCTTCGTGGGGATCGGCAACATGGGCGCGCCGATGGTGCGCCGCCTCCGGGTGGCCGGCTTCCCGGTTCGCATCTTCGACGTTCGGTCGGAGGCGACCACCGCCCTCGCGGCCGAAGCAGGCATCACCGTCGCCGCGAGCCTCGCCGACGCCGGCGACGGTCTCGCCGTTGTCATCGCCATGCTGCCGGATTCAAAGATCGTCCGATCGGCCGCCTTGGGGAACGCGGGCGCCCAGGGGTTCACCCAGCGCATGGCGAAGGGCGGCCTCGTGATCGACATGAGTTCGAGCTACGCGCCAGATACCCAGAGCCTCGCCGCCGACCTCGCCCCGGCCGACCTCGCGCTCATCGATGCGCCCGTCTCCGGCGGCGTCGGCAAAGCGGTGACGGGAACGCTCGCGATCATGACGGGAGGCGCCGCCGCCGACATCGACCGCGCCGAGCCCATTCTCCGCGCGATGGGCACGATCCACCGCACCGGCGCCCTCGGCTCCGGCCATGCCATGAAGGCGCTCAATAACTACGTCTCCGCCGCCGGCCTCATCGCTACCTGCGAGGCGCTCGTCGTCGGCCAGAAGTTCGGGCTCGATCCGCACGTGATGACGGCCGTGCTCAACGCCTCGACCGGCAAGAACAACACCACCGAGAACAAGGTCGAGAAGTTCATGCTGAGCGGCAAGTTCGATTCAGGCTTCGCGCTCGCGCTGATGGAAAAAGACGTCGGCATGGCCGAAGCGCTGGCGAAGAGCCTCGGCCTCGGCGCGCCCGAACTCGCCCTCGTCCGTCGCGAACTCGCCGCCGGCCTCGACGCCCTTGGCCGCGCCGCCGATCACACCGCCATGTACCGCTACGTCGCCGAGCGCGGCTGATCGAAATCGACGGCCGACGTGTTGGCCCCGCAGACGAGCACGCCCACGCGGTCGCCTTCGTCCGGCCGGAACACTCCGGCAACGAGGGCGGCGAGCGCCGTCGCCCCGCCCGGCTCGGCGACGACCTGCAATCGGTTCCAGAGACGCTTCTGCGCCTCGCGTATGGCGTCGTCGGGCACCGTGAAGACCTCTTCGACGAACGTGCGCGCGATCGGAAACATCAGTTCGCCGACGCGCCGCGCGCCGAGGCTGTCGGCAGCGATCCCCGAGACGGCCACGTCGACCGGCTTGCCGGCTTCAAGCGCCGCGTCGAGCGCCCGCGACGTCTCCGGCTCGACCGCGATGATCCGCGTCCGTCCTTCGAGATAGGCCGCGATGCCGCCGATGAGACCGCCGCCTCCCACGGCGACGAGCAGGCTGTCGAGGTTAGGCGCCTGAGCCTCGAGTTCGAGTCCGACCGTCCCCTGGCCGAGCAGCGTCTCCGGCTGATCGTAGGCGTGGACGTCGAGCGCGCCCGTCTCCGCCACGAAGGCTCGGCACGCGGCCGCCGCCTCGCTGTAGTCCTTCCCGCCGACGACGAGGCGTGCCCCGAATTCCCGAATGCGGGCGATCTTCGCAGGCGACGAGATTTCCGGCACGAAGATCGTCGCCGCATGGCCGAGCCGCGCCGCCGCGAACGCGACTGCCGCGCCGTGATTGCCGCCCGATGCCGCCGCGACGCCGACCTTCGGCACCGTCCGCGTCAAAAGGTTCGCGAAGGCGCCGCGCGGCTTGAAGCTGCCCGCGTGCTGCAGGCTTTCGAGCTTGAGCAGAAGACGGCACCGCCCGATGCCGAGATCGGTCCCCTCGACCTCGATCACCGGCGTGCGGCGCACGTGGGTGCGGATCTTCTGGTAGGTGCGGGCAATCTCGTCGCGGGTGACGGCAGGGCTCGATGATGCGGCCAAGGCAGGCTCCTCGTGTTTCGGGAGCCCATAGCAGATTTCCGGGCTGCCTCGTCAGCCCCGGCGCAGCGGTCGTCTCGTTCAGTCTTCGTCGCGGCTGGCCGGTACGAAGCGATAATCGTCGCCGGTCTTCACGAGCTCATAGCTCTGCGTCCGGTAGAACATCGGTGCCTGGTTGCCGCCGAATTCGAGCGCCGACGCGCTGGTGTAGGCGACCGACAGCTGCACACCCTGGATGCGCACCGCCTGCGGGAAGGCGAGCTTACCGTCGACGCGGAACGGTCGCCCGAACCCGATGCCGCCCTCGTTGACCCGTTTCACGTCGAAGACGAGTTCGTAGACGTAGCCGTCCCCATAGAACGACGCGTAGAACGCGCGCTGCGACTTGAGCGCCGGATTGTTCAGCACCGCCAGGGGGCTCTTCAGCCGCTCGGTCGTCAGATCCTTGACGTAGAAGCGCATCTGCCGTTTCGCCTCGGCGGCGATCGACGCGGCACTCGTGTTCGAGAACAGCCCGAGGCTGACCCCGACGTCGACGCCCTTGTTGATGTTGACCGAGATGAGACCGGCGCTCTGCGGGCGCTGCAATTGCTCGGGCGCGAGGTCGAGCGTGTCGAGCTGGATCATCGTGTCGGCGCCGCGCTCGCGCACGAGCAGCGTTCCGATCGGCAACAGCTCGGTGTTGACCACGCCCAGCGCGGTCTGGGTGCGCGTGAGATTGATGCTGATGCTGCCATCCTGGGCCACCGCCCCGGCGACCATCGGACCGCACAGCACCGCAATCGCCAACGCCACCAGACGCAACATGACCCTACCCCCGCTTGACAGCCGCCGACCATAGGCGCAGGCAGCGGAGCGAACCAGGGGCGCCCGGGCTGTCGGTGTGGACGTGTTGTGCCTCCGACACACGCGACGAGGCGGTCCGCTGCTCCCCGAAGCCCTTGCCGTCCGGGGGCGGGTGAGGCAATGTCACGCCCGTTCCGAGGGGGGCCGGCGGCAGCCGGCTGAGATCGCCCTGTCGCTGGGCGGCCACCCTTTGAACCTGATCCGGGTCATGCCGGCGAAGGGACAGGACACACGTCGTTTTCCGCTCCCGGCGCAGCCCTCGATCAGCGAACCACGAAGCTACCAGGGCCAAGGACCGCGATTTGAGCGCGGCGTGCGGAGACGACCCATGAACAAGATCACGCGTCCCGGCGAGATTCGCCTCCCCGAAGTCACGACGGGTCCGATCCAGGGCTCGCACAAGGTCTACGACCACCCCGAAGGTTTCCCAGACCTGCGCGTCCCCTTCCGTGAAATTCCATTGAGCGCGGAGAGCGGCGAGCCGCCGTTCCGCGTCTACGACAGCTCCGGCCCCTACACCGAGACCGGCATCGAGGTCGACGTCGAGAAGGGTCTGCCGCGGACGCGCGCGGCGTGGGTCCGCGAGCGCGGCGGCGTCGAGACCTATCAGGGCCGCGACGTGAAGCCCGAGGACAACGGCAACGTCACCGGCAAGCACCTCGCGCGCGACTTCCCCTCGAAGCCGCAGCCGATGCGCGGTCTCGCCGGCCAGCCCGTGACGCAACTCGAATTCGCACGCGCCGGCATCGTGACGAAGGAAATGATCTACATCGCCCACCGCGAGAACCTCGGCCGCAAGGCCGCCCTCGCCCGGGCGAAGGCCGCGCTCGCCGACGGCGAGAGCTTCGGCGCTGCCGTTCCTGCCCACATCACGCCCGAGTTCGTTCGTGACGAAGTGGCCCGCGGTCGCGCCGTCATCCCGGCGAACATCAATCACGGCGAACTCGAGCCGATGATCATCGGCCGGAACTTCCTGACCAAGATCAACGCCAACATCGGCAACTCCGCCGTGTCGTCCTCCGTCGAGGAGGAAGTCGACAAGATGGCGTGGGCGATCCGCTGGGGCGCCGATACGGTCATGGACCTCTCCACGGGCCGCAACATTCACAACACGCGTGAGTGGATCCTGCGCAATTCTCCGGTGCCGATCGGCACGGTGCCGATCTATCAGGCGCTCGAGAAGGTCGGCGGCGACCCGGTCAAGCTGGACTGGGAAGTCTACAAGGACACTCTCATCGAACAGTGCGAGCAGGGCGTCGACTACTTCACGATCCACGCCGGCGTACGCCTCGCCTATGTTCCGCTGACGGCTCATCGCGTCACCGGCATCGTCAGCCGCGGCGGCTCGATCATGGCGAAGTGGTGCCTCGCGCATCACAAGGAGAGCTTCCTTTACGAGCGCTTCGACGAGATCTGCGATCTCATGCGCAAGTACGACGTGACGTTCTCGCTCGGCGACGGCCTGCGTCCGGGCTCGATTGCCGACGCCAACGACCGCGCCCAGTTCGCCGAATTGGAGACCCTCGGCGAGCTGACGCGCATTGCCTGGGACAAGGGCTGCCAGGTCATGATCGAAGGCCCCGGCCACGTGCCGATGCACAAGATCAAGATCAACATGGATAAGCAGCTCAAGGAGTGCGGCGAGGCACCGTTCTACACGCTCGGGCCGCTCACGACGGACATTGCGCCCGGCTACGACCACATCACCTCGGCGATCGGCGCCGCGATGATCGGCTGGTTCGGCACTGCCATGCTCTGCTACGTCACGCCGAAGGAGCACCTTGGTCTGCCGAACCGCGACGACGTGAAGGCGGGCGTGATCGCCTACAAGATCGCCGCCCACGCGGCAGACCTCGCCAAGGGCCACCCCGCAGCGCAACTCCGCGACGACGCCCTCTCGCGCGCCCGCTTCGAGTTCCGCTGGGAGGACCAGTTCAACCTCGGCCTCGACCCCGACACGGCCCGCGCCTACCACGACGAGACGTTGCCGAAGGAGGCTCACAAGGTCGCGCACTTCTGCTCGATGTGCGGCCCGAAGTTCTGCTCCATGAAGATCACGCAGGACGTGCGCGACTACGCGGCGAAGCAGAACGATCCCGCCTATGCGGCGGCCGAAGCCGGCATGGCCGAGATGAGCGCCAAGTTCAAGGAACTCGGCGGCCAGGTCTACCTCGACGCCGAGAAGGTCAAGAAGGCCAACGAAGCCCTCGGCTGATCGAAAATCGAGGGGCGCCTCGCCGCATGGCGGGCGCCCTGTTCCGACCTACACGCCATTGCGAGAACCGAAAGAAATCCTGGCTTTCTATGGAGGACGCCAGGCAAGACCATCACGACGCAAACCCAAGCCCAATCGGAGCAATCGCCGCCGCGGCAAGCCGCGCACTTGCAGGGCTAGCCAAAGCGTTCAGTGCCCGGAGCGGCGACCGTGAGGGAAGTTACAACCCCGCCAGCTTCATCCCGATGTTGCGAAAGCTCGTCTTGATGCGGCGGACCGTACCGGTCTTGGCCCGCATGACGACGGTCTCGGTCTCCGCGAAGTCGCCGCGGAAGTGGACGCCCTGCAGCAGCGAACCGTCGGTCACGCCGGTCGCCGAGAAAATGACGTCGGCCGAGGCCATCTCTTCCATCGTGTACTTGCGATTGATGTCGCTGATGCCCATCGCCAAGGCGCGCTTGCGCTCCTCGTCCTTGAGCGGCATCAGGCGGCCCTGCATCTGGCCGCCGATGCAGCGGAGCGCCGCGGCGGCCAGCACGCCTTCCGGCGCGCCGCCCGAGCCCATGTAGACGTCGATGCCCGTTTCCGACGGATCGGTGGTCCAGATCACGCCGGCGATGTCACCGTCCGGGATCAACTGGACCGCGGCGCCAGCGTCGCGCACCGCCTTGATCAGCTCTGCATGGCGCGGCCGGTCGAGACAACAGACGGTGATGTCCGACACCGGCACGCCCTTCGCCTTGGCAAGTGACGCCAGATTTTCGGCCGGCGAACGATCAAGATCGACGACGCCCGGCGGATAGCCCGGACCTATCGCGATCTTGTTCATGTACATGTCGGGCGCGTGCAGCAGCCCGCCGCGCTCCGAGATGGCGAGCACGGCAAGCGAGTTCGGCATCGCCTTGGCGCAGATCGTCGTGCCTTCGAGCGGATCGACGGCGATATCGACTTCCGGTCCCTCGCCCGACCCGACCTCCTCGCCGATGTAGAGCATCGGCGCCTCGTCCATCTCGCCCTCGCCGATCACCACAAGTCCCCGGATCGACAGCTTGCCGAGTTCGCGACGCATGGCGTCGACAGCGGCCTTGTCAGCCGCCTTTTCGTTGCCGCGTCCGCGCAGCCGCGCCGCTGCGATGGCCGCCGCCTCCGTCACGCGCGCCACCTCGATGGCCAGCACGCGGTCGAGGCCAGTCCCCTTCTGCTGTGTCGACATGGCGTTTTCTCCCGGCTCCACCCGAACGGGCGGGTAAGGTTAGAGTTCCTCGATACGGATCATCTGCGGCGGCTCGGCCACCTTGCCGTCCCCGGCGATGGCTTCGAGCGCCTTGCGAATGCGCGCTTCCGTCGTCTCGTGCGTGATCAGGATGACCGGCATGGCGCCACCGTTGGCCGCAACGCCCGCTCGCGCACCTATGCCCGGCAGCTCGCTCTTCCGGCGCCGCTGCACGATGCTCTCGAGCGAAACGTTCTGTTCCGCCATCCGCGTCGCGATCGCCGCCATGGCCCCCGGGCGGTCGAGCACCTGAAGGCGAATGTAGTAGGAGCCCTCGTGTGCACCGAGCGACGAGCGGACGTAGGGCTGCAGTTCGTTCGCCGGCACGATGAAGGGGGGCAGCGCCATGCCGCGGGCGACGTCGGCGATGTCGGAGGCGACCGACGAGGCCGTTGGCTTGCCACCCGCCCCCGGGCCGACGAGCAGAAGGTTGTCGACGAAGTCGCCCTCGATCTCGATAGCGTTGGTCGGACCCCAGACTTCCGCGATCGAACTGTCCTTAGGCACCATCGCGGGATGGACGCGCTGCTCAATCCCGGTCGGCGTCTTGACGGCCACGCCGAGAAGCTTGATCCGGTAGCCCAGATCGTCGGCCGCCTCGATGTCGGCGAGCGAGATCTTTTCGATGCCTTCGATGTGGATCTGGTCGACCGCGACACGCGTGCCGAACGCGAGCGAGGTGAGCAGCGCAAGCTTGTGCGCCGTATCAAACCCACCGATATCGAAGGTCGGGTCTGCTTCCGCATAACCGAGCGCCTGCGCCTCCGCGAGCACGTCGGCGAATGCGCGGCCCTCCGATTCCATCTGGGTCAGGATGAAATTACAGGTGCCGTTGAGAATGCCGTAAACGCGACGGATTTCGTTGCCGACGAGCGACTCGCGCATCGTCTTGATGACGGGAATGCCGCCGGCGACCGCCGCTTCGAAATTGAGCGGCAGCGCCTTGGATTCTGCGAGCCGGGCGAGTTCGAAGCCGTGTCGCGCCAATAGCGCCTTGTTCGCCGTGACGACAGGCTTGCCCGCCCCGAGCGCCGCTTCGACCGCGGCCTTGGCGGTGCCGTCCGACCCGCCGATCAGTTCGACCAGCACGTCGATGTCGGGATCCTTCGCCATCGCGACGGCGTCGTCGAACCAGCGGGCGCCGGCGAGCGACACACCGCGGTTCTTGTCGCGGTGGCGCGCCGACACGCCGGCGACGACGACCGGCCGGCCGACGCTCCGCGCAAAGCGATCGGCGTGGGTGGCGAGCAGTTCGACCAGGCTGGCGCCGACCGTCCCGAGCCCGGCGATGCCGAGACGGAGCGGCACCGACTTCATGGCCTCACGTCGTGCCGGCATGGCTCAGCGTGTCCCGGTCTGCAGCGGGATCACGTTGTGCATGCTGTCGGTGCCTTGGGCGAAGAAGCGCTTCAGGTTGCGCGCCGCCTGACGAATGCGGTGCTCGTTCTCGACGAGGGCGATGCGCACGAAGCCGTCGCCGTACTCGCCGAAGCCGAGGCCCGGCGACACCGCGACGTCAGCCTTCTCGATCAGAAGCTTCGCGAACTCGACCGAGCCCAGCGCCTTGTAAGGCTCGGGGATCGGCGCCCAGGCGAACATGGTGGCGGGCGGCGCCGGGATGGTCCAGCCAGCCCGTTCGAAGCTGTCGACCAGGGTGTCGCGCCGGCTCTTGTAGATCTTGCGGATCTCCGCGACGCAATCCTGAGGCCCGTTGAGCGCCGCGGCCGCCGCCACCTGGATCGGCGTGAATGCACCGTAATCCAGGTACGACTTGACGCGCGCCAGCGCCGCGATCAGCCGCTCATTACCGACCGCGAAGCCCATCCGCCAACCCGGCATGTTGTAGGTCTTCGACAGCGACGTGAACTCGACCGTCACGTCCATCGCGCCCGGCACCTGCAGCACCGACGGCGGCGGGTTGTCGTCGAAGTAGATCTCGGCATAGGCGATGTCCGAGAGGATGATCAGGTCGAGCTTCTTCGCCAGCTGCACGGCGTCACGATAGAAGTCGAGGTCGGCGATCATCGCCGTCGGGTTCGACGGATAGCTCAGCACCACCGCGAGCGGCTTCGGGATCGAGTGGCGCACGGCCCGCTCGACGCTGCGCAGGAACTCTTCGTTGTTGGCAGCCGGCAGGTGCCGGATCGCGGCCCCCGAAATGATGAAGCCGAACTCGTGGATCGGATAGGTCGGGTTCGGCACCAGGATGACGTCACCGGGCGCGGTGATCGCCTGCGCCATATTGGCGAAGCCTTCCTTGGAGCCGAGGGTGGCGACGACCTGCGTATCGGGGTCGAGCTTCACGCCGAAGCGGCGCTCGTAATAGGCCGCCTGGGCGCGCCTCAACCCCGGGATACCCTTCGACGCGGAATAGCGATGGGTGCGCGGCTTCGACACAGTCTCGACCAGCTTGTCGACGATGTGCTGCGGCGTCTGCATGTCGGGATTGCCCATCCCGAGATCGATGATGTCCGCGCCACGGGCTCGGGCCTGCGCCTTCAGCCGGTTGACTTCGGCGAAGACGTAGGGCGGCAAGCGCCGGATGCGGTGAAAATCCTCAATCACGGTGGGGTTCCTCGATTGTTCGGGGCATCATGCCCTCGAATCCAGCATTAACTGAGGCAGACGGCCGACGTAAAGGGCGCCACGCGAGCGGGCAAGCCTCAGGCGAGCCGCAGGTCACCGAGCCGGCAGGCGAGGCCCGGATCGAACAGCGGCCTGAGTTCGGTGTCCGGGCCCACCTCCGTCATGTTGGCGTAACCGGCCTCGCCGCGCTCCCTTAAAGCGGTAGTCAAGTGTAGTACGGACGGTCCGGGCAAGCCTACCGGGTGACCCGTTCGCTCGAAATCTGCTTGCTGGCTTCGGCGGCGGCGTTCTTCCGCTGCTCGATCTCGGCGACGGCTTGTTTCTGCTCGGCGGGGCTCAGGACCCTGGCGGTCGCAGCGGCGAGGTCCGGCAGAGGAGTCGGCGAGCCGGCGCAGCCCCCGAGGGCTGCGACCAGAGCGAGGCCGAAAAGTCCGGTCGTCCACCCCCGCAGGCGACGCATCCGGCCGGTCGACTGTTCGTCCACGATTGACCACCTCGGTCGTTGGCGGTCGTGATCCGCCCTGACTCAGATCATAACTGTGCGGCGCAGCAAAGGCATCTAGGCCAAACGGACAGTGGCCCACGTGTGCGAATTACGCCACGGCCGGCTCCGGTCGATCACTGCCAATAGACGCGCTGACGACGCGTGCCGCCCCCTTTGAAATGGCCAGCCCGCGATCCGATATTCATGTCCGTAGCCGGATGTCGTGGTTGTCTCGTTGCCCATTCCATGAGCAACCTGATACGGCCGTCCCATTCAACCCGGCGCCGTCGCGGCAGCCGAACCGAGCCCCCGCCGATGCAAAAGCCCGTCGACAAGGCCACCTCCCCGCAGGAGCCGCTCTTCAAGGTCGAAAACCCGGAGGAGATGGCGCAGAACATGTTCCGCCTCGTCGAGGAGGGCGGCAAGGTGATGTCCGGCCTTCTCGACCGATCGGAGTCGCAAGGCGGGCCATACTCGGCGGCAAGCGAGGTCACGCAGGCGACGCAGGCGTTCGCCGAAGTTGCTCAGCACTGGATGCTGAACGACCCGACCCACCTTGCCGAGGCCCAGACCCGCCTCGCCCAGGGCTACATGGAAATCTGGAACAACACGCTGAAACGGATGATGGGCGAGGAAGCCCCGGCCGTCGTTCAGCCGGAGCCTGGCGACAACCGCTTCAAGGACCCGGAGTGGCAATCGAACCCCTACTTCGATTTCTGGAAGCAGACCTACCTGCTGACCATGCGGTGGGCCGAGCAGACCCTCGCGGACACGCAAGGCCTCGACGATCGCACGCGCGCCCGCGCCGACTTCTATCTTCGTCAGGTGTCGAGCGCTCTTTCGCCTACGAACTTCCCCTTCACAAACCCGGAAGTCGTCCGTGAAACTCTGAAGAGTAACGCCCGCAATCTCGTCGAGGGCATGCACCACCTCGCCGACGACCTCGAGCGCTCCGACGACCTCCTGAAGATCAGCCAGACCGACCTTTCCGCCTTCGAGGTCGGCCGCAACCTCGCCGTCACACCCGGCAAGGTGATCGCCCAGAACGAGATCCACCAGCTCATTCAGTACACGCCCACGACCGAGACGGTGCACGAGCGGCCGCTGCTGATCGTGCCGCCTTGGATCAACAAGTTCTACATCATGGACCTGACGGCCCAGAAGTCGCTGATCCGCTATCTCGTCAGCAAGGGCTTCACCGTCTTCGTGATATCCTGGGTGAACCCCGACGCGAGCCTGTCGCACAAGACCTTCGAAGACTACATGTACGAAGGCGTGCTCGCCGCCGCCGACGCCGTCCGCCGCGAGACCGGCCAGCGTCAGGTCAACGCGCTCGGTTACTGCGTCGGCGGAACGATGCTCGCCACCACGCTCGCCTACGAGGCCGCCATCGGCGAGAACCGCTTCGCGAGCGCGACGTTCCTCACGACACAGACCGATTTCACGCGCGCTGGCGATCTTTCGCTGTTCGTCGACGATGCGCAGCTCCTCGCCCTTCAGGAGATGATGCGCGAGCGCGGCTTCCTCGACGGCTCGCGCATGGCGACCGTCTTCAACATGCTGCGTCCACGCGACCTGATCTGGCCCTACATCGTCAACAACTACCTGCTCGGCAAGAAGCCGATGCCGTTCGACCTGCTCTACTGGAACCAGGACTCGACGCGCATGACGGCAGCGAACCACTCATTCTATCTGGGCGAATTCTACAAGGACAACAAGCTGGCTCAGGGCGAACTGGTCATCAGCGGCCTGAAGATGGACCTCGGCAAGATCACCATTCCGATCTTCGAGCTCGCCGCCAAGGAAGACCACATCGCGCCGGCCAAGTCGGTGTACATCGGTGCCAAGAAGTTCGGTGGCCCGGTCGAGTACGTACTCGCGGGGTCGGGCCACATCGCCGGCGTGATCAACCCGCCCGAGAAGGTGAAGTATCAGTACTGGACCAACCGCGACCTCACGCCGGCAACGCTCGACGACTGGATCGCCCGCGCCAAAGAAACGCCCGGCTCGTGGTGGCCTCACTGGATCGAGTGGCTGTCCGGTCAGTCGGGCACCTACGTACCGGCGCGCACGCCGGGCGCGCGTCTCGGCGTCATCGAGGATGCGCCCGGCTCCTACGTAAAGGTCCGCTCGTGACGTGACCGTCACCGTCTCGGCTTTCTACAAGTTCGTCGCCGTCGACGACCCGGCCGCGCTTGCGGCCGACCTGCGGGCCAGGCTCGAAGCCGCCGACGCCCGCGGCACGATCCTGCTCGCGCGCGAGGGCATCAACGGGACTATTTCGGCGGCACCCGACGCGATGGCCGCCTTCCACGCGCGGCTCCGCGCCGACCCGCGCTTCGCTGATCTCGCCACCAAGGACGCGACGGCCCCCGCCCACCCCTTCCGCAGACTGAAGGTCAAGGTGAAGCCCGAGATCCTGACGTTCGGCCATCCCGAGGCCGACCCGACGCGCCGCGTCGGCACGTACGTGCGGCCGGAGGATTGGAACGCGCTGATCGCCGACCCCGAGGTGTTCGTGCTCGACACCCGTAACGCTTACGAGGTCGCCATCGGCACGTTCGATCGCGCCGTCGATCCTCAGACCCGCAACTTCCGGGAATTCGCCGACTACGCCGACCGCCATCTCGATCCGGCGACGCACAAGCGCATTGCCATGTTCTGCACAGGCGGCATCCGCTGCGAGAAGGCGTCGGCCTACCTGCTCGCGCGGGGCTTTCCCGAGGTCTATCACCTCGAAGGCGGCATCCTGAGTTACCTCGCCAAGATCCCCGCGGGGGAGCAGCTCTGGCGCGGCGCCTGCTTCGTGTTCGACGAGCGGGAAAGCATCGCCGCCGCTGACGACGCCGACAGTGACGACGACCGATAGAGAACCGGCGGCCTCACCGACCGCCGGCCCCAGTTCGGATTAAAGCGACGCGAGCGCCTGATCGAGATCGGCGATGATGTCGGCCTTGTCTTCGATGCCGACCGAGAGCCGCACCACATCCGGCCCCGCGCCCGCCGACATCCGCTGTTCGTCAGTCAGCTGCCGATGCGTGGTCGACGCCGGATGGATGACGAGGCTCCGCGTATCGCCGATGTTCGCCAGATGGCTGAAGAGCTTGAGACCGGCGACGAGCTTGACGCCCGCGTCGTACCCGCCCTTGAGGCCGAAGGTGAACACCGCGCCGGCTCCCTTCGGGCTGATCTTCTTCTGCAGCGCATGATACTTGTTGTCCGGCAAACCGGCGTAGTTGACCCACGCCACCTTCGGGTGCTTCGCCAGATACTCGGCGACCGCTTGCGCGTTCTCACAATGCCGCGCCATCCGAAGCGGCAGCGTCTCGATCCCGTTGAGGATCAGGAACGCGTTCATCGGCGCGATGGCGGGTCCGATGTCGCGCAGGCCCATCACGCGCGCTGCGATCGCGAAGGCAAAGTTGCCGAACGTCTCGGCAAGCCGCATCCCGTTGTAGCTGGCATTCGGCTCCACCAGCGTCTTGTAGCGATGCTTGGCGCCGAGCCAGTCGAACGTCCCGCAGTCGACGAGTACGCCGCCGATCGAGTTGCCGTGCCCGCCCATGAACTTCGTCAGGCTGTGCACGATGATGTCGGCGCCGTGTTCCTTCGGCTGGCAGAGGTAGGGCGAGGCCATCGTGTTGTCGACGATCAGCGGCACGCCGGCCTTCTTGGCGATCGCCGAGATCGCCGGCAGGTCGACGATGATGCCGCCCGGATTGGCGATGCTCTCGCAGAAGATCGCCTTGGTCTTAGGCGTCACCGCACGGGCGAAGCTCTCCGGGTCCGTCGAATCCGCCCAGACGACATTCCAATTGAACTTCTTGAAGCTGTGATTGAACTGGTTGATCGACCCGCCGTAGAGCTGGCGCCCGGCGACGAACTCGTCGCCGGGTTCGAGCAGCGTGTGGAAGACGAGGAACTGCGCGGCGTGGCCTGAGGCCACCGCCAGCGCCGCCGTGCCGCCCTCGAGCGCGGCAACGCGCGCTTCAAGCACCGCCTGCGTCGGGTTCATGATGCGGGTGTAGATGTTGCCGAACGCCTCGAGCCCGAAAAGTGCGGCCGCATGGTCCGCATCGTTGAAGACGAACGACGTCGTCTGATAGATCGGTGTGACGCGCGCACCCGTCGACGGGTCGGGCGTGGCGCCGGCGTGCACGGCGAGGGTATCGAACTTGGCTGTCATCGGTTCCTCCTCGGGCATTGGGATCGGGCCAGCCGGCCCGCTTGCCGTCGAAGGAAACCAGCCGCCGGCGGGTGTCAATTGCCTTTCGGACGCCCCCGCCGCCGACCCGTCAGTCCCAAATGCCGTTGTCGGTTGTGGCGACGAAGTTCTCGTCCTCCTGATGGCGCCGCTCGAAGCTCAGGAAGTCGTAGTAGCCGCAGTGCGGCTCGTTCGGGAACTTACGGCAGATCTCCGGCCGATCCTCGTAGACCGTGCAGCGCCGGTTGTCGGTATCGAAGAAGCGGCAGATCCGGCCGAAGTGCGGGTCGGCCTTGCGCCGCATCACCTGTTCGTAGCCGTGCGCCGACCGCGTGAAGCGCCGACGCGCCTCCTCGACCGACAGGCCGTACCGGCGGGCGAGCCGCTTCAGATCACGCTGGTTGACGACGATGACCGGATAGCTGCAGCAATAGCCTGGACACTTCAGGCAGTCGTAGGATTGCGACCCATTTCTCGACTTCGCCACGGTGACCCCCACCCCCTCACGCGCGAGGGGACATAGCGGAACAAGAACGGGCCGGCTAGTCCGCGCAAGGACGCGTCGGCCACTCACGGGAGAAACGCACATGAGCCTCTTCGATCTGACCGGCAAGGTCGCCATCGTCACCGGCGGCAATGGCGGGATCGGCCTCGGCATGGCGAAGGGCCTCGCGGCCGCCGGAGCCGCCGTCGTCGTCGCCGGCCGCAACGCCAAGAAGAACGCCGCCGCCGTCGAAGAGCTGCAGAAGCTCGGTGCACGTGCCGCCAGCGTCGAGGTCGAGGTGCAGGACGAGGCATCCGTGAAGGCGATGGTGCAGGCGACCCTCGACCGCTTCCAGCGCGTCGACATCCTGGTCGCCAACGCCGGCATCAACAAGCGCAAGCCGCCGCAGGACTACACCAAGCAAGAGTGGCAGGACATTCTCGACATCAACCTCAACGGGCCGTTCTTCTGCGCCAAGCACGTGCACGGTCCGATGAAGGCCCAGGGCGGCGGCAAGATCATCATGACCGGCTCGATGACCTCGATCCTCGGCCTGCCGTTCGCGGCCGCCTACGGGGCGACCAAGGGCGGCGTGATGCAGCTCGTACGCTCGCTGTCGACCGCCTGGGCCGCCGACAACATCCAGGTCAACTGCATCCTCCCGGGCTTCATCGACACCGACCTGACGAAGCAGGCACGTAAGGACGTCTCGGGCCTGCACGACCGCGTCGTCGCCCGCACCCCGGCCGGCCGCTGGGGCATGCCCGACGACTTCGCGGGCATCGCCGTATTTCTGTCGAGCCCGGCCTCGGACTTCGTCACCGGCACCGCCATTCCGGTCGACGGCGGCTACTCGATCCTCGGCGGCTGATCAATCCTCACCGAGCGTCAGGGCGGCGAACGGCGCGACCTTGTCGTGCGCCGCCCTGCTGTCGGGCGGAGCCTCGTCACGCTGCGTCATGCCGTAATCGCGGACGACGGAAGCCACGCGCAGCCGGTAATCCTTGAACAGCCGGTCACGGCCGTCCGCCTGGGCGATCCGGTGTTCGGCCACGCGCCGCCAGGCCGCTAGTGCCTCCTCGTCCCGCCAGAACGAGACGGAAAGCACTTTCTTCGGGTCCATCAGACTCTGGAACCGCTCGACCGAAATGAAACCGTCGACGTCCTGGAGCAGCGGCTTCAGGTCGGCGGCCGTCGCGAAATAGTCGTCGCGGCCTTCGTCCTTCGGCCAGACTTCGAAGATCACGGCGAGCATGTCGTCTCCCTTGTGCGTGTCCGTGGTGCTGGGCGGCAGCAGGCTTGACCCGGCCTCTCGGCAGAGCACATAAGCCCCATGCCGATCAAGAACACGCGAGAGGAACCGGCGGGTCCCGCCGAACCGGCCCCGAAAGGTGCAATGGCCGACACCACGACCGGCGCCGCCGCCGACGGTGCCGCACGACCGACCGGCCCCGAGGTCATCCAGCGCTACGTCGAGACACTGCCCCTCTCGCCGGGCGTCTACCGCATGCTCGATGCCGCCGGCGACGTGATTTACGTCGGCAAGGCACGCAATCTCAAGTCTCGCGTCTCGAACTACGCCCGCCTCGGCGGCCACACCAACCGCATCGCCCGCATGATCGCCTCGACCGCGACCATGGAATTCGTCCTGGTGCGCACCGAGGCCGAGGCGCTGCTCCTCGAAGCGAACCTCATCAAGCGCTTCCGCCCCCGCTTCAACGTGCTGATGCGGGACGACAAGTCGTTTCCCTACATCCTCATCCGGCGCGATCACGGCGCCGCGCAGATCCTGAAGCACCGCGGCGCCCGCACCGTCAAAGGCGCCTATTTCGGCCCATTCGCGAGCGCCGGCGCCGTCAACCGCACGATCAACATGCTGCAGCGCGCGTTCCTGCTGCGCTCATGCTCCGACAGTGTCTTCGAGAGCCGCACGCGGCCCTGCCTGCTTTTCCAGATCAAGCGCTGTGCAGGCCCCTGCACGGGCGAGATCACACCCGACGACTACGAGAAACTCGTCGATGAGGCGATCGCGTTCCTGCGCGGCGAAAGCCAGAACGTGCGCCGGATGTACCAGACTCTCATGGAGGAGGCGGCCGAGAAGCTCGAGTTCGAGCAGGCCGCCAAGTACCGCAATCGTCTGTGGGCGCTCGCCCACGTCACCGCCGACCAGGCGATCAACCCCGACGGCATCGAGGAGGCGGACGTCTTCGCCGCCCATCAGGAGGCCGGCCAGACCTGCATCCAGGTCTTCTTCTTCCGAACCGGGCAGAACTGGGGGAACCGCGCCTACTATCCGAAGGCGGACAAATCACTCGCCGTCGAGGACGTGCTCGACAGCTTCATCGCGCAGTTCTACGACGACAAGCCGGTCCCGCGCCTCATCCTCGTCAGCCACGACGTTCCCTCGCGAGAACTGCTCGCTGAAGCGCTGAGCCTCAAGGCCGAGCGCCGCATTGAGATCCGCGTGCCCCAGCGCGGCACCAAGAGCGATCTCGTCGACCACGCGGTCCAGAACGCCCGCGAAGCCCTCGCCCGCCGCCTTGCAGAAAGCGGCACCCAGCGCATCTTGCTCGAAGGCTTGCGTGACCGCTTCTCGCTCGACCGCGTGCCGACCCGCATCGAGGTCTACGACAACAGCCACATCCAGGGCAGCAACGCCGTCGGCGCGATGATCGTCGCCGGGCCGCAGGGCTTCGTGAAAACGGAGTACCGCAAGTTCAACATGCGCGCCGAGGGCACACGCCCGGGGGACGACTACGCCATGATGCGCGAGATGCTGACGCGCCGCTTCAAGCGCCTCATGGCCGACGAGACGCAGTCCGACGAGACCCAGGCCGAAGACGCGCAGTCCGCTGAGACCCAGACCGACGCAACTCAGTCCGTCGGGATACCCAACGCAACAGACAACACGGCGGCCCTCGTCGAGGGAGAACCGATCTTGGTCGCCACGCCCGAGAGCGAACCGGACGCAGTGCTCGCCGCCAGCGATCCAAACGGGTCCATCACCGATACCGATGAAGAAGAGGAAGATGCCGCCGACGACGCCTTCCCGAAAAAGCCGGATGTCGTCTTCATCGACGGTGGCGCGGGCCAGCTTGCCATCGCCTGCGAAGTGCTCGCTGATCTCGGCGTCCGCGACGTCACCCTCATCGGTGTTGCCAAAGGCCCCGATCGCGACGCCGGCCGCGAGCATTTTCACCGGCCGAACGAGAAGAGCTTCATGCTCGAACCGCGCGATCCGGTGCTCTATTTCGTGCAGCGCCTGCGCGACGAAGCGCACCGATTTGCCATCGGCTCCCATCGCGCCAAGCGATCGAAAGCGATCGGCGTAAATCCGCTCGACGAAATTCCAGGAATTGGACCGACCCGCAAGCGCGCTTTGCTGCAGCATTTCGGTTCGGCGAAAGCGGTATCACGCGCCGGCATGGAAGACCTGAAAGCCGTCCCCGGCATCAGCGCCTCGATGGCCCAGACGATCTACGACTTCTTCCACGAACGCGGATAAACGGACGACCGCACGCGCGGTCGTCCGACCAGATCGGTTCTCAAATCCGGAACACGGCACCGCGCAAATTCCACGGCCGGGTGCGTACGGTGCCGCCGTCGTTCCCAGAGCGGACGAGCCACTGGCCCCGCTCGTTCTGACCGACGATCTCGCCGACATGATGCCGCCATACGACGACAGCACCAACTTGCGCCGTGGCCGGACGACCCCACTTGCTCCAGTTCCAAGCGACGTTGAGCTCAGGCCCGCCGCCGCGCTGCGTGCGCATCCACCAGCCGCACCAGCGACGCGGCCGCGGACCGACGGAGCCCATCGAAGCTCCTGAACTCCAGGCGGCGACCGCCGTCCCATCCGATTGCATCGTCGGGCGGACCATCCGTGTCGGACCGCGCCGGGCGACCCGCTGACGCGCCTTGGTCGTCCGCGAGGCGACTTTCCGCTTCGCGGTCGATTGCGTGACCCGGGTCGAGGTCGTCTGGGTCACTTTCGTGGTGATCGTCGCGACGGAGAGTTTCTTGGCTCCGACGTGGGTAGTTCCCGCCGATTGGGCGTGAGCAGATGCCGCACCCACGCCCAGAGCCATCACGGCCGCGGCAAGTCGCAAACTCCAACGCATCGTTTACAAACCCTTGACTGTTGTCTCGGGGCTTGGAGCACAGCGGCGATAGGGCAAGAAAGGGGCGATGGGCCCGGACTATCGGACCGGACCATTGGCGGAACAATTCAATTCTTCGCGCGCAAAGAACACCGCAAGAATTCGTGACTCAGAAAATAACAACAAAGACGTTGTTCTTCTTTGCTGACGCATTCCGCATTTAAAGTTTTATTTACGCTGCGCCATCTCGCCGCACTTCGACAGAAGTGCAGATTGTCTCGTCATCTGTAGGTGACACTATGCACAGACGTTACATCCAACCCATCAGCTCACGTCGTACGATGTGCTCGATGACGTCGATACCCTCGGCGCTTTCATTGAGCGCAGGCAGGTAAGCGAACTTCTCACCGCCATTGTGCTCGAAGATCTCGCGGTTCTCGCCATCGAGTTCTTCCAGCGTCTCGAGACAGTCGGCTGAGAAGCCAGGCGCCACCATGGCCAGACGCTTCACGCCGGACTTCGCCAGCCGCTCGACCGTCTCGTCCGTGTAGGGCTGCAGCCAGACGTCGTTTCCGAAGCGCGACTGGAACGTCGTATACCAGCGCTCCTTTGGCCAGCCGAGCTTTTCCCGCAGCAGCCGTGACGTCTTCTGGCACTGGCAGTGATAGGGATCGCCCTTCAACAGATACTTCTCGGGCATGCCGTGGAAGGTGGCGATCATCGCCTCCGGCTCGAAGTCGAGCGAAGCGAGATGGCGGCGCATCGAGGCGGCGAGCCGATCGATATAGACGGGGTCGTCGTGATAGCTCGGCGCGACGCGAACCGCCGGCTGCCAGCGCATTTTCATCAGGGCCCGGAACGCCTGATCGCAGGCCGTTGCCGTCGTCGCAGCGGCGTAGTGCGGATACAGTGGGACGAGCAGGATCCGGTCGCATCCCTGCGCCTGCAACCACTGCAGCCGGCTCTCCGTCGTCGGGTTGGCGTAGCGCATCGCCCAGTCGACGACGACGCGGCCGTCTTGCGATAGCCGCTCGCCGAGTGCATCCGCCTGGTTGCGCGTGATCGTCTTGAGCGGCCCCTCGTTCAGCTCCTTGTTCCAGATCGTGTCGTAGTCCTTGCCTTTGCGGCCCGGACGCACGGTCAGAATGATGAGGTTGAGGATCGGCCACCACTTCCAGCGCGGCTCTTCGATGACGCGCGTGTCGGAAAGGAATTCCTTCAAGTAGCGGCGCATCGACCAGTAGTCGGTCGCGTCCGGCGTTCCGAGGTTCAGGAGCAGCACACCGAGCCGGCCGACGCGGACCGGCGGATGCCCCTCGGGCAGCACGGCTGCGGCAGGCGTGAAATCGGTCGGCTTGGCCATCTCGTTCATCGGTATCCCATTCCTGCCCCGCGGGCCGTTACGCCGGGAGCGTCCCCGGATCCGGCCGGGGATCACGGGTTGTATCTCATTGATTTGGCTGGCGCGCGCAAGACTTTGCGAAACCGCACACACCCGTTGTGATACGCGCCGCAGCCCTGATCGGATGCCTGCGAGGTAAGGGTCCGTCGAAAGGCTCAGGCGTCGGCCTTGTCCACCGCCGACTTGGTACGCCGCGCCGCGGCCGGTTTGCCGGACGTCTTGCCTGCAGGCAAGTCTTTCGGATCGTCGTCCGGAAGGGCCGTGGCCGCGGCCACGCGAGCGCCCTCCCAATAGAGCGCGACGCGACGCGCCAGCCCGTTCGGCCCCTCGGCGAGTAGACGCGCCCCGAGCGGACGCGCATGCGCCCGGATCGCCCGCTGGCGCGCGGTGCATGCGGCCGCCACCTCGCGGGCCGCCCGTCGGTCGATACGGGTCTCGGCCGTCACGAATTGCGACAGCACGCCGTGGTCGTGATCTTCGCCCACCATCTGCGAGAGGTCGCGGGCGAGGTGCGCGCGCGCCGTCATGTAGGCAGGCCAGGCGCGCGACAGCAGCAGCATCTGCCGCCAATGGTGCTGGACGGTCTTCCGCCACTCGTGGAAAGCCTCGTCCGTCTGCTCGGCGAAAGCGGCCGCGAAGTTGCGCCGCGCCGCCTTCATGTTACGCGCGATACCGACCTCGATCGGCTCGAAGCCGTCGATCTGGACGAGCACCCGATCGAGCGCACGCCGCCCCTGGGTGAGCCGCTTGCCGACTTCGCCGAACGGATCGCCGACGGCGGCGCCGTTGACCGCCCCATCGGCAACCGGTTCGCTCAAGACAGCGCGCACGTCGCCTGCCACCTTCCCCGTCACGGCGGAGCGGGCCTCGAGCGCAGCGAGCGTTTCGAGCATGACATGCCGATCGCGCGCTCCCGAAAGGAGCCGGCCAATGTCGCGATACCGCGCGTTCTCGCTCTTGAAAGCGTGTTCCCCGATGCCCAGCCGGACGAGCCGCAACAGCGCGCGCACCCGCTTCAGGCTCTTCCGAACTTCATGAACCGTCGTCGGATCGTGGCTGTCCGCAAGGCGTTTTTCAGCCCGGCCGAGCTGCTCGCGCGCGATGCGTCTGAGGCCTCGACCGATTGGTTCGTCCAACTCCAAACGAAAAGACATGGTCGGCCGGGTCCTGCACGTCTGACGAGGAAAACGCGGCGAGGCTAGCGAAGCCGTTTGTCACAATCCATTCATGTCCGATGATTTTCCGGCCGGATGGACCGGGCCCAAGCGACCCAGCTGCGGATGCGCGCATCGGGGTCGGCGTGCGTGATGAAATCTGTGATGACGGCGGCAGACGAGGCACCGCCGGCGATGACCGCCGGCGCCCGCTCCGGAGTGATACCTCCGATAGCAACCAAAGGTAGCGACCCGATCCGTGCCTTCCAGGCCTTGATCCTGTCGATGCCCTGCGGCGCCCACTTCATCGCTTTGAGCTTGGTTTCCCAGATCGGCCCGAGCGCGACGTAGTCCGGCTCGACGGCCAGAGCGGTCTCCAACTCCCGCTCGTCGTGGGTCGAAATGCCGATGCGAATGCCCGCCGCCTTGAGGGTGGGAACGTCCGCCGCTGCCAAGTCCTCCTGGCCGAGGTGAACATAGTCCGCCCCGGTCGCGATCGCTTCCCGCCAATAGTCGTTGACAATCAGCTGACAGCCGGCAGGCACGCAGGCATCCAGGCTTTCGATGATCTCACGGCGCACCCGCTCAGGGTCGGCATCCTTGAGCCGGAGTTGCACGACGCGCACGCCGAGCGGCACGATCCGGCGCACCCAGGCCGCATCCGGCACGATCGGATAGAAGACGTCGAGCCCACTCGCCTCTTCCGTCATGTCCGCTCTCTCAGTTCGAAGAACGGCGTTCCGGCGACCGGCGTCGACGGCGAAGCCATGTCGCGCGTCTCCATTAGACCCGCCTCGTAGCCGGCGCGCCCGGCCGCCACGGCCCCGGCGAATGCCTCGGCCATGCGCACCGGATCGGCGGCTTTCGCCACCGCAGTATTCAACAGCACGGCGTCGTAGCCGAGTTCCATCGCCGCAGCGGCATGCGACGGCGCGCCGATCCCGGCATCGACGACAAGCGGCGTATCCGGGAAATAGCTCCGCATGGTGCGCAGCGCGTACGGGTTGGCGAGGCCCCGGCCCGTCCCGATCGGCGCGCCCCACGGCATCAGCACCTCGCAGCCGGCAGCAAGGAGACGCTCGGCGACGCCGAGATCTTCGGTCGTGTACGGAAAAACATGGAACCCGTCGCGCGTGAGAATGCCGGCCGCTTCGACGAGCCCGAACACGTCGGGCTGCAACGTGTCGTCGTTGGCGATTACCTCAAGCTTGATCCAGCTCGTCCCGAACAGTTCGCGCGCCATTTCGGCGGTCGTCACCGCTTCCTTCACGGTCCGGCAGCCGGCTGTATTCGGCAGCACGTCGACGTCGAGCTCGGCGATGAGGTCGAAGAAGCGCTGACCCGCCCGCCCACGCGCCGACTCACGCCGTAGGGAGACCGTCACCAGCGATACCCGCGCTGCGCGCACGGCGTCCGCAAGCACCTGCGGCGAGGGATACTGCGCCGTGCCGAGAAACAGCCGCGAGGTCAGTTGCTTGCCGTAGATCTGCAGCATGCCCGTTCCGCCGTCCGCGTCGCTCGCGTTCATCCACCCTGCCGCGGCGCCACCACTTCGACGTGGTCGCCCGGCGCGAGCGTCGTCGTCGCTCGCCGCCGCTCCGGCAGAAATTCGCCGTTCACCGCGGTCGCCACCTTGGCGCCGCCATAGCCCGCCTCGACCAGCAGCTCGGCGACGGTCCGCGCGGCGCTGCTGATGGCCTCGCCGTTCACGAACACTCCGATGCGCGTCACCGCTTCGGTCATCGGGCCGCCCCATGGTCTAAGTCGCTGGTATACAAGGCGCACGCCGCCCCGGAATGCAAGGCCCCGCGGCTGACCGCGCCCTCGCCCCAGCGGATAACCGCAGCCCCGGCGTGTATCAACCCCGAACAGGCCGCACCATTTCCTTAACCGCGCCACGATATTCGAGAACCTGACCAAATATTTCCACGATCAGGCTCGCGCCCCATGTCGAACCACTTGATGTCGTCGCGCCGGTTTGCACCGTTGTTCTGGTGCCAATTCGTCTCGGCGCTCAACGACAACTTCCTGAAGAACGCCCTCGTCATGGTGGTGATCTTCAAGATCGGCGCGGAGCAGGGAGAGTTGTACGCCGCACTCGCCGGCGCCGCCCTGATCATTCCCTACCTGCTGCTGTCGGCCATCGCCGGGGAAATGGCGGACAAGTACGACAAGGCGGACGTCGCCCGCACCTTGAAGCTCTGCGAAATCCCGGTGTCCTTCCTCGCCGCGCTCGGTTTCGCGCTTGGCTCGGTGCCGCTGATGTTCCTGGCGCTCGCCCTCTTCGGCGTCATCGCTGCCCTGTTCGGCCCTATCAAGTACGGCATCCTTCCGGATCATCTCGCGCAGAAGGAACTGCCCGCCGCCAATGCGCTCATCGAGGGCGCGACCTTCCTCGCCATCCTCGGCGGCACAATCGCCGGCGGCCTCGCCGCCGACGAACGCGTGCCGGAAAGCCTCGTCGCCCTCGTCATCGTCGCCATGGGCATCGCCGGCTACGTCAGCGCCAAGCTGATCCCGCCGACGGGCCGCGCCGCGCCCGACCTCGTGCTGAGCTTCGATCCGATCGGCTCGACGCGCGCCCTTCTCGCCGATCTCGCCGCCGACCGCCGCCTTTGGATCGGCGGCCTCATCACCTCGTGGTTCTGGTTCACCGGCTTCGTCGCGCTGACGCTGTTGCCGCCACTCGTCAAAACCCACCTCGGCGGCACCTCGTCGGTCGCCACGGCCGGCCTCGTCCTATTCACCATCGGTATCGCACTCGGCTCCGCGCTCGCCGCTCGCATGAGCCGGCTGCGCCCCAACCTTGCGCTCGTCCCGATCGGCGGACTGCTGATGGCGCTCTTCGCTGCAGAGATTGCCTGGGTGATCTCGCGCCATGCCGCCCCGATCACCACCCTCGGCATCGCCGACCTCGCCGTCACCGCAGACGGCATCCGTCTCGCCATCGGCCTCGTCGGCCTTTCGGCCGCAGGCGGACTGTTCATCGTACCGTCGTTCGCCGCCGTCCAGGGCTGGGCCCCCGCCGACCGACGGGCCCGCGTCGTCGCCGCGGTCAACGTCCTCAACGCCGCCTTCATGACGACAGCAGCCCTCCTCGTCATGCTCGCGAGCGTCGCCGGCATCGGCGCCGCCACCTGCTTCGCGCTGCTCGCCATCGCGAACGTCGCCGTCGCCATCCTCGTGCTGCGCGCATGGGGCCGCGACGGCGTCCAGGATCTCGCCGCCTTCCTGTTCCGCCTCTTCTATCGGCTTGAAGTGCGCGGCCTCGAGCACCTGCCGAAACCGGGCGAGCGCGCGATCATCACACCGAACCACGTGAGCTTCATGGACGGCCCGGTGATGCACGCGCTGATGCCGAGCCACGCGGCCTTCGCCATCGATACCGGCATCGCCCAGGCGTGGTGGGTCAAACCATTCCTCAAGCTGATCAATGCTCACACCATCGACCCGACCCGGCCGCTCGCAGCCCGCGCGCTGATCGAGAGCGTCAAGGGCGGCGAGACGCTGGTCATTTTCCCAGAAGGCCGCATCACCGTCACCGGCGGCTTGATGAAGGTCTACGACGGCACCGCGATGATCGCCGACAAGGCGGACGCCATCGTGGTCCCGGTCCGCATCGACGGCTTCGAGCGCAGCGGCTGGAGCTATCTCTCGCGCGGCCAGATCCGCAAAGCGCTGTTCCCGAAAGTCGAAGTGACCATCCTGCCGCCGCGCAAGCTCAAGGTCGATCCGGCGCTGCGCGGCAAGGCGCGCCGCCAGGCTGCCGGCGCACTTCTCCAGGACATCATGATCGATTGCGCGGTCGAAACCGCGAAGCTCGACCGGACGCTCTTCCAGGCGCTCGTCGCAGCGCGTGAGAGCCGCGACACCGGCAAGCCGATCATCGAAGATCCGCTGATGGCGAAGCTCAGCTACCGCAAGCTGATCCTCGGCGCCCAGGTGCTCGGCCGCAAGCTCGCCCCGCTCGCCTCCGAGGGCGCCACCGTCGGCGTTCTCCTGCCGAACACCGCCGGCGTCGCCGTCACCTTCTTCGCCCTGCAGACGATCGGCCGCGTTCCGGCCATGCTCAACTTCACAGCGGGGCCGGGCAACATCGTCTCTGCCTGCAAGGCGGCCGGCGTCCGCGTCGTACTCACCTCGTCGGCCTTCATCGAGAAAGCCCACCTAGAGCCGGTGATCGCCGCCCTTCAGGCTGACGGGCTTACGATCGTCCGCCTCGAGAACGTCCGCACCACCATCACCTTCGCTGACAAGCTTGCCGGCATCCTGCTCGGCAGCCGTCCGCAAGCGGAGCGTGGGGCCGAAGAGCCGGCCGTGGTGCTCTTCACATCAGGCTCGGAAGGCGCTCCGAAAGGCGTCGTCCTCTCCCATCGCAACATTCTCGCCAACGCCGCCCAGTGCCTCGCGCGCGTGGCTGCCAACGGCGAGGACAAGGTGTTCAACCCGCTGCCCGTGTTCCACGCCTTCGGCCTGACCGGCGGCCTGATGATGCCCCTCGTCGGCGGCATCCCGGTATTCCTGTACCCGTCGCCACTGCATTACCGGATCGTGCCGGAACTCGTATACGGCACCAACGCGACGATCCTCTTCGGCACCGATACCTTCCTCGCCGGCTACGCGCGCTCCTCCCACCCCTACGACATGCGCTCCGTCCGTCTCGTCATCGCCGGTGCCGAGCCCGTCAAGCAGCGCACCCGCGACGTCTACATGGAGAAATTCGGCGTCCGCATTCTCGAAGGCTACGGCGTCACCGAGACGGCACCGGTTCTCGCGCTCAATACGCCGCTCGCCAACAAGGTCGGCACCGTCGGCCGGCTCGCACCGCTCATCGAAGCGAAGCTCGAGCCGGTCACCGGCATCGAAGAAGGCGGCCGCCTGTTCGTCCGGGGTCCGAACGTCATGCTCGGCTATTACAAGATCGAAAAGCCCGGCGTTCTGCAGCCGCCCGTCGACGGCTGGCACGACACCGGCGACATCGTCGCCATCGACCCGCAGGGTTTCGTCTCGATCAAGGGTCGCGCCAAGCGGTTCGCCAAGGTCGGCGGCGAGATGGTCTCTCTCGCTGCGATCGAAGCAATGGCGGCCGATATCTGGACCGGCGCCATCTCCGTCGTCGTCGCCGTGCCGGATGCCCGCAAGGGCGAACGCCTCGTGCTCGTCACCACCGACGCGACCGCCAACCGCGACGCCATCCTCAAGGGCATCAAGGCCCAGGGCCGCAGCGAACTGATGCTGCCCGCCGAGGTGATGATCGTCGACAAGGTGCCGCTGCTCGGTTCCGGCAAGCCCGATTTCATCGCCACCAAGGCGCTCGTCGAAAAGCGCATCGCTGAAAAGGCAGGTCTCGCCGCGTAGGGCGCGCCGATTCCGTTCTCCCGACGAGCCCGCCTCGTCCGTCTCTCACTGCGCAACGCATCAGACGGTAACCTCGCTCCGCTTCGTCCGGTCTCGCGCGTCGCGATTGCCGCGCGGGCACGGCACGTTTGGCCGCCTTCTGCGTTACCGAGCTATCCGCAGGACGGAGATGCTCACATGCAAACCGACAATACGAACCGTACCCAGCCGGACTACACCGGCATCGGCCCACGCTCGAGCCGCGTCGTCGGCGATGCCCCGGCCGACACGACATCGGCCCGCTCGACCTCGTCGTCGAGCACGTCGTCTGGCTCGCGAACCAGCACGTCGAGCGATTCAGATGCAACCATCAATCGGATGACGCTGATCGCCGGCGCCCTCATCTTCGGTGCCATCGCGCTGATGCTGGTCATCCGCGATCCCGCTCGCGGACCGGCTGACGAACCGCGCGCCGTCACAGGCGCCGGCCAAGGAACGACGGGAACGACCACGACGGGCCCGACAACCAACCAGAGCCCCATCGGCGGCTCCGTCGGCGTCGCGCCTGCGCCGTCCGGCACGGCACCCGTTCAACCGGGCTCGGCTCCCGCGACCGCCCCTAAGTAAACCACGCTAGATACCGCCGCCGGACTTCCGGCGGCGCGTTCGATCACGCGTGCACGGCATCGATCAGGTGCCGACCACCAGCGGAGCCGTCAGCCGTCGGAGCGCCGCGATCACGCTGAGCGCGGTGATCGTTCCCGTCCGCGGGTTCTCGACTGAGGGACGGTTCTCGATCGTCATGGTCAGATCCGAGCTGTCGGACTTCACGACGATGGTGTGCGTATTGCGCGTCACGCCCGGATCCGCCCACACGTCGATCCACGTCTTGTCCGGTCCGATGCCCGCGAGCGACACCGCGACCGCCACGTTGAGGTTGGCCGGAAAGCCCTTCGCCGCCTCGCGCGCGGTGCCGGAAAACAGCAGCACCGGTTCGGTGATCCCGTCGAGAGAGACGCCGCGCGCTGCCAGCATCGGCGCGCCGGCAAGTCCTGCCGGCGGCTTGCGGGTGACGATCTTCACGCTGTCGATCCGTCCCTCGGCTGTCGCACGAATAGCGTCGAGTCCGAGGATCGCCCCCGACGGTACGACGATACGGCCACCATGGGACTTGGCCACGACGATCAGGTCGTCGTGGTCGAGGAGTGCCCCGACCGAGAGCGGCATCAACGTCTTGCCGGCCCGCAGCACCGGTTCGGCGAGAGCGCGGAAATGCGCCGCTGGGATGCACTCGACGACGACGTCGGCATGCGCGGCAAGTTCGCCGAGCGGCACGACGGCCGGCGGCGCTGTGAAATCCCCGACGAGCCGGCGCGCCTTTTCCGCATCACGCGAGGTGACGGCGGCGAGCCCGATCCCCGCGAGCCGGCCGCGATCGATGGCTCGCGCGACCGCAAGACCGATGGCGCCGAGCCCGGCAATGGCGACACGAACCGTCATGGACGACCTCCCTTCGAAGACCGTCCCAGTAAAGCGCGACCGGGCTCAGTTTGCACGCGAACGCCGCGCGATCAGGCGAGGCGCCGCAGCAATCCGCAAAGCGCATCGACCCCGGCGGCCGGATCGCCGGAATTGTCGATGACGAGATCGGCCTTGAGCGAAAAATCTTCGTCCGCCAGCCGATCGAGCCTCCCCGCCACGTCGCCCTCGCGACCACGCGCGGTCAGCCGGGCGAGCCGCACCGCCCGCGGCGCGGTGATGAGCACGAGCGTCATGTCGGGAAAGGCCATCCGCGCTGCCGGCTCCGCCGCCCGCGAGCCGTTACAGACGACGACGTCTCCAGCCGCGACGCGGGTCCGCGCGGTAGCCGGCACGCCGTAAGACAGGCCGTGCGCCGCCCACGTCAGCAGGAAATCACCGCGCGCCACCGCCGCTTCGAAGGCCTCGGGCACCAGACTGTCGTGGTGCTCCCAGGGTCCGACCGGCCGCGTCACCGTCCGGCGCACGAAGACGAAACGCGCGTCGTCGGCGAGCCGCTTCTTCGCACCCGTCAACAGCGTATCCTTGCCCGCGCCGCTAGGACCGACCACGAACACGAAGGCGCCCGACCGTCTTTCAGGCTCAGGCGACACGGCGACCCTCCCGCCACACCTGCCGCACCACCGGAACCCCGTCGGCGAGATGGACCTGCACGAGATCGGCGCGCCGGCCGACCGAGATCTGGCCACGATCGTCGAGCCCCATGGCGCGGGCGGGAGCGGCCGTCACGGTCGCGATCGCCTCGGGGACCGTTATACCCGCGACACGCTCCGGCAATTGGAACGCGGCCTGAAGCAGGCTCGCCGGCACGTAGTCGGACGAGAAGATATCGAGCGTACCCGCTTCTGCGAGCGCAGCTGCCGAGACGTTCCCCGAATGCGATCCGCCCCGCACGAGGTTCGGCGCGCCCATCATCACCGCGATACCGGCCGCATGGGATGCAGCCGCGGCTTCCTCCGTCGTCGGAAACTCGGCAATGGCGACGCCGTCCGCGATCGACTCTTCGACGTGCTCGATCGTCGTGTCGTCGTGACTGGCAAGGCGCACGCGGTGCCGCTTGGCAATCTCGACGAGCGCGCGCCGGTTCGGCACGGCATACTTGTCGAACATGGCGAGCCGCGTCGCCATGAAGTCGGCGAGTTCGGCTTCCGACATGCCACCCTTGCCGCGGTAGTAAATCGCAAGCTTCTCGACATCGCGAAACTGCCGCTGCCCGGGCGTGTGATCCATCAGCGAGATGAGATGCACCGGCAGCGCGGCGAGGAAGTTCTCGAGGTCGTCGATGACGTCGGGCGAACAGATCTCGCAGCGCAGGTGCGTCAGATGTTCGGCGCGTAGGAGGCCGCGATCTTGCGCTGCGCGGATTGTCCGGCCGAGGTCGAGGTTGACCGACCCCGTGACCGGCTTTCGCTCATCCGCTCCGAGCCGGAGCGAGTCGAACACCGTCGTGATACCGGACGCCGCGATTTGCGCGTCGTAGGCGAGCACCGCCGATAGCGGATGCCAGTCGACCTTCGGTCGCGGCATCACGTGCGGCTCAAGGTGATCCGTATGCAGCTCGACGAGACCGGGAATGACGAGATCGCCCCCCACGTCGAGCCCCTCGCCATGACGGTAACCGGAACCGACTTCGGCGATCCGGCCACCTTCGACGACGACCCAGCCGGGATCGAGCACACGGTCGTGCAGCACGACGCGCGCGTTCTTGAGGATCAGGCGTTCGGTGTTCATGTCGCAGTTCTCCGTCATGCCGATCCGCCGAAGCGCGTGACGTCGACCACACGATCGGCGACGCGCTCCCGCACGTCCTGATCGTGGAATATTCCGAGCACGGCAACACCGGCCGCCTTCTTTTCCCCGATCAGTCCGACCACGACGTCGCGATTGGCAGCATCGAGCGACGCTGTCGGCTCGTCGAGCAGCAACACGCGGTGGCGGCCCGCAAATCCTCGCGCGATGTTCACCCGCTGCTGTTCGCCGCCCGAGAACGTCGACGGCGGAAGTGACCACAGCCGCTCTGGCAGGTTGAGCCGCCTGAGAAGCGTGCGCGCCGTCGCGTCCGCCTCGGCGGCATCATGGCCCGCATCGCGCGCCGCTGCCGTCACGATGTCGATTGCGGCGACCCGCGGGATGACGCGCAAGAATTGGCTCACATAGCCGATCGTCGAGCGCCGGAGCCGCACCACACGGCGCGGCTCGGCACTCGCGACATCGACCTCCACTTCGCCGTCGCGCACGAGGACGCGACCCGCATCGCAGCGGTAGTTGGCGTAGATCATCTTGAGGATCGACGATTTTCCGGCTCCGGACGGCCCGCCCAACGCGACGCATTCGCCGGCGCCCACCTCGAACGTCACACCACGAACGACGGGAAGCCGCACGCCCCCTTGCAGGTGCATGGTGAACGCCTTCGCGACGCTCTCGAGTTTCAATACGGCTGCCATGGTCAGACCTGCAGGACGGACGAGACGAGAAGCTGCGTATAGGGCTCGCGCGGATCGTCGAACACCTGATCTGTGAGCCCGCTCTCGATCACCCGGCCCTGGCTCATCACCATCACCCGGTGCGACAAAAGCCGCGCCACCGCAAGATCGTGGGTCACGATCACGACCGACAGCCCGAACTCGGCGACGAGCCCCCGAATGAGATCGAGCACGCGGGCCTGCACCGAGACATCGAGACCGCCGGTCGGCTCATCCATGAACACGAGACGTGGCTGCGAGACGAGGTTGCGGGCGATCTGCAGCCGTTGCCGCATGCCGCCCGAGAACGTGCGCGCAGCATCGTCGATGCGGTCGGCAGCAATCTCGACGCGGCCGAGCCAGGATTCGGCCGTCCCGCGAATACGGCCGTAGTGCCGTTCGCCGACGGCCATCAGCCGTTCCCCGATGTTGCCCCCGGCCGACACGCCGAGGCGCAATCCGAGCGCGGCATCCTGATGGACGAAGCCCCAGTCCGTCCGCATCAGCAGGCGCCGCTCGGCCTCGCTCAGCGCACGGATGTCGCGCATCACGCCGTCGCGGCCGCGGTAGCCGACCGAACCACCATCAGGTGTCAGACGTGCCGACAACAGCCCGAGCAGTGTCGACTTGCCGGAGCCCGATTCTCCAACGATCGACAGCACCTCGCCTTCGTAGAGGTCGAAGCCGACATCGACGCAAGCAACCCTCGCACCGTAGCGCTTCGTAAGCCCGCGCGCCGTCAGCAGGGGCTCGTCCGTGTCCGTCGTCATGCGTGCTCCTTCGCAGGACCGGAGGCCGCCATGGTGCCCGTGAACCCCTGCGCCCGCCGGCTCTCGCAATGGTCGGTATCCGAGCAAACGAACATCCGCCCGCCGGCATCGTCGAGAATGACTTCGTCCAGGTAGACCTCGGTCGCGCCGCACAGCCCGCACGGCTCATCGAAGCGATTGACCTCGAACGGGTGATCCTCGAAATCGAGCGACACCACCTCCGTATGCGGCGGGATCGCATAGATCCGCTTCTCGCGACCGGCACCGAACAACTGCAGCGCCGGAGAGCGGTGCATCTTCGGATTGTCGAACTTCGGCGTCGGCGACGGGTCCATGATGTAGCGGCCGTCGACCTTCACCGGGTAGGCATAGGTCGTCGCGATGTGGCCGTGGCGCGCGATGTCCTCGTAGAGCTTGACGTGCATCACGCCATACTCCTCGAGCGCGTGCATCGCACGCGTCTCGGTCTCGCGTGGTTCAAGGAAGCGCAGCGGCTCGGGGATCGGTACCTGAAAGACGATAATCTGGCCCGCGACCAGAGGCGTCTCGGGGATGCGATGCCGCGTCTGGATGATCGTTGCATCGCCAGTTGACGTCGTCGTCGCCACGCCCGCCGTGCGCGCAAAAAACTTCCGGATGGACACCGCGTTCGTCGTGTCGTCCGCGCCCTGGTCGATCACCTTCAAGGTGTCGTCGCGTCCGAGGATCGCGGCAGTCACCTGGATGCCGCCCGTGCCCCAGCCGCGCGGCATCGGCATTTCGCGCGACGCGAAGGGGACTTGATAACCCGGAATGGCGATCGCTTTCAGGATCGCCCGCCGTAGCATCCGCTTCGACTGCTCATCGAGATAGGCGAAGTTGTATCCGTCGTGCGTGGTCATTCGGCCGCCTGCTGCATGGTGTCGTCCTTCGCCCTCGCCGCGGCGGCATGCTCGGCCCTCAGCAAACGGACGAGTTGCAGTTCGGACTGGAAATCGACGTAGTGCGGAAGCTTCAGGTGCTCGACGAAACCCGTCGCTTCGACGTTGTCGGCATGCATCAGAACGAACTCCTCGTCCTGCGCCGGCGCGGTCACCTCTTCGCCGAGTTCGCGCGCCCGCAGCGAACGGTCGACAAGCGCCATCGCCATCGCGCGCCGCTCGGTCTGCCCGAACGTCAGCCCGTAGCCGCGCGTGAACTGCGGCGCCACCTCGGCCGACCCTTTGAATTGGTTGACCATCTGGCATTCCGTGACACTCACGCGCCCGAGCGGCACCGCGAAGCCGACGTCCTCCGCGAAAAACTCCACGTCGACCTCGCCGTAGCGGATCTCGCCCGCGAACGGATGCGTGCGCCCGTAGCCCCGCTGCGTCGAATAGCCGAGGCCCAGCATGAAGCCTTCATCGGCGCGCGCCAGCGACTGCAGGCGGAGATCGCGCTCGGCCGGGAACGTCAGCGGATCGCGAGTCAGATCGCCGACCGGCCCGTCTGCCGCCGGCTCGGGATTGCGCTCGATCAGCCCTTCGTCCGCCAGGAGATCGGTAACACGCGGCATCGCCGTCGTCGGTTCGGCCGGCGCGCCGGCGGGCGCCGCGACCGGCGTCCCTGCCGCCAGCGCGAAGTCGATCAGCCGGTGCGTGTAATCGAACGTCGGGCCGAGAACCTGCCCGCCCGGCAGATCCTTGTAGGTGGCGGAGATCCGACGCCGCACCGTCATGGCCGCCGAGTCGATCGGCTCGCTGTAGCCATACCGCGGCAGTGTCGTGCGATAGGCGCGGAGTAGAAACACCGCCTCGATCATATCGCCGCGCGCTTGCTTGATGGCGAGCGCCGCGAGACCTCGATCGAAGAGCGATCCCTCGCCCATCACCCGGTCGACTGCCAGCGAGAGTTGCTGCTCGATCTGATCGCACCCGAGTTCCGCGACGGCCGGATCGCCGCGCCGCTCGGCCGCAAGCAGCCGGTGCGCATTCTCGATAGCCTGCTCGCCACCCTTCACCGCGACGTACATGGGATCCTCACTGCGAAAGGCGCGTCGTGCGCGGCAGACCGGCAACTTCACGGCCAGCCGTCAGCACGAGATCGACGCCGCACGGAAACAGCACCCGGTTGCGCGCAAGCCTGAGTGCGAAGTCAGCCGGCAGCGGCTCCGCTGCGAACCGTGTCGTGCCGGCGATGCCCGGGCCGCCGAGGGTGAAGCTCGGACCTCTCCCGAACGCCGTAAGCTGGAGAATAAGCGTCGTCGAACGATCGGGATACTCGGCCGAGCCCTGGGCGAAGCGCTCGAGCGGCGGCAGCCTGACCGGATCGGCGATGAGCGCGAACGCTGCCTCGGCTGGATCGCTGACGAGCTTGGCTCCCGTGTGAAACCTGAGATAGGCCGCGACGTCGGCACTCGCTGCGAGAGGCCCATCGAGCCAGAGCGCCGTCTCGTGGTCGGCGAGCGCCAGCGCGACCGCGGCGGCTGCGCCCGAAAGTGGACGCGGGGCTTCGGGCAAGTGGTCGATGGTCCGCAGGCGACCCGGCTCCGCAAGCGCCATCATCACGGCACGAAAGGCCTGCTGCGCATCATGGACGGGATCGGCGAACCCTGCAGCCAGCATAGCGGCGGTCATGCATCCTCTCCGCGAGCGACCGTGAAGAAATCGACCCGGGTCGCAGCCGTGCGCGCAGCCTGCTCCGCCGCACGTTCGGCCTGGGAGGCCGCCAGCGGCGCGACGACATCCGCTTCGACACGCGCTCGGCCCTCCGTACTCTGCCAAATGGCGTCGATGAGCGCGGCCGCTCGCGCTTTCTCGACCGCCCGGCCAAGCACGTAGGAGAAGCCGATCTCGCCGCTATCGAGCCGCACCGCCGCTCGCGTCACCGTCGCTTCACCGACGTTGAACGGCGCGCCGTCACCACCGATGCGCCCCCGGAGCATCACCAGACCGACCTCCGGCTTGCGCACCTCCGCGTGGGCCGGCAGGGGCTTCAGCCGCTCGAGCGCGGCGCTCACCTCGCGCGCATCAGCCTCGGCGAGCACCCGCATCACAGCGCGCCGCTGCGCCGTGTCGTCAGCCGAGGCTGCAGCAGACTGTTCAGGCAAGGTTGCGCTCCTTCAGAGGGTCGGCGCCGCGCGCCCGCCGATGATGGCGAACCGCAGCCGCGAAGAGATGGCGTCGACGATGGCGACCGTGACCAAGATCATCAATATCAGGAACGACACGTGTTGCCACTCGAGGGTGCGGATCTGCTCAGAGAGGTGCAGACCGATGCCCCCAGCCCCGACGATCCCGATGATGGTCGCCGAGCGCGTATTGCTCTCGAACAAGTAGAGGACCTGGCTCAAGAGCACCGGCAACACTTGCGGCAGGAGGCCGAAGCGCACCCGATGCAGACGCCCTCCGCCCGTCGAGGTCACGCCCTCACCATCCTTCTCGTCGGCCGCCTCGATGGCCTCGGAGAACATTTTTCCGAACGTACCGAAGTCCGACGTCATGATGGCGAGCACGCCGGCGAACGGTCCGAGCCCGACCACGTTGATCCAGATCAGTGCCCAGATCAGAGTGTCGACGCCGCGGACCGAGTCGAGGCCGCGCCGGATCGAGAACCGGAAAATCCACGACGGCACGACGTTCCGCGCCGCCAGAAAACCGAACGGCAAAGCCAACGCCGCTGCAGCCAGCGTCCCGAGGAAGGCGATCGCCACCGTCTCCGCGAGCGCATGCCCCCACATCGTCAGCCGCGCGAGCGTGCCGTAGTCGGGCGGCAGCATCAGACCCACGATCTCGCCGAGCTTGCCGAACCCGCCGAAGACCCGGCTCCACGAGACGTCCAGTGCCATCACGCTGCCGACCGCCGCTGCTGCCAGAGCAGCCACCGTAAGAACCGTCAGCGCGCGCGCACGCCAGTTGGCCTGCATCAGGCTCGGATGACGCGCTCGAAGCCCCGCGAGGTCGCCGAGGGCCGTGTCCTTCAAGGACGTCGTGCGCTCGTTCATCGGCTATGCTCCCGTCCGAGGAGGCGATGACGGATCTGCTCCGTCACGAGGTCGATCACAATCACCGTCGCGATGATCATCAGCAGTATCGCGCTGACGTCGGAATAATAGAATTTGCGGATGGCTTCGAGCAGATCCTGACCGATCCCGCCCGCGCCGACGAAGCCCATGATCGCTGCGCCCCGCACGTTGATCTCGAAGCGCAAGAGGGTATAGCTCGCGAAGTTCGAGAGAACCTGCGGCACGACCGCGAACCGAACGGCTTCGGTCCACGTCGCGCCTGTGGCGGTCACGCCCTCGACCGGCTTCATGTCGATATTCTCGACGACTTCCGCATACTGCTTGCCGAGAGCACCGAGCGTGTGGATCGCAAGCGCCAGGACACCCGGCAGCGGCCCGAGACCAAAGGCGACCACGAAGGTCAGCGCGAATACGAGTTCCGGCACCGTGCGGCAGAACTCGAGGAACCGGCGCGCCGCAAAGATGATCCAACGGTTTTCGACGAGATTCGCGGCGGCGAGGAAGCAGAGGAAGAAGCCGAAGATGGCGCCGAGCAGCGTGCCGAGATAGGCGATGACGAGCGTTTCACCGATCTTGGCGCCCCACTTCGAGAAGCCCCAGTACCATTCCGCGACATCGGTCCAGACCGGCTGGCCATTGTCGAGCAGGAAGATGCGGCCGAAGTAGCTCGTGAACCGGCCGATGTTGTCCGCCAAACGGCCGAGGTCGACATCGGCGACGTTCGCGGAGAGCGCGATGCACGCGAGGAAAATCACGCCGCCGACGATCGTCATTCGGCGCCGTGCCGCCGTGGCCGCGGAGTAGGCACGCGACAGCATCGCCAACTGCTGGTCGGGCAAGACAGGAACGGTCGCCACAAAGGCCTCCAATGGAAGCAGCCGGACACGCCGCAGCGCATCCGGCTGACCATTCACTCAGAAACGACGTCTCACGACTTCTTGCGTAGCGCGTCCACGAACTTGTTCAGCTCGATGATCGGATCGTACGCCTTGTTGTCCACCGCTTCCCAAGGCCGCGACTTGCCCTCGAGGGCCTTGTCGAGCGCCGCCTTGTCCTTCTTCTCGATCGACAGCACGGCCGTCTGGATCGCCTTCTTGAGGTCGGCCGGCAGATCAGCGAGATACGCCATCGGCGAGTTCACGATCTGATCGGACTTGAAGATCATGCGGAAGTCTTCCGCCTTCACCATGTTCTTGCGGGCCATGCGCAGGAGGTTCGACTCGTTCTCGTCGTTCCACCAGTTGAAGGCCGCTTCGCAAGTTCCCTGCTGCACGCCGATCACCGCATTCTCGTGGCTACCAGCATAGACGACCTTGTCGAAGAAGGTCTCGGGGGTGAGGCCCATCTTGTTCATGGCGAAGCGGGGCACATTGTTGCCCGACGTGGAGTTGGGGTCGACGAGGCAGAGGTTCTTGCCCTTCAGATCTTCGATTTTCTGGAAGGGGCTGTCCTTCTTGACCCAGAGGACCGAGTAGTAGCCCTTGCTGCCGTCGAGGTTCACGTCCTGCGCGAACGCTTCGATCTTCGCGCCGGTCATCAGACCACGGGCGAACGCCGAGGGGCCATAGTAGGCGAAGTGGATCTGGCCGGCCTTCTGGCCCTCGATGATTGCCGCGTAGTCCTGGGCGATGCGCAGCGTCACCTTGGTGCCGAGTTCCTTCGACAGATAGTTGACGAACGGCGTGAACCGCTCGACGACGCCGCCAGCGTTCTCGGCCGGGATGACGGCGAAGACGAGTTCCGGATACTTGGCCTTCCAGTCCTGGGCGTTGGCTGCACCGGCCGTGGCGAGCGCCAGGGTGCCGGCGGCCAGCGCGAGGGCCGTACGACGCGTAATCATGGAAAAGACTCCGTTGATGGGGCCTGTTGACTGCATGCGCGGGCGGGTGTCGCCCGCCCGGTCACGCCACGGCAAATGCCGGGCGAACTTCGGTGGGCACCGGCATCGCCGTGCCGGCGGTATCCATCACTTCACCGGCTTCGAGCCCGTAGAGCTCGCGCGCCGTCTCGTTGGTGAGCGCGCTCGGCACGCCGTCGAAGACCACGCGGCCCTGCGCCATACCGACGAGCCGGTCGCAGTAATTCCGCGCCGTATCGAGCGAGTGCAGGTTGCAGATCACCGTGATGCCGAAGTGCTTGTTGATGCGCAGCAGCGCATCCATCACGATCTTGGTGTTGCGCGGGTCGAGCGATGCGATCGGCTCGTCAGCGAGCAGAAGTTTCGGCTCCTGCACCAGCGCACGAGCGATGGCGACCCGCTGCTGCTGGCCGCCGGACAGCGTATCCGCCCGCTGCGCCGCGAGGCTCGCTATATCGAACTGTTCGAGCGCAGCGAGTGCGATCGCGCGATCCTCCGTGCGCCAGAGCTTCAGAAGCGAGCGCGCGGTGTCGACGTGATTGAGGCGGCCGATCATCACGTTGGTCAGCACGTCCAGGCGGCCGACGAGATTGAACTGCTGGAAGATCATCGCCGACTGCTGGCGCCAGTCGCGGAGCTTCTGGCCGCTGAGCGCCGTCACGTCGACGCCGTCGCACACGATGCGGCCCGAACTCACCGGCGTCAGCCGGTTGATCATCCTGAGGAGAGTAGACTTGCCGGCGCCGGAGCGGCCGATGACGCCGATGAAGGCGCCGCGATCGATGGTGAGTGAGACGTCGTCGACGGCGCGTTTCTCGCCGAATTGCCGCGTGAGGGACTCGATCTGCAGCATGGACGCGCCGTCTCCGCTCTCGACCTCGATTGCGGCGCTGATTAGCGGCCCTGCTTAACAGCCGTATGACAGTCCGCGTTCGCTGTTGAAAAGCCGGCCGGCCGGGCGCTCGTCACTGTCACATAGCTGTCATGTGCGCATGGGAGTGCGCCCCTTCCCCAACTCGGAGACCGCGCATGACCAAGCGCCTCGGCCTCGAGCCGCTCATCCACCCGGCGGCATCCGTCCGCGACAGCCGGTTCGGCCGCTACACGGAGGTAGGCGCTCGGACGTCCGTCGCCGAAAGCACGCTCGACGACTACTCCTATGTCGTGAACGACAGCGACATCATTTACACCGACGTCGGAAAGTTCTGCTCGATCGCGGCGCACGTCAGGATCAATCCCGGCAATCACCCGATGACCCGCGCAACCCAGGCGCATTTCACCTATCGCGCATCCGCCTACTTCGAAGGCGAGGCCGACGAGGCGGCGTTCTTCGACTGGCGTCGCTCGTTCCGCATTACCATCGGCCACGATGTCTGGATCGGCCACGGCGCGATCGTGCTACCGGGGCGCAACATCGGCACGGGCGCCGTGGTCGCGGCCGGCGCCGTCGTCACCAAGGACGTGCCGCCCTACATGATCGTCGCCGGCAACCCCGCCCGAGTCATCCGCCCCCGCTTCGACGATCGCCTCGCTGCCCGCCTGATGGCGATGGCCTGGTGGGACTGGAGCCACGACACCCTCCACCGCGCACTGCCGGACTTCCGCGCCCTGTCCGCCGAAGCCTTTGTTACCAAATACGGCGGCTGATCGAACCGTTCGCGCCTCGCTTTCCCGCGACCCCCCCAGGCCCTAAACTGCCGCCACACAAGAAGCCGCTCAGACTCTGGGAGCACAACGATGCAGATCGTCGTCATGGGGGCCGGCGCCGTCGGCTGCTACTACGGAGCCCTTCTCGCCCGCACCGGCCATCAGCTGACGTTCGTCGGCCGCCCGACCCACGTCGACGCGATGCGCCGCAACGGCCTGCTGCTGGAGACCAAAGCGGGCTCCCAGCACATTCCCGTCGCCGCCGCGACCGATGCGTCCGGCGTCACCAATCCGGACCTCGTCCTCGTCTCGGTGAAATCCGCCGATACCGAGGAGGTCGGTCGCGCACTCACAGGCCGCCTCGCGCCCGACACGACGATCCTCTGCCTGCAGAACGGCGTCGACAATGCCGAGCGTCTCGCCGCCGTTCTCGGCCGCCCCGTGCTGTCCGCCGTTGTCTATGTCGGCGCCGAAATGGCGGGCCCCGGCCATGTCCGCCACCACGGCCGCGGAGAACTGCTCATCGGACCCTCGCCGGCGAGCGCCGGCCTCGCGCATGCCTTCGCGGAGTCCGGCATCCCGACGACCGTCTCGGACGACATCGCCGTCGCGCTGTGGAGTAAGCTGATCGTCAACTGCGCGTACAATGCCCTGTCGGCAGTGGGCGGGATCGCCTATGGCCCGATGCTCGCCGTTCCCGGCACCCGCGACCTGATGATCCGGGTGATCGACGAGTGCACCGCCGTCGCCACGGCTGCCGGCGTGCGCGTGCCGGCCGACATCCGCGAGCGCACGCTCGCCATCGGTCCCGCCATGCCGTCGCAGATGTCGTCGACCGCCCAGGACCTGATGCGCGACAAGCCAACCGAGATCGATCACCTCAATGGCTACGTCGTCCGCAAAGGCCGTACACTCGGCATCGACACGCCCACCAACGAGGCCTTGTGGGTGATGGTCAAACTCGCCGAAGCCAGCCGTGGCGGCGGGCGCACATAATCAGCGCCCATCCGTCTGGACCCGATAGCGCAGCGCATAGCCCTGCACTGCGCCGGCCGTCGAGCGCTTCGATGGTGCCACCCACGCGCCGAAGTCGGCCGTCGCGTCCGGGCTCGCCGCCAGCTTCACGTCGAACGCGACCTCGCCCGCCGACGATTTAAGGATGATCGATCGGTCGCGCGTGCGGTAGTGCATCTCGACGCGGCCGACGAGAACCGGGTGTCCGTCCTCCATCCGCACACGCTCGATCTCTGCCGACATCGTATTCTGAGAGGTCACGAGTTCGATCGGGCTGCGCCGCGCCAGCGCATCGCTTCGGCTGACGAGCGCCGGTGGCGCTGCGTCCCGCGGTAGGCGAAGTTCGAACTGGAGCTCCGGCGGCAAGCCGCTCGTCGTCACGTACGGCCGATTGAACCAGAAACCCGCCATCACGGCTCCGGCAATCAGTACGACGGCGCCGAGCGCGACCAGCGCATGTCGGCCGAGCGGCGCCACCCCCGGCTCCCTGCGCCGACGCAACATCAGCTTCACCGCGAGGACGAGTCCCGCCAGCCCGCCGAACGGTCCGAAGAAGAAAAAGGCCGACATCGCCAGACCACCGTCGCGGTCATGCATCCCGAGCGCCGCGGTGATCCCCATCACTGCCGCCGCGATGGCGATCCACCCGATCACACCGCCGACGACCCCGGCCACCGCCGTTGCCAGATATCTCACGCCCGTCCCCCCGACTGGTCCCCCACCCAGTCGGAACACCACGGAACCTGTTGTCAAGCCGGAGGCAGCCGAACGCCGGTCATTCCAACATCGCCATCGCTGACGGCGACCGGATCGGTTACGCTCCTTCCCGACGAAGCGGGAACACAACCAGCGCCCGTCCCGAAGCCAGGATCACAGACGGACCCCCGCCCTTGCCCGGCCCGATCTCTAGAATTATCGGCACTATGCGCGCGCCCTTCGATGCGCTGTCACCGGTCATGCGCGGCTGCCTGCTGATGCTCGCGTCGACCGTGCTGTTCGCGTCTATGCACGCGCTGATCCGCTACGCCACGCAGCGCCTGCCCCCGGTCGAGGTCGCCTTTTTCCGCAATCTCTTCGGAATGCTGGTCATCCTGCCGCTACTCCTGCGGATGGGGCCGTCGATCTTCCGTACCAACCGGTTCGGCCGTCACGTCTCACGGGCACTGATCAACGTCGGCTCGATGCTGTGCTTCTTCAACGGGCTCGCGACGACACCGATCGCCCGCGCAACGGCGCTCGCCTTCACGGCGCCGCTCTTCACCGCGCTGCTCAGCGTGCTGTTCCTCGGCGAAGTTTTCCGCTGGCGGCGCTGGACCGCCATCGCCATCGGCTTTATCGGCACGCTCGTCATCCTGCGTCCGGGCCTCAGCGAGGTGGCGACGGGCGACCTGCTGGTGCTGGCGTCCTCGATGCTCTGGTCGCTGGCGATGATCGAGATCAAGCTGCTCGGCCGTACGGAATCGAGCATTACCATCACCGCCTACGTCACGCTGCTGATGACGCCGCTCACGCTCATACCAGCGCTGTTCGTCTGGCAGACGCCGTCCCCCGACCTCTGGGTCTGGCTCGTCCTCATCGGTGTGCTCGGCACGCTCGGACAGATCGCGGTGACGGAAGCCCTGCTGCTCGCCGACACGACCGTCGTCATGCCGTTCGATTTCCTGAAGCTTATCTGGGCGACTGCCCTCGGCATGATCATGTTCGCCGAGATGCCGGATGCGTTGACCTACGTCGGTGCGGCGATGGTGTTCGCGAGCACGTTCTTCATCGCCTGGCGCGAAGCGCGTCTCAGGCGTGCCGCCGCAGCGGCCCCGAAAGACGCCGGGTCGCCCTGACCCGTCAGTCTGCCGCGACCTGCAGAAGCGGGTGCTCCGCCCGCCGTTCGATCCAGCCGGCGACGGCCTCGGCAAGCACGGGGCCGAGCAAGAAGCCATGGCGGTAGGCGCCGTTCACGCGGACCGTCCGGCCCTGGACGATCGCCGCCGGCACGTTGTCCGGAAAGGCCGGCCGCACGCCTGCGCCGAGATCGACGATCTCCGCTTCCGCAAAGCCTGGATGGACCGCGTAGGCCGCTCCGAGTAGTTCGAGTGCGGAACGCACCGATATCCGGCTCGTATCCTCGCTTTCGACGACCGTCGCGCCGATGAGATAGCGCCGCCCCGGCCACGGCACGACGTAGAGCGGGTGGCGCGGATGCAGAAGCCGGACGCAGCGCGTGAGATCAACGTCGTCGGCACGGACGACGATCCGCTCGCCCCGCACGCCGCGCAGCCGCGGCAGAGCCGAGCGCGCCGCCAGTCCCCGGCAGTCGACGACGACGTCGCCCGGCGCCTCGGCCGGATCGAGCGTCTGTCCGAACGCGATTTCGGCTCCCGCCGCCCGCGCGCCGTCGAGCAGATGCCCCAGCGCAGCGATCGGGTCCATGTGGCCTTCGTCCGCGTAGAATAGCCCCGACGCGAAACGCCGCCCGAGGTCGGGTTCGAGCGCGGCGATCTCCTCAGCCGACAAGGCACGATGGTTCTCCGTCAGCCGCGCGAACCGCACGAGTTCCGACCGGTCGCGCGCCGGCGCCACCACCAGCGTCCCTTGCCAGACGATGCCGGGGTAGGCGGCTCGCCAGAGCGGCAACGCCGCGACACCGAGATCGCGTACGACGGGTTCCGCCGCCTCGCCCTCGCACCACGGCGCGAGCATGGCGCCGGCATACCGGCTCGCGGCATCGGCGAACGGCGCGCCCGACGCTTCGACGAGGCGCACCCGGTGCCCCGCGCGGGCCAGTCGATAGGCTTGCCACACGCCGAACACGCCGGCGCCGACGATGGTGATGGCCATCCCTGTCATCCCGCTAGTCCCCGGCCGCCACGCCTTCGCGCCGCGGATCGGCCCCGCCGAGGAGCCGACCGTCCTTTCGCTGAACGATATGGAGGCCCGACGTCAGGAAGTCCGCCATGACCTCGTGCCCCATCGCCCGCATGGCGAGCGCGTACCACAACGTCGGCCGTGACACCCAGGGACGGATCAGCGCGTCGATCGAGAACGATGGGTCGAGCTCGATTTCGAAGGCGCCGCCGCGTGATCCGAAGTTCGGCAGTGCCGCCGCCGCCTGCGGGTCGAGCTGCCAGTCGATCAGGCCGATCAGCGCCTTCGTGACGTAGAGGATGATGCGCCCACCCCCCGGCGAGCCGAGCACCGACTCGACGCGGCCCGCAGCATCGAACACGATCGTCGGCGCCATCGTGCTGCGCGGGCGCTTGCCTGCTTCGACGCGGTTGGCGATCGCCCGTCCCTCACGGTCCGCCGGCCGAAACGAAAAATCGGTCAGCTGATTGTTGAGCAGGAACCCGGCCGCAAACAGACGCGATCCGAACGCGCCCTCGATCGTCGTCGTCAGTGAAACCGCATTACCGTCCGCATCGATGATCGAGACGTGGCTGGTGCCGACGTTCTCGATCGTTTCGTCGTCGCCGAAATCGAGTGCCGCGCGCCGATCGGGCACGCCCGCCGCCGGTCGGGCCATCGGAGCCGTTCGCGAGACGAGCAATCGCCGGTTCGCGATGTAGGCCGGGTCGAGCAGACCGTCCGGCAGCGGCACGAAGCCCGGGTCCGCCACGTAACGGTCGCGGTCCGCGTAGGCGAGCTTCTGCGCCTCCGCGATGAGATGCATCGCCGCCGGCCGCATCGCCAGGTCACGTCCCTGCCCGAGATCGAAGGCTTCGAGCAGCGCGAGCGTCTGCGCCACGGCCAGCCCGCCCGACGACGGCGGCGCCATCCCACAGATGCGCCGCGAACGGTATTGCGAGCAGAGCGGCGGCCGCGACACCGTCCGATAACCCGCGAGATCGGCGCGCGTCAGGTCGCCCGGCCGCTCGGCACCGGCAACGGCGGCGACGATCGCCTCGGCCGTCTCGCCGGCGTAGAATCCGTCCGCCCGTGCCTCCGCGATGCGCCGCAGCGTCGCCGCATACCCAGGATTCGTGAGGCGCGCCCCCGCCGGCCGCGGGCTGCCGACCTCGTCAAAGAAGTATGAGCGGGCCGCGGGTGAAAAAGCTTGCGCGCCTTCGAGCGTCAGCAGCACGTGCAGCCGCGCCGACACGAGAAAGCCCTCTTCCGCGAGCCGGATCGCCGGTGCGAACAGCCGCCCCCACGGCAGTCGTCCGTGCACGCGATGAACGTCGTCGAGAAGCCGCACGAGGCCGGGCACGCCGACGCTCGCGCCCGAGCGCACCGCCTCCACGAATGGGATCGGCCGGCCCTCGACCAGGAACCGGTCGGGTTTCGCCGCAGCCGGCGCTGTCTCGCGTCCGTCCCAGGTGGTGAGCGACCGTGCCCGCTCGTCCCAGTGCAGCAGGAACGCGCCGCCGCCGAGCCCCGAGGACTGCGGCTCGACAAGACCGAGCACGAGTTGTACGGCGATCGCCGCATCGACGGCCGTGCCGCCGGCGCGGAGCATTTCGAGCCCCGCCTCGACGGCGGCCGGATTAGCAGCTGAGACCATGAAACGTTGCGCGACGGCCGGCTCGCGCTTGCCGAGCCAGCCGGAGGCCGCTTCGGGCGCGATCTCCCAACGCTGCGCGACGGCAGCAGGCGTCCACGCCAGAACGAGCAGGAGAAAGGCCTGCGCCACGAGCGCGAGGCGCGAGGCGAGGCCGGCCGAAGCACGCCGAACCTCGCAAGCCCGCGGACCTTCGGCCGTCGGCACGCCTGGTGCCACCGGCCGTCCCGGCTCGCTTTTGATCTCTCGTCCGCGTACCGCCATCGTCCCTCGCGAGACGAAGGCTCTAGAGCGAGACCGCCCGCGAGGGAAGGGCCTTACGTGCTATCCTGCGTCATCCGGCGGTGCCCACCCGTCAGGCCGCCCGGACCTCGGCGAGGAAGCTTTCGAGTTCAGCCCCCAGCGTCGCGCTCTGTCGGGCGAGGTTTTGGGCCGCCTGCAGGACGTCTTTCGACGCACGTCCCGTGTCGACGGCGCTGTCTTGCACGCGGGCGACATCCGAGAAGACCGTCCCGGCGCTCTCAGCCGCCGCATCGACGCTGCGATTGATCTCGTCCGTGGCCTGCCCCTGCTGAGTCACAGCAGACGAAATGGCGGCCGCAATCTGCGACACCTGCGAGATGATACCCGTGATCTCGTGGATGGATTCCGCCGAGCGCCGCGCCGCGTCCTGGATGCCGGCGATCTGCTCGGAAATCTCCCCCGTCGCCTTCGACGTCTGCTCGGCGAGCGACTTCACTTCCTGGGCGACCACCGCAAATCCTTTACCTGCCTCGCCGGCTCGCGCGGCCTCGATCGTCGCGTTCAGGGCGAGCAGGTTCGTCTGCCGCGCAATCGCATTGATGAACCCGAGCACGTCGCCGATTTCGGACGCTGCGGACGCGAGCTGCTTCATCATCCGGTCCGCCGCCTCACTCTTGTCGACAGCCCGCGTGCTGATCGCAGAGCTCTCGGTCACCTGCCGGCCGATCTCACCCACCGACGCGCCGAGCTCCGCGGTCGCTGCGGCCACCGACTGGACGCTCGACAAAGCCGTCTGCGACGCCTGCGCGACTGCGACCGACACGCCCTCGGACCGTGTCGCCGTCTGATCGAGGAACGTGGCAGACTTCGACAGCTTGTCGGCGGATGCCGCGACGTCGTCGATGATCCGCCCGACGGTCGTCTTGAACTTCCCGGCGAGCTCGTCGAGCTCACGCCGGCGCTCCGCCTCGGCAGCCCGCTTATGCTGCTCGGCAGCCGTGCGCAGCTTCTCCGCTTCGATCAGCCCGGCCCGGAACACGTTGATGGAGCGGCCCATGGCGCCAATCTCGTCGCGCCGTTCCACGCCGTCGATGGTCAGCGCCAGACGCCCGGCGGCGAGATCCTCCATCGACTTCTGCACAGCCCGGATCGGATTCAGCATGCCCCAGAGGACAAATCCCGCGAGCGTGGCGATCGCAACGAAGGCGGCGACGAGCAGCGTGCGGCTCACCAGTCGCATCGACTCGGCGAACTCCTCCGCATTGCGCTTGATTTCTTCCGTCTTCGCCTCCAACCGGTCACCGACCTCCTCGTTCGCCTTTTCCAACGCCTCGAAGGCCTGTTCGAACTCGGGGAGTTTCTTGATCGCATGCTCGCGTTCCGTCAGCGCATCCTCGACGATCTGCCGCGTCATCGTAATATAATCCGTCAGCGGTCGATCGACGGCGGCGAGCACATCGCGTAGCTCCTGCGCCAGCGGCAGCTTGGTATTGTCGCGATAGACCTTGCTGAACGTACGGACGTAATCTTCGACTTCCGCACGTACCGCGGCCGGATCCGTCCCGAGTTCGGCCGACAAAAGCGCCGAGAAGACCGAGCTGCGGAGCCCGTCGTGCACCATGTCGCCGACCGTGTGATTGCGAAGCGCCGTGCTGATCGTCTGGGTATCTGCCAAATCCTTGAGCAGTCTCTGCTCCAGAGCGATCGACACCACGCCACTCGCCATCATGAGAGCCACGGCCGTCGCCGACAGAACGGTTGCCTTGCCGCGGATCGTCTGGAAGAAAGAAAACATCGTCGGTTCTCGCTGTTCGTGAGCGGAGCTGTTCGGAGTTGAACTGCTGAACGTGATTTCAACCGGGACGCTAAGTGTCGCACCTTGAAGATGCGTAAACTGATGATCAAACGCGTCATATCCCGACGTTTTCGATTCCTCTTTTCCAGCAATACAAAACAGTCCGGCTGCCCCAAGGGCCTTCCTCAGGCCATGCAACCGGCCTATATCGAAGGAGATCGATAACCCTGGAGGGGACCTTGACCAATCCGCTGCTCGACACTTGGTCGACGCCGTTCGAAGCGCCGCCGTTCGCCGCGGTGCGCCCCGCCCATTTCGAGCCGGCCTTCGAAACCGCCCTTGAAAGCCATACGCGCGAAATCGCCGAGATTGCCGCAAACGCCGAGCCACCGACGTTCGCCAACACGATCACCGCGCTCGAAACGTCCGGCCGGCTGCTCGACCGCGTTTCCTCCGTGTTCTGGAACCTCGCCGGCGCCGACACGAACGACGAAATCCAGGCGATCGAGCGCTCGATCGCCCCTCGCCTCGCCGCTCATTGGAACGCGATTACGAGCAACGAATCCCTGTTCCGCCGCATCGACGCGCTTTACGAGGCGCACGAGGCCCTCGGCCTCGACGACGAGCAGCGCCGCGTCCTCGAGCGGGCGCACCTCGGGTTCGTGCGCGCCGGCGCCCGTCTCGACGTCGCCGGCAAGAAGCGCAAGGGAGAGATTTCCCAGCGCCTCGCGTCGCTCCGCACCGCCTTCAGCCAGAACGTGCTCGCGGACGAAAAGGCCTGGGTGATGCCGCTCACGGGCGAAGCAGATCTCGCCGGCCTGCCGGACTTCGTGCGGGCATCTGCGGCCGGTGCTGCGGCCGAGCGGGGCCTCGAAGGCCATGTCGTCACGCTGTCGCGTTCGCTGATCGAACCGTTCCTGACCTTCTCGGCGCGCCGCGACCTGCGCGAAGCGGCCTTCAAGGCGTGGATCGCTCGCGGCGAAACGGGTGGTGCGACCGACAATCGCGCGAACGTCGCCGAGCAGCTCGCCTTGACGAACGAACTCGCCAAGCTGCTCGGCTACGAGACCTACGCCGCCTACGCCCTCGACGACACGATGGCGAAAACGCCTGATGCCGTGCGCGATCTCCTGATGCGGACCTGGCGGCCCGCCGTGGCCAAAGCCAAGGACGAGGCCGCGAAGCTGCAGGCGATGGCGGCCGCCGAAGGCCAGAACCTCACGATCGCGCCGTGGGATTGGCGCTACTACGCGGAGAAGGTGCGGCGCGCCGAGTTCGCGCTCGACGAAGCGGAGATCAAGCCCTACCTGCCGCTCGACAAGATGATCGAAGCGGCATTCTTCACCGCGGGCCGCCTGTTCGGCCTCACGTTCAAGCCACGAACGGATGTTCCGGTCTATCACCCGGAGGTGCGCGCCTGGGAAGTCACGGGCCGCGACGGCCGCCATGTCGGCGTCTTCCTCGGAGACTATTTCGCCCGTCCGTCGAAGCGCTCCGGCGCGTGGATGTCGCGCTACCGTGGCCAGCACAAGCTCGACGGCGAAGTTCGCCCGATCATCGTCAACGTCATGAACTTCGCGAAACCCGAAGCGGGTAAGCCGGCTCTGCTCTCGATCGACGATGCCCGCACCCTGTTCCACGAGTTTGGCCACGCGTTGCACGGCCTCCTGTCGGATGTGGCTTACCCGTCGATCTCCGGCACGTCCGTCTCCCGCGACTTCGTCGAGCTGCCCTCGCAGCTCTACGAGCATTGGATGCTGACGCCCGAAATTCTCGGTCGCTTCGCTCGTCACGCCGAGACCGGCCATCCGATGCCGGATGACCTTATCCGGCGCATCCAGGCAGCCCGCACCTTCAATCAGGGTTTCCAGACGGTCGAATACTGCGCGTCGGCCCTCGTCGATATCGCCTTCCATTCGCTGCCCGACGCGACTGGCCTCGATCCGATCGCCTTCGAAGCGAAGACGCTCGCCGAACTCGGCATGCCGTCGGAGATCGTCATGCGCCACCGCACGCCCCACTTCTCGCACATCTTCGCGGGCGGCTACACGGCCGGCTACTATAGCTATCTGTGGTCGGAGGTTCTCGACGCCGACGCCTTCCAGGCGTTCGAAGAGACGGGCGACGTCTTCAACGCCGAGACGGCCGACCGGCTCGCCCGCTACGTCTACGCCGCCGGCAATCTGCGCGCACCGGACGCCGCCTATCAGGCCTTCCGCGGCCGCCTGCCGACGGTTGAAGGCCTCCTCAGGAAGCGAGGGCTCGCCGCCTGAGCGGTTGTCATAGATTAGCCAACGCGGTCCCGCCAACGATGTGAGCCTCAGGCTTATCCCGAGGCTCCAAGGTTCGGCTGGGGTCGGCGCGGGGGCGTTGGTCGCCGCGGCAGCCGTAGGGATCACATCTCGACCGGCACCCCGCGGCCTGCTGGGTTTCGCCACACGGGCGGCGTCGGCAGCCCGACCGGCGGTCGGCCTCAGTAGAAGACCAGGATGGCGCCGAAGATCACGGCGAGTGCCGTCAGCTTGAGGCCCGGCGTCACGGCGATCGCCCAATAAGCGAACCGGCGGACGAGGCCCGCGAGCCCGAAGCGCACGACGTAGGTCACGACAATGCCGACCGCGAGCCCCGCCGTGTAGGCCTTGAGGTCGAGCCCGGTGGCGCCGCTCGCCATCGCCTTGCCGCTTGCGGCGTCGAAGCCGGACGCAAAGCCGAGACCGAGCACCGCGACGGCGAGGCCGATGGCCATCAGTCCGGCAAACTGGACGAGAATTCGCATGGCACACTCCGCACCATCTGGTGTCAGTGTGACACGTCGGCGGAAACGGTTCGTTAAGACTGGCCGCGCGCGAAAGGCGCCAGGACTTCGGGATGTCTGCCGCACACGACGCAGACAAGAGCGATGGCGGGCAGCCTCGACGGTCAGCCCCAGCGTGCCGCCAGAACGGTCGCGCTGCCTTCGCCTCGGTGCCGTTCGCGCGGCCGGCCGGTTGCCTCTATGCTGCGCCAACACCTCGGCAACGGACGCGCACGCATGACCGGCCACATCGACCCGACCAAGGACACGTTCGCTGCCTTTCGTGCTGCCGACCGGCCGGGCCCCATCCACATGCTCAATCTCGTGCGCTTTCGCGAGCGCGCCGCCTACCCCGACGGCCGCGACGTCTCGGGCGCGGAGGCCTACGCCGCCTACGGGCGCGAGAGCCACCCGGTCTTCTCGCGACTCGGCGGCCGGATCGTCTGGCGCGGCAGCTTCGAGCTCATGCTGATCGGTCCGTCGTCGGAGCGATGGGATGCCTGCTTCATCGCCGAATATCCCTCCGTCGCCGCCTTCGTCGAAATGATCCGCGACCCCGTGTATCGCGAGGCCGTGAAGCATCGTCAGGCAGCCGTGCTCGATTCCCGGCTCATCCGCTGCGCCCCCTCGGCGGTGGGCGCCGGCTTCGCCGCCGGCTGACCACGACCCTGAACGGCCTCAATGAAAATCGCGCGAGGGCGGCAGCACCTTGTCGCGAGTCTTCGGGATGGTGCGCACGTCGCGCGGATGACGAAGCGACATCGGCTCGAGCCCCGTGCGCCGCGAACCGGGGTCCGGGCGGCGCACCTCGTCGGCGTTGGCGATCGGCACCTCGAGATCGACGCCCGGCGCCAGTTCGGCGAGCCACGGCGTCAGGTCTTCGAGTTCGGCCGAGACGACGTGCACGATATCCTCGTGCCGCTGGATGCGCCCGCGCACCAAGACGAACCGCGCCGCCATGATCACCTTGCGGAAACGCTCGAGCGTCTTCGGCCAGACGACCGTATTGGCGATGCCCGTCTCATCCTCGATGGTCATGAACACGACCCCCTTGGCCGAGCCCGGCCGCTGGCGTACGAGCACGACGCCGGCGACCGTCGCGGCCGCGCCATCGCGCGCGACGCGCACCTCCGCACAGGACAAGACGCGTGCCTTGGCGAGACGCGGGCGGAAAAAGCGGACCGGATGGTCTTTGAGCGACAGACGCAGCGTCTGGTAGTCGTTGACGACATGCTCTGACAGCGCCATCTCGGGCAGCGCCACCGCGGGCTCCGCACCCGTTTCCTGCGCCGAACTCCAGGCGAACAGCGGCAGCGGCTCGGCCGCCGCCACGCCGCGGACCTGCCAGAGTGCACGTCGGCGGTCGAGGCCGAGCGAACGGAAGCAGTCTGCCGCCGCCAGCCCGTCGAGAGTCGCTCGCCCGAGCCTAGCCCGCTGCCAGAGATCGCCGACGTCACGGAACGGACGATCTTCGCGCCCGGTCAGGAGGCGGCGCGCCTCCGCCTCTGCGAGCCCGTCGACCTGACGCAGCCCGAGCCGTAGCGCCGGCCGGTCGGGATCGTCCGTGTCTTCGAGCGTCGCATCCCAGTCCGACAAGTTGACGTCGGTCGGGCGCACCTCAACGCCGTGCTCGCGCGCATCGCGCACGAGCTGCGCCGGCGCATAGAAGCCCATCGGCTGCGAATTGAGCAGAGCCGCGCAGAACGCCGCCGGATAATGGAACTTGATCCACGACGACACGTAGACGAGATGCGCGAAGCTCGCCGCGTGGCTTTCCGGAAAGCCGTATTCCCCGAAACCCTTGATCTGGTTGAAGCAGCGCGCCGCGAACTCCGGATCGTAGCCGCGCGCCACCATCCTCTCGACCATGCGCGCCTCGAGCCTGTCGATCGTGCCACGCCGCCGGAAGGTCGCCATCGCCTTGCGCAGTTCGTTGACCTCGGCATCGGAGAACTCTGCCGCCGTCATCGCGATCCGCATCGCCTGCTCCTGGAACAGCGGCACACCCTTGGTCTTGCCAAGGATGCGACGAAGCTCGTCGGCCGGCCCGTGCTCGGGCGCGGGCGAGGGATAAGTCTCGGGTTCGAGCCCGCTGCGGCGGCGCAGATAGGGGTGCACCATGTCACCCTGGATGGGCCCCGGCCGGACGATCGCGACCTCGATCACGAGATCGTAGAAGGTACGAGGCCTGAGCCGCGGCAGCATGTTCATCTGTGCCCGGCTCTCGACCTGGAAGACGCCGATGGAATCGGCCCGGCACAGCATGTCGTAGACGGCCGGATCCTCGCGCGGCACGCTCGCGAGCGTCAGCGGTCGACGATGATGCACGGCGATCATGTCGAACGCGCGGTGGATGCACGTCAGCATGCCGAGCGCCAGCACGTCGACCTTTAAAAGACCGAGCGCATCGAGATCGTCTTTGTCCCACTCGATGACGGTGCGGTCTTCCATCGCCGCATTGCCGATCGGTACCACCTCCGAGAGCGGCCCGCGCGTCAGCACGAAGCCGCCGACGTGCTGAGAGAGATGACGCGGGAAGCCGATCAACTCGTCGGCGAGTTCGAGGACGCGCGCGAGCAGCGGATCCTGCGGGTCGAGCCCCGCCTCGCGCACGTGTTTCTCAGGCAGCGCGCCGCCGGAGCGTGTGCCCCACACCATGCCGGCGAGTGCCGACACCGTATCCTCCGACAGCCCCATCGCTTTGCCGACCTCGCGCACAGCCGAGCGTGCGCGATAGCTGATCACCGTCGCCGCGAGCCCGGCCCGGTCCCGCCCATAGCGCGCATAGATGTACTGGATCACCTCCTCGCGCCGCTCGTGCTCGAAGTCGACGTCGATATCTGGCGGCTCCTTGCGCTCGGGCGAGACGAAGCGCTCGAACAGGAGATCGACCTCGGTCGGGTTCACCGCCGTGATGCCGAGGCAATAGCAGACGACGGAGTTCGCCGCCGAGCCGCGCCCCTGACAGAGGATGCCGCGCGAGCGCGCGAAGTGCACGATGTCGTGGACGGTCAGGAAATAGGGCGCGTACTTGAGGTCGGCGATCAACTGCAACTCCCGCCGGATCGAATCCTCGACCTTCGCCGGCACGCCATCTGGAAACCGCCAGCGTGCACCCTCCAAGGTCAGCGTCTCGAGATGCCGCTGCGGCGTCTGGCCGGGCGGCACCGGTTCGTCGGGATATTCGTAGACGAGTTCGTCGAGCGAGAACCGGCAGCGCGCCGCGATCTCGACCGTCCGCGCAACCGCGTCCGCATGATCGCGGAAGAGCCGTGCCATCTCGCGCGGCCCCTTGATGTGGCGCTCGGCGTTGGCGGCGAGCACGCGTCCCGTTTCGGCGACGCTCGTCCCCTGGCGGATCGCCGTCAGCACGTCCTGCAGAGGCCGGCGATGCGGCGCGTGGTAAAGCACATCGCCCGTCGCGACGAGGGGTAGGCGATGACGGGCGGCGAGATGGGCGAGCGCACCGATGCGGGCGCGGTCGTCGCCCTGGTGGCGCCACGTCGCCGCGAGGTGGAGCGCACCGCCGAAGGCTTCCCGGAGCCGCCCGAGCGCGGCCGAAAAACCGTCCGTCTCCGCACGCGCCGCCTCCCGCCAGTCCCAGTCGTCGGGCGCGAGCGCGAGCACGACCTGGCCGGCGCCTGCCGCCGCGACGTCGTCGAGGTCGAGATCGCAGCCGCCCTTCTCCGCCCGTCGCTGGCCAAGCGACAGGAGGCGCGAAAGCCGTCCGTACGCGGCTCGATCGGTCGGCAGCACGAGAAGGCTCGGCGCATCGCGAAGATCGAGCCGGGCGCCGACCACGAGCGGCAGACCGACCTCCTTGGCGGCGACGTGGGCGCGCACCACGCCCGCGAGGGTGTTTCGGTCCGTCACCGCGAGCGCCGCGAGGCCGAGTGCCTTCGCCTGCGCGACGAGTTCATGTGGATGCGACCCGCCCTTCAGAAACGAGAAATTGGTGGTGACCTGCAGTTCCGCGTACATCGGTGTCCTGGCCATGGCGTCACCCGTAAAGGCCGTGGAGATACCAGGTCGGCGCCGGCTCGCCCTCGGCCGGGCGCTCGTAGAGCCCCTCGCGAAAGAGCCAGAACCGCCCACCGCGCTCGTCCTCGACGCGGTAGTAGTCGCGCGCCCGCTCCGCGCGTCGGGGCGCCGACTGGGGCGCGATCGCCCGCCACCACTCGGGCTCGATGCGCTCCGGCCCTTCGCTCTTCACCACCCGGTGCGACAGCCGCCGCCAGGTGAAGCGCGCAGGCGGACCGTCCGGCACCTCGGCGACGACGGCGATCGGCTCGGGCGCCGGGAAGACGAGGAACGGCCGCGACGCGCGGCCCCCCGCTGCGGGCCAGGGCGGAAGGCTCGCTTCTCCCGATCCGTCTAGCAGCGGCACCATACGTTCGGCGCGCTCCGGCCAATGGCTCGCGACCGGCACCAGCCGGCCGACGCGCCCCGGGCCGAGCCGCGCGGCGAGAACATCGAACAGGCGGCTCGCATCGCCGCTCCGCGTTTCGACGAGACGATCGGCGAGCGTGCCGGTCACCGGATGGACGACCTCGACACGGACCGCCTCGGCAACCACCGCATCGATGCCGAACCCCGCGTCGATGCCGGCGAGGCGCTCACGCACGAGGCCAAGGAAATGCGCGCCATCGTGGCTCGGCGCACTCGTTCCGGCCGCCACGGTCGCCACCGAGCCGTCTGCACGGAAAAGGAGCAATCGGACACGGCGCGCACCGAGGCCCGCCGCATCGAGCAGGCCCGCGAGCCGGTCGAGCGCGGTCGCGGCCGCCGCCTCGACGCCCTCGGCCGTCAGCAGCGGCTCGGTGAACAACACCTGCACGCGATGCTGGGGCGGCTCGGCGAGCGGCCGCTTCGGTTCCGCCGAAACCCCGAGCGCCGCATCGAGGCGGGCGACGAGGCGCGCCACCGTCGCACTGGCCGCCTGCGCCCCCGTCCGCGTCCCGTCACGGAAGCGGCGCTCGAGCGCCGCCCGCGGCAGGTCGTAGAGCTGGCCGATCGCCCGCAAGCCGAGCCGATGGAGAAGCCGGATCGCCGATGCATCGAGCCGCAGCGCCTCGACGGGAAGCGACGCCAGCGCCGCCGCCTGCCCGCCGGCGGGCGCCAGAGCGACGGGGCGCCGCGGCGAAGTCGCGTGCCGAGCGAGCGCATGAGCGGCACCGTGAGTGTCGGCAAGACCGAGCCGCGCGGTGATGCCGGCGGTCGCGAGCCGTCCGACACAATCCTCCGCCAACTGTTTTTCTCCGCCGAAAAGGTGGGCGACACCCGAGACGTCGATCCAAAGCCCGTCATCGCCGTCGACGTGGCGGCGCGGCCCGTAGCGGCCCGCCCAGAGGGCGAGCCGGCGCAGCGCGGCACGGTCGGCCGCGAGTTCGGCGGGACGCGTCGCGAGGCCCGGCAGCACGGCGCGTGCGTCGGCGAGCGCGAGGCCAGCCGCGAGCCCGCCCCGCGCTGCCGGTTCGTTGACGGCATGGAGCGTCTGCCGGCGCTCGCCGTCCAGCGTTGTCAGGACGAGGGCGAACGGGCGATCATCCGGCACCGCCTGTGGCAAGACCCGGCGCAACCGGTCGAGCGGCCACGCCGGCAGCCAGATGGAAGCGAAACGTCTCATCGGACCACTCCACGCAAACGGCGTCGTCCGGCGCAGTCGCGACCGAACGGGCTCGCTCGAGCGACACCGCGAGCCGGAGCGCCCCTGGTGCCCGCGGATCGAAGCGATGCGGCAGGCTCGCAGCCGGGGCGACTCGCCAGCGGTAGAGTACGGACGCGACACCGGCCGCTTCGGGCGCCGTGACGACGAAACAGGGCGTCTCGGTCGCCCGCGCCGCGAGCGAAAGGCGGCGGGCCGGCGTCAACGCAATATCGTCAGCCTGAAGAATAACGAGATCGGCCGCGCGCGACTTGAGCGCTTCTTCCGCTGCCCAGAGCGCATCGAGCGGTTTCGCCACCATGACGAGGGCAAGTGACGCCGGATCGAACCCGACATCGCCGACGCCGCACCCGGAGGGACGGCCGAACTCCTGCGCCGCCGCATCGGTAAGGCACCAGAGCAGCAGCGGCCGCCGCGCGGCATGGGTCGCCGCCCGCCGGCCCCAAAGTCGGCCTGAAAGACGGCGGACCGCCAGCCGCAGCGCGAAGGCGGTCGCCGCCGCCCGCCGGGATGCGGAACAGGGAGCGGCGTCGGCGTAGGCCGCTTTGATCTCGTAGGTCGCTCCCCCGTCGAGGCCGGCCGGCGCCAGCGAGTGGTCAAGAGCGGGATCGCCGAACGTCCAGTCGGGTGAAGGGGGGACGAGAGGAGGAGACGGCGGCGTGAGGGATGGGGGTGCGGGGACGCAGCCATCCTCCTCCTCTCGTGTCGGGATCGGTGAAATCGGATGCGGTCGAGTCTGCTCGATGGCGCGCACGCGCCGGGCGAGATCGGCGAGGAGCGCGCGCCGCGGATCGGCCGCCGTTTCTCCGGCGACCGGCCTCGCTAGGGGGCGCGCTGTAACGGGAAATGGAAGGACGGCGGACACGGCGAACTCGCTGTTGTTCGCCTTTTGTGCTACATCAGCCGATCCAGCCGGTCAAGAACAAAAATAGAACAATTCGCTACGCTATCGCCGCCTTCGGCGCCACCGCCGCGAGGCTCGCCAGCACCCGTTCTGCCGCGCCGTCGTGCCGCGCCGCGTCCGCCACCCAGCGCGCGACGCCGGCGTCGAACTCCGCCAGATCGCCCGACAACACCGCGGCTTCAGCCGTCCCCGCCGCCGCCAAGACGGCCGCAAGCACCGCGCCGTGGGCCATCTGCTCCGCCCGCGATACGCGCCATTCCTCACCGGCAACGAGTTCGAGGGCCGACCGCTCGGGGCCACTCAGCGTGTCCCATGTCGCCTGACCGATCGCGAGCACCGAAACCTGCCCGCCCGCATGCAACGCCGTGCGCGCATACCCCCGTGCGACCCCCGGCAGCCCGAGCGCCAGCGCCGTCAGCGCCGGGGCCTCGACAGCATCGACCTGCCCATCCGCCAGCGCTGGCGCCAACGCTTCCGCCGAAAGCGCCACCGGCTCGGCCCCGAGTTGCCGCAACACGTCGGCAGCGATCCCCGCGGCCGCGATGCGCCGGCCGACCAACCGCATCGGCCCTGCGGACCGCGCGTAAAGAAAAGCATTGCCGCCCGCGTCACCGGCAGCGATAGCCCGAACCCCGAGCGCCGCCGCCGCATCGTCGAGCAGCGTCTGTCCGCCGGCCGCTTCGTACCAGGCCGCGAACATCTCCGCCGAGGGCGCACCCGAACCCGGCAGACCAGCGAGCAGCGCGAGGACCGGCGACAGCGTCGCATCGTCGACGAGTGGCCCGAAAGCCGCCTCCGCGGAGCCCGACGAAACCGTCGTCAGCGGCCCGGCACCACGCTCGACGGAACGAAGCCCGAGGCGCCCGTCCGTGACGGCCGCGAGCCGCTGCGCCATCCGCGCGACCGAGGCCCCGGCTCCCGGCACATCGGCTGTCGAAGCGACGGAAACCGCGAGCACACGTGCATCCGGCCTCAGCTCGACCGGCTGAGCGCGCTCGCCCGCGAGCGCAGCGCCGGCCGGCAGACCGGCGACGGCCGCCGTACCCGTTGCGTGCAGAGAGACCTTGAGAAACGACCGCCGATCCATCCGAAGCCCCCTCGCTCAGCCGCCGGCATCAAAGCCCAGCCGTGAAGCGGAGGCAACAGCAGCAGGGTCACGGTCGGCCGAGCAAAGCGGCGAACAGCTTCATGTACTGGCTCGGGCCGTAAAGCCCCTGGATGCGCCCGACCTCGCGGCCGTCCCGCATAAGCACGAGCGTCGGCACCTGTGTGATCGGCGCTGAGAGACCGGCCGGATCGGTCGCGGTCGCGAGCACGTCGACGAACTTGACCGGAGCTTCCGCCCGCGCCGACGAGGAATTGATCAGCGGAAGGATCGAATCTCGAAAGACCTGCGCGTAGGGCGAGCGACCGGCCTCGAAGACAACGATCTCGCGATCTGAGCGGCTTGCGGTCTCGCGGTCGAGGGCGGCGCCGACGGGGCCGGGAGCCAGAAAGGCCGCGACCACCATCGCGACGAGGATCGGGAAAACTCTCACGGGCACCTGACGACACATCGAGACGAACAGGTCCGATCTGTAGCCGACCCGCTGTTCCGTTTCGAGACGCGGCTTTGCGAAGGGTTAAGGGACCGCTCAGAGCGGCCCGGTGCCCGAGAGCGACGCGTAGAAGAACGAAGCGCCCATCACCATGACGAGCAGCGAGCCGACGATACCGGCTGCCGTCTGCACACGGACCGCCCAGCCGCTCTCCCGGCCGCCGAGGCGAGCCGCAAGATCCCGCGAGGTGACCGCGAGCGTCGCCAGCAGCGATACCGTAATCGCGGTACCGATCGCCATCGTGAAAGTGGCGAAGATGCCGGCCGCGAGCAGCCCGGTGCCGAGCGAGAACAGCAGCACCGCGATCGCACCCGTACACGGACGGATGCCGACGGCGAAGGCGATCGACCAGGCCTGCTTCCACGACCACGCGCCCTGCAGATCGGCGGGGGACGGGGCGTGCGCGTGGCCGCAGACGTCACAGGCCTCGCCGGGCGCGTGCGCGTGATGATGATGGGCGTGGGCATGCGACTGCGCATGCCCATGAGAATGACCATGAACATGAGAATGACCGTGAGCATGAGCATGCCCATGCCCATGCGCATGCCCGTGATCGTGCACATGACCACAGTCCGGTCCGTGCACGTGCCCGTGAGCATGATGGTCGTGCTGACAGGGCCCGTCGTGCGCGTGGTGGTGATGGTCGTGGCTGCAGGCGGCGCCGTGTTGATGGCCGTGGTCGTGATGCGAGTGCCCATGGTGATGAGGCGCATGAGCAGACGCGTGATGCGCATGCCCGTGGTCGACCGCTGCGCCGGTCGAGGCGGCCGCCGCAGTCCGCCGGGCGAACAGTGGGGTGACGCGCGTCCACAGCAGCCACGCGCCGAGCAGCGCAATGAGGCCCCAACTCGCCGTCTCGAGCCACGCCTCCGTCCTGCGGATTTCGAGGCTCGTCGCCTGAATGAGCATCGCCAGCACGGCGACGACGGCGATCGCCGACCCGGCCTGCACGAACGCCGCCATGAAGGAAACGGCAATGCCGCGCTTCAGCGTCCGCGCGTTGGCGAGCGCATAGGACGAGATCACGAACTTGCCGTGCCCGGGGCCTGCCGCGTGGAACACGCCATAGAGAAAGCTGATAAGCCCGAGCTGCGCGGCGGCGCTCCAGAAGCTTTCGCCCTGCAGGCGGCGTACCGCCGACGTCATCGCCGTCGTGAGTTCGCGCTGGCGCTCCATCAGCCACATCCAGGCCCGATCGAACGTGCCGGTCGGCTGCGCTGCCACAGGTCCAGCCGGCCGCGCCGGCATGCCGGCGAGCGGCGCCCGTGTCTCGCTCGTTGTCGCGACCGGCGCCTGCGCGACAGCTGTCGAAGCGCTCGTCACCAAAGCTGGCGCCACGATCAGGAGAGCGAGCGCCAGGAGTTTCAGCAGCTGCCGCATGTCATCAGCTCTTGGGGCAGCGGACGGTGATCGACTTCGCCGCCGTGACGCCGATGTTCGCCCCGCCCACCTGGTTGAAGAACGACTCGTTGAGACGCTGCAGTTCGGCCTGGTCCTTTTCGCCACTCTTCACTTCGGCAACGCAGCCCGGCGGCGCATCGACGAGACTGGTCGGATCCTTCTTCGCGAGATCGAACCAGATGAAGAACGAGGGATCGTAGGTCGACACCTCGAAGCCTTCGGCCTCGGTCAATACGGGTTGCTGAAGCGGCAGCGTGAATTCGAGTACCAGCACTTTCGGCTTCTGCGGCGGCGGCGGCTCGCCTTTACCGAGCAGGGCATCCCACGCCCGTGACCAGAAGCCGCCAGAAGCGTTGGGGTCGGCCGCGGGGGCACCAGCGCCACCCTTTGTGGCCTGATCGATCGGCTCCATCGCCGGGCCGGGCGGGCTCTCGATCGTGACGTGTTCGAGCACCGGCTCTCCCGGCTCACCGAAGGTGATCCGCTGGCCGCCCAGCGTCGCGATCGTGAAATAGCCGAACTCCTTGAGGCCATCCATGTTGACCTTGGCGAGTTCCGACAACTCCTCGCGATCGAGCTTGCCGTCTTTGTTGGTGTCGAGCCCCTCGATCGCCATCGAGCTGTAGAATTCGTCGAACGTCCACCGCTGGCGGATGCTGGAGAACGTGCCTCGCTCCACCTTCACCGCCGTCTGCACCTCGACCCAAACATGCGGATGCGCGGCGGCCGGACCGGCGCTACCAATCAGGGCCCCCGCCACCAGCGATACCGCAAGCGCGGACGAGGACGAGCGTCGTGCAGTCGTGATCATCGCAGTCCCGTGGCCACAGAATGTCACTCGAATTTAGGTGAGCCGCGTGCCCGAAAAAAGACCTGACATTCCGGCATCGTAACACTATAACATAAATAACCAGACCGGAGGATCATTCGATGCTGCCAAAGCCCTGGCTCGCGGCCGTGTTTTCTGCTGTCGCAGCCTCCGCCATTGCAGGTTCCCCCGCCCGCGCCGATGTCGCGGTCGTCGTCACGATCAAGCCCATTCATGCCATCGCCGCCGCCGTGATGGACGGCGTCGCCAAGCCACGCCTGCTCGTCGACGGCGCAGCCTCGCCCCACACCTATTCGCTGAAGCCGTCCGATGCGGCCGCCATATCGAAGGCCGACGTCTTCATCCGCGTCTCCGGCGACCTCGAGCCGTTCACCCGCCGCGTCGTGCGGACGCTGCCGAAGACCGTGCAGCTCGTCACGCTCCAGTCGGTCAAGGGCCTGGAGTTGCATGAGGTCCGGGAAGGTGGACCCTTCGAGAGCCACGACCATGGCCACGGACACTCCCACGGCCATTCGCACGGCAAGGGCGACAAAGACGAGATCGACGGCCACATCTGGCTCGACCCCGACAATGCCAAGAAGATCGCGACGGCGATCGCCGACACCCTCGCGGCGAAATCACCGAAGAACGCTGACACGTTCCGCCGCAACGCCGCCGCCTTCGCGACCCGCGTCGACGCGCTCGACCGCGAACTTTCGGCCAAGCTAACGCCCGTGAAGGACAAGCCCTTCATCGTCTTCCATGACGCCTATCAGTATTTCGAGCGCCATTACGGGCTGACGACTGCGGGCTCGATAACCGTCAATCCGGAAGTCCAGCCCTCGGCCCGCCGGTTGACGCAGCTGCGCACCAAGATCGACCAGCTCGCCGCCGTCTGCATCATGCGCGAACCGCAGTTCGAGCCGAAAGTCGTCACCGCGATCGCCCAGGGCACAAAGGCCCGCATCGGCGAACTCGACCCCGAAGGCGCCAACGTCGAGGCCGGCCCCGATCTCTACTTCACCGTAATGCGCAATCTCGCGACCGCGCTCACCGAGTGCCTCGGCCGCACGTCTTAAGGCGGGGCTACCTATCGCACCCCCGCACCCGGACCGCTAAACTTTGCGCGGTCCGGCAAGGCGGAGCCTGCTCATGACGCCCTGGCTCGACGGGGTCGACAAAAGCAGCATTTCTCGCCGCCCTGTACGCTGTAAGGACCCCTTGCGCATCGCGCGCTGCTCCGCGTTTTCGGTCGCTTTCTCGGCAGCGAGTGCCACGCTCTACATCGAGACCGAGTTCGTGCGGGTGAACGGCGTGAGCCCTCCATCCGGCCGACCTGACGCGTGCAAAACCGTGTCCCGGGGAACAGCGCGCGGCGCTTTGGTCCCGTTCACTGACGGTAAGCCGGTCATGCGATCCGGCACACGGAGGACCCCATGCGTTTCATCCTCGCTCTGGCAGCCGCCGGCATGACGCTGTTCGCGCCATTGCACAACGCATCTGCCCGCGCCACAGACAATTTCGATGCGGCAGCCGAACTCGCCCGTATCAAATCCGCCTACCGAGCCTCGAAGCTTCCCCCCGATCGTCAGGCGACCGTCGACGGGCTCATCGCCAAGCTCGACGTGCGGCTGGCGAACCTCGGCCTCGACGGATTGAGACGACACGCGCAAATGCGCGGCGAAGCCTTATCGCTGCTCGGCGCCGAGCGCATCCCGCGCTGGCCGAGCGAGAAGGTCGAAGCCCTCGAGCGGGCACGCGACACGAGCGCCGCCTCGGCCGCCATCGAGGCCGCGCGGGCCGACTGGGCTGCCGAGCGCTATGCCGAGGCAATGGAAAAGCTAGAGGGCGCCATGCGCGCTCTTGGCGTCCGCACCGTCGCCTTCCGCTGTTGAGTGCGCGCCGAAGACCTAGATGGAATCACGTCCGCCACGATCCGACTGCTGATGGATAGCTTGCGAACACGAGGACGTGCGCGTCACCCGTTCGCTCGATACGAGAGTACTCGGCGCCGAGGCAAAGAGTAGAAACGTCGTCGACGACGATGGAACGACCGCCCCTCTCCTGCCTCAGTCGACAACGACGGCGCCGCGGTTGCGCTTGAGGCGCTCCATGGCACCCTGCTGGAGATACTCTGCACGCCCAGACTGGCACTCCCCACAAAAACACCGAAGCCGCCGACTTATCGCCGGCGGCCCCGATCGCGACCCACTGTGGATCTCTCAATCCTTCCGGAAGAAGGTATCGACCCGCATGCCCGGCACGAGCGCCGGCTTGCCGTCGAGTTCGACCATCACCTCGAGCACGTCGACGTCGCTCGGGCGGCGCGGGCCCCGCGTCAGCCGGGCAGTCGACAGCGACGGCGCGATCGCCGTGACGCGGCCTTCGAAGTCCTGGTTGGGGAAGGCGATCGACCGCACGAAGGCGCGCTGGCCGATCTTGATCTTGCCCGTCTCCGCTTCGTCGACCTCGGCGCGCACGCGCAGCGAGGAGGTATCGCCGACGATCGCCAGTACCATGTCGGGCGAGGGCGCCGCCGTCTCGCCGACCTTCGCGGAAACGTCGAGCATGCGGCCCGCTATCGGCGCCCGGATGCGGGTCTTCTCAAGGAGAACTTCGGCGAGCTGCACATTCGCCCGGGCCGAACTCAGCGCTGCCTCGAAGCGGTTCGGCGACGGCAGGTTCGATTTCGACTGCGCGTTCGCGTAGGCGATCCGCTCGCGCTGGAGACGATCGCGGGCCTCCTGCAGGCGCCGGCGCGCATCGTTGACCTGCTGCTCCGTTCCCTGACCGTTGCGGCGTGCAGCGAGCGCGTAATCGAGTTCGAACCGCGCGCCTGTCACCGCCCGCTCGGCCGAGAACATCGCATCCTCGGTTCGGCGCACATCTTCACGCCCCGACGTAGCGGTCTGCCCGTCGCGGTCGCTCTTGCGCCCGCCCGCTTCGGCTTCCGCCGCGACAAGCCGTGCACGCGCCTCGTCGTCGTCGAGCCGCACGAGCAACTGGCCTTCCTCGACCTGCTCGTTCTCTTTGACCAGAACTTCGACCACGCGGCCGAGAATGGTGGCGCCGACCTTCACATCGCCGGTCCGCGCCTCGACCTTGCCGAGCGCTGCGGCGACCCAGTTGTTGGCGGACGCCGGCGCCGACTGCGCCGATTGAGCCTTAGCCGTTTGTGTCTCTAGTTTTGGCATCCAGCCCGGCATTGATCCGCCATTCTGGATCACCACTGCCGCGCCGAGCGCCACTGCCCCGGCGACGGCTCCGATTGCGAGGATCTTAAGCACTGCGGCGCCTCCTCAGCTTGAGTTGACCACCGCCGGCTTCCGTCGTCGGCTCGGCCGTCGACGTCACTTCGACGAGCCGCGGCTCGCTGCGAACGGGTGCGGCGACGACCGGCGGGGCCGCGGGGGCCGGCTCGGCGGCCGGCAACGGAGCGCCGTGCACCTGCGTGCGGCGCTGGCCGTCGATCTTCGGCCGTTCCTCGCCGGCGATGCGGCCGTCTTCGATGTGGATGATACGGTCGGCATAGGAGAGCGTGCGGTGATCGTGCGTCACCGCCAGCACAGCGCGCGTCGGGTCCTGAGAGACGCGCGCCATCAGTTCCATCACGCCGCGGCCGTTCTCGCTGTCGAGCGCCGCCGTCGGCTCGTCGGCGAGCACCACCGAGCCGCGGCCCGAAAGAGCCCGGGCAATGGCGACGCGCTGCTTCTCACCGCCCGAGAGCTTCGACGGGTAGGCATTGATGCGATGGCCGAGGCCGACGCTTTTCAAAGCTTCTGTCGCCCGCTCGGTCGCGCCGCGCTCGGCGCCGTGGCGCACGTCGAGCGCCAGCATGACGTTCTCGACCGCGGTCAGCGTCGGGAAGAGGTTGTAGGACTGGAAGACGAAGCCGACGTGCCGGCGGCGGATGTCTGCGAGCGCCTCGGGGCCGAGACCGTGCGCCCGCTCACCCTTGATCTCGAGTTCACCGGCGGTCGGCGTGAGGATGCAGCCGAGGATCGACAGGAGGGTCGTCTTGCCGCTGCCCGAGGGTCCCATCAGGAGCGTCAACTCGCCCGGGAAGAGTTCGACGTCGACGCCCTTCAGCACCGTGAACTCAGTCCCCGGCGCGCCCAGCACCTTGACGATGCCGCGGGCTTCGAGGATCGGCTTTTTCTGGGTCGTCTGCATCAGTCCCTCCGTGGGGTCTCTCGTTATCTGAGCCCCACTGTGCCTTCGAACCCCGCCCCGCGCTGTTCCTGGCGAGACAGGGTCCGAGAATTCCACGCTATCGGCTGAATACGCTGGCCGGGTCGATCCTCGTGACTTTGAAGATCGCGGAGACGGCGGCGATCGCACACATGCCGAGCGTCAGCGCGAACAGCATGCCAGCGAGGCCGGGAGTCATCACGATCAATAGCGTCGTATTTTGTGTCGCCCAGATGACCGTCATCGAGAGCGCGAGCCCCAAGAGGTAACCGATCACCGCACTCATCATCGCCTGCAACAAGATCACCCAGTGAATGTAGCTGGCCGATGCGCCGAGCGCCCGCAATGTGGCGAATTCGTTGATGTGGTCCTTGGTGCTCGCATAGAGCGTCTGGGCGACGACGACCACCCCCACGATCAGACCGAGGAGCGCTCCCGCGATGAGCGCCGCACCGGCCCCCGTCTTAAACAACCAGTAGTTGAGGCTGCGCGTCCGGAACTCCTGATGCGTCAGCACTTCGGTATCGGACAGGCGCTGCTGCAACCGGCTCTTGACTTGGGTTGCATCTGCGCCTGATGCCAGCTTCAGCAGCGTGAACGTCGACCGGTCGGCCGGATACTGCAGGATTTCGCGCGCGTGCTGCACGGTCGTAAAGACATAGGGCAGCGTCGTGAAAGAGCGGATGCCGCGCGTCACTGCGCGCACCGTCACGCGGTGGCCGTTGATCTCCGCCGACCCACCGAGGCCGGCGATGCCGAGATCCTCGAAATAACTCTGGTCGATTGCGATGGCGCCGGGCGCGAGCAACGCATCGAGATTACCCTCGATGAGGTTCCAGGGCTCGAAGCCGCCGTGCCGCCAGTCGGTCCCGACGACGAGGACGGCGCTGCGCCCGCCCCCCGGCTTGTGCCAGGACCCGAAGCCAACCACCAGGTCGTGCACGCCGGCAACCCCCTCCGTCGCCAGCGCCGCGAAACGCTCCCGGCCGGGCAGCGGTGCCGCGTCGTCAAAGCTCTTGGAGGCGTAGGGAACGATCCAAAGATCGGCGTCAGACCGGTCGATCACCGAGGCGATGCGGTTCGATGAGCCGATGTAGAGGCCGCACTGGATGGCGACCAGGAGGACGGAAAACAGAATGCCGACCAGCGTGACGGCGAGGCTCAGCTTGTCGTGGAAGAGGTTGCGGTAGGCAAGGCGCGGCACCATCCGAATCGCCTTCGAGAGATTCTCGGGCGGGGCCGACATGGCGGCGGCGAGCTGGTTGAGTTCGTCGGTCTTGCGCTGCATCGCTCTCTCCACCGTCCCAGTGAAAGACGGGCTGGGGGTTCGGGTCCGACCTCGTGGTCGGCCGCACCCCCGATTTGCTCAGTCTAATTGCAAGGCACGTTGATCGTCATCCCGACGCTCGGCACGAACTTGCGGCAATCCGCGACTTTCGCATTCTTCACCGGCTTGGCAGGGGCAGCCGACTTGGAGGTGTCCTCGGTCTGCGGCTGTGCCTGGGTCTGCGTTTCGGTCACCGGCTCGGCGCTCGACCGGGCGACGTCCGTCGCGACCAGCGTGCTCGAGAGGGTGGCGTCGGCCTTCTGGTTGGCCGGGACCTTCCCCGCCGGCGCCGGGGCTTCCGCCGGATCGGCAAGTGCGGCGACTTTCGCCTTCGCTTCGGCTTCCGCCTTCGCCCGGGCTTCCGCCTCGGCCTTGGCACGCTCGCGAGCTTCGATCCGGGCCTGTGCTTCGGCACGGGCGCGGGCTTCCGCTGCCATCCGGGCCTTGGCGCGCTGCGCCTCGATTGCCCGCTGCGCGGCCATCCGGCGCTCCATTTCGACTTGCCGCTGCATTTCAGCCTGACGGCTCATGTGGCCCATCAGCATGCCGACCCCGAGACCCACCCCGAGACCAACGCCGACACCGCGCATTCCAGCTTCGGCCGGCTGTGCAGAGAAGCCCTGCGCCACAACGGCAGCGGCCACCATCGCGATCACGAACTTCTTCATCTTGGGTCTCCATCGTCTCGGTGCTGCGGGGCACCATCGCCCCGTCGTTGAAGCCACCTTGCTCGATCGAGACCTCCCGCGCTGTTCCGGACGAGACAGGCCCAACGCAGCCGTCGATTTTTTTTTGAGCCGGCGCCCACGGCCCCTGAAACGGCGAAGGGGCGGTCCGACCGGACCGCCCCCTGCTACCCCCGTCATCCCCCCGGAGACGGCTCAGACCGAGTAGTACATGTCGAACTCGACCGGATGCGGCGTCATATCGGTGCGCGCAACCTCGGCCATCTTGAGCTCGATGTAGGCGTCGATCATGTCGTCCGTGAACACGCCGCCCGCCTTAAGGAAGGCGCGGTCCTTGTCGAGGCTTTCCATTGCTTCGCGGAGCGAGCCGCACACCGTCGGGATCTTGGCCAGTTCCGCCGGCGGCAGGTCGTACAGGTTCTTGTCCATCGGGTCGCCCGGATGGATCTTGTTCATGATGCCGTCGAGGCCGGCCATCAGCATCGCAGCGAAGCCGAGGTAGGGGTTCGCAGCCGGATCCGGGAAGCGGACCTCGATGCGCTTGGCCTTCGGGCTGGTGACGTGCGGGATGCGGCACGACGCCGAGCGGTTGCGCGCCGAGTAGGCGAGCAGCACGGGCGCTTCGTAACCGGGCACCAGACGCTTGTAGGAGTTGGTCGTCGGGTTGGTGAAGGCGTTGATGGCCTTCGCGTGCTTCAGGATACCGCCGATGTAGAACAGGCAGGTCTCCGACAGGTCGGCGTACTTGTTGCCGGCGAACAGCGGCGTGTCGCCCTTCCAGATCGACTGGTGGCAGTGCATGCCCGAGCCGTTGTCACCGTAGACCGGCTTCGGCATGAACGTCGCAGTCTTGCCGTAGGCCTGGGCGACGTTGTGGATCACATACTTGTAGATCTGCATGTGGTCGGCCATCTGGACCATCGGGCCGAACTTGATGCCGAGCTCGTGCTGCGCGGAGGCGACTTCGTGGTGGTGCTTCTCGACGACGACGCCCATTTCGGCCATAACCGAGAGCATCTCGGAACGGATGTCCTGGCAGCTGTCGACCGGCGGCACCGGGAAGTAGCCGCCCTTGGTGCGCGGACGGTGGCCGAGGTTACCCATCTCGTACTCGGTGCCCATGTTCGAGGGCAGCTCCGAGCTGTCGAGGCGGAAGCCGGTGTTGTACGGATCCGACGTGAAGCGCACGTCGTCGAAGATGAAGAATTCAGCTTCCGGACCGAAGAACACGCGGTCGCCGATGCCGAGCGACTTCATGTAGGCTTCGGCCTTCTTCGCGATACCGCGCGGATCGCGCTCGTAGAGTTCGCCGGTCGAAGGCTCGATGACGTCGCAGAAGATCGCCATCGTGGTCTGCGCGAAGAACGGATCGATATGAGCGGACGCCGGATCAAGCATCAGGGTCATGTCGGAGGCTTCGATGCCCTTCCAGCCGGCGATCGAGGAGCCGTCGAAGGCGTAGCCGTCGGCGAACATCGCCTCGTCGACGCAGCTCGCATCGGCGGTGACGTGCTGCATCTTGCCTTTCGTGTCGGTGAAGCGCAGGTCAAGGAACTTCACGTCCTTGTCCTTCATCATCTTCAGGACTTCGGCTGGAGTCGTCATACCTTCTCCCCTTTCGGTCACGCTGTGTATGGAGGTTTTCAGTCAGGGTGCGGCGTACCGGAGTGCTCCGGCGGCCGCGGGGGTGAGTGCGTCGGCATTCGGCCGTCAGATGGCGTCAGCTCCCGTTTCACCGGTCCGGATACGGATTGCTTCCTCGACGGAGGAGACGAAGATCTTGCCGTCGCCGATGCGTCCCGTGCGCGCCGCTTTCTGGATGGCCTCGACGGCCTTGTCCAGCATTTCGTCACCGAGCACGACTTCGATCTTCACCTTGGGCAAAAAGTCGACGACGTACTCGGCGCCGCGGTAGAGTTCGGTATGCCCCTTCTGCCGTCCGAAACCCTTGGCCTCGATGACCGTGATGCCCTGCAGGCCGATCTCCTGCAGCGCTTCTTTCACTTCGTCGAGCTTGAACGGCTTGATGATGGCTTCGATCTTCTTCATGCGCGCCTCATGCCCGCATCCCCGAGGAGGGGAGCGTTGCTGCCGAGCATTAAGCATGGGCCATGCCAGTCTGGAGTTTGCAGTGAAATCCGCAGATTTTGGTCCCCGGCCGTGAGCACACAACGACCATTTTGCTTAAACAAACGCCATTTCGATTATTTTTTAAGCAAGCTCTCGCTCAACTCTGCCCCTTCTGCGAGCAGCGCGCATCCTGGCCCGCTCGGCGCGCGTTCTGGAGATCCCGAGACCCGATCCGAGGGGAGGATAAGACCGTGCATCCCATAGAGCTTCTGACCACCGCAGAGATGGCCACCGCCGACAGGCTCGCCATCGCCGGCGGCGTTCCCGGTACGACGCTCATGGAAACGGCAGGTCGCGCCGTCGCGACCGCCGCCATCGAAATGCTGCCCCGGAAGGGTGGCGCCATCGCCATCGTCTGCGGCCCGGGCAACAACGGCGGCGACGGATTCGTCGCGGCCCGCCTCCTCGCCGAAGCGGGCTACCGCGTCCGCGTCGCACTCCTCGGCGACCGCGGCGCGCTGCGCGGCGACGCCGCCGTCATGGCCGGCCAGTGGCGCGGCCCCATCGAACCGCCGACTGCCGAAACCCTCACCGGCGCCGAACTCATCATCGATGCGCTCTTCGGCGCCGGCCTGTCGCGCCCGCTCGACGGCCCGGCCGCCGACCTCGTCGCCGCCATCAACACCGCCGACGTCCCCGTGCTCGCCATAGATGTCCCGAGCGGCCTCGATGGCACCACCGGTCAGGCGACCGGCCCCGTGGTGGACGCCACCCGCACGGTCACATTCTTCCGCCGCAAGCCCGGACACTTGCTGATGCCAGGGCGGCGCCACTGCGGCTCCGTCACCCTCGCCGACATCGGCATTCCCGCCGCGACGCTCGCCACGATCGCCCCGCACAACTTCGCCAACGCGCCCGCACTCTGGAGCACGGCCTATCCCCGCCCCGCCCTCGACGATCACAAGTACCGGCGCGGCCACGCCGTCGTCGTCTCCGGCCCGCCGGATCGAACGGGAGCCGCCCGCCTCGGCGCCCGCGCAGCCCTCCGCGTCGGCGCCGGCCTCGTCACCGTCGTCGGCTCCAGTGCCGCAACGGCCATGAACGCGGCCCACCTGACCGCCGTGATGGTTGCCGCGCTCTCCGCACCGAAGGGCCTCGAGGAATTTCTTGCCGACACGCGCCGCAACGCCGTCCTCATCGGCCCAGCCGCCGGCGTCGGCCCGGCGACCGTCGAGAACGTGCTGTCCGTCCTCGCCTCACCCGCCGCCGTCGTGCTCGACGCCGACGCCCTCACCGCCTTCGCAGAACGGTCCCAGCGCGGCGCGAGCTTCGGCTTCCTCGGCGGGCCGGCCGCCCCCGAAGACGCGACGCCCGACACCCTCGCATCAGCAATCCGTCAACGGAGCGCTCCCGTGGTGATGACGCCCCACGACGGCGAATTCGCCCGCCTCTTCCCCGACCTCGCGGCCGGGCCGAAAGTCGAGCGCGCCCGCCACGCCGCCGCCCGCATGGGCGCCGTCGTCGTGCTCAAGGGTCCGGATACCGTCATCGCCGCGCCGGACGGCCGCGCCGCCATCAACGAGAACGCACCGCCCTGGCTCGCCACCGCCGGTTCGGGCGACATTCTCGCCGGCCTTGTCCTCGGCCTCCTCGCCCAACGCATGCCGGCCTTCGAAGCCTCGGCCGCCGCCGTCTGGCTGCACGGCGCGGCCGCCACCGAATTCGGCCCCGGCCTCATCGCCGAGGACCTAACCGAAACGCTGCCCCATGTGATCCGCAGGCTGATCGACAAGCCGTGACGGACCCGGCGGCGCACTGCCACCGGGTCTCACGCCAATCGTCCGATCGGGACTTCAATGCCCCATCAGCACCGGGATTTTCATGTCGCGCATGATGTCACGTGTCGTGCCACCAAACAGGAACTCGCGCCACGTCGAGCGGCCATAAGCACCCATGACGAGTACATCGCCGCCGGCCGCGATCGCGGCAGCCTGCAGGCTCGCCCCGTCGCCACCCTCGCCGTACGGTGCGACACGGACGTTTTTCGCGTGAAGCTTCAGATAGGCCTCGATGTCCACTTTCGGGCGCTTCGTGACGCTCGGGAACGAGTCGCGATCCTCGCCGAGCAGCAACACGACACGGTCGGCCCGCTCTATCAGCGGCAGTGCACCGTGCAGCGCTGCTGCCGACTGCCGGCTGTTGTTCCAAGCAACGACGACGGTCTTGCCGATGTGCGCGCTCGACCGCGTCTTCGGTACCAGCAACGTGGATGTACCGGCCGCGACGACGCACTCCTCGGCGCTGTCGGTACCGAGGCTGTCGAGCCCTGATGCGGACTGCTCGATGACCATCAGGTCGTGCGAGCGCCCGGCGATGCAGAGAAGTTCGCTCGCATTGCCCTCGGCGGTTTCGAACGTTGCCGAGATGCCGGCATTCTCACAGGCCGCACGGAAGCGGGCTTCGGCTTTTTGCGCGAGCGGCAAGTCGCGCGCCTCGGCCTCGCGCACGGCCGAGTGCGACTGCCCCATGACGAGTTTCAGCATCGCGAGCTCGCGGACGGTGTAGAGCCCGGTGAGACGAGCGCCGAAGGTGCCGGCGAGTTCGATGGCAGCATCGACGGCAGGCTGGGCATCCTGATAGGCCCGGACGTGGACGAGGATGGATTTCCAGGACATTCGCGTTTCCCCTGATCTGTCGGCTTCATTGAGCCAATCCGCAGATGTGATCGGGGCGCCGGGTATCAACCGCGCCGCGTCACTGAGCGTGAAGATTACCGAGCGAAAAACGGCGCGATTTGACCGTGATCAGAAAAGCCGCTGAGGCACACGCCTCCCAACGGCCCGCGTGGGCGAGGCTAGTTCCGGTCCCCCCGGACGCCCACCACCCGCACGACATCCTGAGCCGCCAACCGCCGCCGCGGCAAGCCGCGCCCCCGCGGAGGTGGCCCGGCGCATCGCGCCGGATCAGCCACCGTGAGCGAAACTAAGCCGCGTCCCAGACGCTCTCAGGCATCGGCAGGCCGCCGTAGGTTTCGTCGCCGAGCGGATCGATCGGAGCGACGCCGAGCTTTTCCGACATCATCCACATCAGCTGGCGGCTGTGCTGGCCGGCGTGCCACGTCGTGCGCTCCAGGAAGTCATGCAGCGTCTGCTCGCCGTAGTAGACGTTGGCGCGCGCCGTCCAATCGGCCGTCGCTGCGTGTGAAGCCTGCCAGGCGGAGACGCGGCCGCGCACGTGCCGCCCATAGGCGAGCAGCTCCTCCTTCGACATGGTGCCCGGCGCCGGCTCCCGGTTGTAGCTCGCGAAGGTGAGCGGGATGCCTTCCTCGTGCTCGACGAAGGCATCGGCGACGTTGAAGAGGTGATAGCCGAGCTGGGTCAGCGAGCGCGGCCGTCCGGGCAGAATGGTCGCGAGCTGCGTCTCGTCGAGCTGGCCGATGAAGCGGCCGGAGCCGTCGATCACACGGTAGAGCCGACGGAAGAGTTCGTCCGGCGCATACTGCGTGGTGCCGCTGTAGGTGAAGCCTGCGAGCCGCGCGACGTCTTTCAAAACCTGTCCGTTCACCCACTGATCGCCACGCGTCACGATCGGCACCTGCCGCAGCCCGAACCGTTCGAGCTCTTGGTAAGCGCCCTCGTCCGCCAGCACGTTGCGAGACAGGAACGGCACGCGGTTCTTGGTCAGGAACTCCTTCGTCCTGAGGCAACTCGTGCATCCGGGCTGCCAGTAGACCCGGATGGCATCGTCGGCTGCGGGTGTGGCGGTCATGACGGCAATCTCCGGCGTTTCCTCTTATCGTTGCGCGCATGGTCGCCCAGCGCGCACGGCCCGGCAACTCTCCCGCCCCGTAGACCAACCTTGCGGCGCACGCGGGCCTCTGGCATGGACAGCCAAAAGGCCGGGCGACCCATGGAGCGCCCGCGCGCCAGGGCGGACCATGACGGCAGCGACAACACTCCCGAGCAATGCGCCCGCGCCCGACCGGCAGTCCTCTGCCGCACCCGCGGTCGAACTCGCCGGCGTCTCGGTGCAGTTCCCGATGCCGTCCGGCGATGTCTACACGGCCGTCGCAGAAGCCGATCTGACGGTCGGCTCGGCCGAGTTCGTCGCCATCGTCGGCCCGACGGGCTGCGGAAAATCGACCCTCCTCAACGTCGCCGCCGGCCTCCTCGCGCCGGCCCGCGGCCGCGTCGCCATCGACGGCCGCCCCCTGCAGGGCCTGAACCGCCTCGCCGGCTATCTTTTCCAGCAGGACGCCGTGATGCCCTGGAAGACGGCGCGCGAGAACGTGGCGCTCGGGCTCGAAGTCGCCGGCACGCCGAAAAAGGAGGCGCGCGAGACGGCCGACGCCTGGTTGACCCGCGTCGGGCTCAAGGCCTTCGGCGACCGTTATCCGCACCAGCTGTCGGGCGGGCAGAGGAAGCGCGTCGGGCTCGCGCAGGTGCTCGTCCGCAATCCACGCATTCTCCTGATGGACGAACCGTTCGGCCCCCTCGACGCCCAGACGCGTCAGATCATGGGCACCCTGCTCCTCGATCTGTGGGCGGCCGATCGCAAGGCGGTCCTGTTCGTGACGCACGATCTCGAAGAGGCGATCGCGCTCGCCGACCGCGTCGTCATCATGTCGGCGGGTCCGGCCGCGCGCATCATCGGCGATTGGACGGTCGACCTGCCGCGCCCGCGCGATGCCGCCGAAGTCCGCCTCCTGCCGCGCTTCCACGAGCTGCACAAGGCGATCTGGGGCCAGCTCCGCGCCGAGGTGGTCAAGACCTACGGTGAGGGCATGCCATGACCCCGACGCTGCGCCCCGGCAAGCTCCTCTTTCTGCAGGCGCTCGTCGCCGTCGCGCTCATCGGCTTCTGGCACGTCGGCTCGACGATCCCGATCGGCGGCGTCTATCTGATGCCGAAGTTCTTCTTCTCGACGCCGTTCGACGTTGCGGCGCGCGTCTGGAAAATGTTCGCCGGGGGCGAAGTCTGGCGCCACCTCGGGATCACGCTGCTCGAAGCGGTCCTTTCGTTCGTGATCGGATCGATCGGCGGCATCGTGTTCGGCTTCTGGTTCGCGCGAAAGCCGCTCGTCTCGGCGGTGTTCGGCCCCTACCTGCAGATCGTCAACGCGCTGCCTCGCGTCGTCCTCGCGCCGATCTTCATGCTGTGGTTCGGCCTCGGCATCTGGTCGAAGGTCGCGCTCGGCGTCACGCTCGTCTTCTTCATCGTCTTCTTCAACGTCTACCAGGGCGTTCGCGAAGTGAACCAGACGGTACTGGCGAACGCGCGCATGCTCGGTATGAACGAGCGCCAGCTGCTCCGTCACGTCTACTGGCCGTCGGCGATGTCGTGGATGTTCTCCTCGCTCCACACTTCGGTCGGCTTCGCGATCATCGGCGCCGTCGTCGGGGAATATCTGGGCTCGGCCGCTGGTCTCGGCTATCTCATTCAACAGGCCGAAGGCGTCCTCGATGTCACCGGCGTGTTCGCCGGCATGGTCATCCTCGCCGTCTTCGTGCTCGTCATCGACTGGCTCGTCACGCTCGCCGAGCGCCGCCTGCTCGTCTGGCGCCCGGCACCCGCGACCACCCACTGACAAGAAACGTCCAGCAGGAGGAAAACCAACGATGTTGCGCAGAACCTTCCTGGCGGCAGCCGCCGCCGTCCTCGCCGCCGGCCCCGCGCTCGCCCAGGGCGCGCCCGAAAAAGCCAGCGTCAATCTCGGCGTCGGCGGCAAGCCGCTGCTCTACTATCTCCCCCTCACTGTCGCCGAGAGGAAGGGCTTCTTCAAAGAGGAAGGGCTCGACGTCGCGATCAACGACTTCGGCGGCGGCGCGAAATCGCTGCAGGCCCTCGTCGGCGGCTCTGTCGATGTCGTTACCGGCGCCTACGAGCACACGATCCGCATGCAGGCGAAGGGGCAAGACATCGTCGCCGTCGCAGAGCTCGGCCGCTATCCGGGCATCGTCATCGCCGTCCACAAGAGCAAGGCCGACCAGATCAAGAGCGCGGCCGACCTGAAGGGCATGAAGATCGGCGTCACCGCCCCCGGTTCCTCGACCATGCTGACTGCCCAGTACGCGATGGTGAAAGCCGGCCTCAAGCCGACGGACGCCGCTTTCATCGGCGTCGGCGGCGGCGCGTCCGCAGTCGCCGCCATGAAGAAGGGCGAGATCGACGCCATCGCGCACCTCGATCCCGTCATCTCGAAGCTCGAGAGCGACGGCGACATCAAGGTGCTCATCGACACCCGCACCGAAGCCGGGTCGAAAGCGCTGTGGGGCGGGTCCAATCCCGCTGCCGTGCTCTACATGAAGCGCGACTTCGTCGAGAAGAACCCGAACACGACCCAGCGCCTCACCAATGCGCTCGTCAAGGCGCTGAAGTGGCTCGCCACCGCGAAGCCCGAGGACGTCGCTGCCGTGGTGCCGGAGGAATATCACCTCGGCGACAAGCCGCTCTACATGGAAGCCGTGAAGAAGTCTCTCGAAGGCTACTCGCGCGACGGCGTCGCCAGCGATGCCGGGATGCAGAGCGTGCTCGCGACGCTGCAGGCGCTCGACCCCGAGCTCAGCAGCGCCAAGATCGATCTCGCGAAGACCTTCGATCCCAAGTTCGCCCGCGCGGTGAAGTGATCCGATAAAATCTGATGACTGATGATTTGAGATAGGGGGGCGATTCCACCCCCCCCTATTTCATTCGTCGACAGATTATTTTCTAAAATTCGGCCTAGCTGATTTCAATTAATTACTCGAGGTCTGCGCATTTGTCTTTTGCTACGTTTGTGAAGCGGATATGTAAATCTGAATGGAAATTTACCAAGAAATACAGCGTTTGATTATTTTGTCGCAGACATGCAATTAATTTCCTGCTGATTTGGATCAACTCAGAAAGGTTTTGGAAAGCCGCGGGTCGTTTCTTCCCGTCGCGTCTGCGGGAGGAGCATCATGCGTTGGACCATTACTGCCAAGCTCGGAGCCATCTCGGCCTTCGGCATCTCTGTAACTGTCGGCGTCGCGGCCTACCAGATCATCGCGGAACGTGAGGCCAAAGAAGCAGCCGAGATCACACGCATACAGAGCGATATTCAGAAACTCGCCAGCCAGGCCTATGGCCGCCTCCGGCTCGCACAGGTGGGATTGCGCGACGTTCTGATGGCGACCGCACCGGCCGCTGCCGACAAGGCGCTGGCGAGCGTCCAGCAAGCCGCAGGGGAAGCGGAACGCGCGGCCCGCGAGGCGGCTCGATTGGCCATGAGGCCCGAAAACAAAGCGCGCCTGGAAAACATCGCCCGTCAGGCGCAGGCCTATGGCACCGCCTCGAAGGACGTTCACGCCGCGAGCCTGGCCTATTTCTCCGTCATCGGGCAGAGAAACGGCGCCTTCAAATCCGTGAGCGATGAATTCGCAGCCCTTCGGACCAGCCTCACCGGCGACAGCGAACGTGCCCTCAACCGCGCCGCCGTGTCCCTCCAGGAAGCGCGCGCGGCGTCGTGGCGGTTTGCAGCCTTCGAAGAGCCGGCACAGCGTCAGACTGCGGTCGAACATCTGCGGTCCGCCGCTGAAGCGCTCAATGCCGGTCGGCTCGCAGCCACCGAGCCGGCCGCCGCCACACGGTTCGACAGCCTGAAAGCGAAGGTCTCTGACTTTGGAGCCCTCGTCGAACGCTCGATGGCCGCGGGCGCGGAACGCCACCGGATCCGCGAGACTAAGGCCGATCCTGTCGCCACCGAGATGATCAAGTTGATCGGCGAAGCCGTCGCGGCGGCCGAACGCCGTGTCGAGGAGACACAGCAACAGGCCGATGCAGCGAAGGCCAATGCTAACCTCGCGAGCTGGATTGGCAGCACCACGATCATCGCCATTCTCATCGGCATGCTGCTGTTCTCGCTGTTCGCCATTGGTCGCCCGATCCGGCGCATCGGCGCTGTCCTCATCGAGCTGTCGCACGGAAACCGAGCCATCGATGTTCCGTATACGGGTCGCAGCGACGAGGTCGGCGACAATGCCCGGGCAGCGCTGACGTTCCGCGACAATCTCAATCGGATAGCGCAGATGGAGGCAGAACAGAAAGAGGCCGAAGCGCGGGCCGCTGAGGAGCGCAAGGCCGAACTGATGAAGCTCGCGGACGAATTCGAGCATTCCGTCGGCGCCATCGTCGAGATGGTCGCCTCGGCCTCGACGGAGCTGAGCACGACGGCCGAACAACTCGCCGGCACGACCAAGGAGGCGAGCTCGCGTTCGAACGCAGTCGCCGCCGCCGCGGAGCAGGCGACCAGCAACGTCCGTGCAGTCGCTGCCGCGGCTGAGCAACTATCGGCCTCGGTGATGGAGATCGCTCACCAGGTCTCTCGTTCGAACGAGATTGCGTCGCAAGCCGCGTCGGAAGCCCAGGCCACGAGCGGACAGGTCGCCGCGTTGTCGGCCGCCGCCCAGAAGATCGGTGGCGTCGTGGAACTGATCAACGCCATCGCATCTCAGACCAATCTTCTGGCCCTCAACGCGACGATCGAGGCCGCACGCGCCGGCGAAGCTGGTCGGGGGTTCGCGGTGGTCGCCGCCGAAGTGAAGGCCCTCGCCGAGCAGACCGCCAAGGCGACGATGCAGATCGGGCAGCAGATCGCCGAGATCCAGGCGTCGACCCAGAACACGGCGGCGGTAATCGACAGCGTGGCCACCACCATTTCGGAGGTCAACACGATCTCCGCATCGATCGCGAGTGCCGTCGAGGAGCAGGGTCACGCGACACAGGAGATCGCCCGCAGCGTCTCCGAGGCATCGCAGGGAACGTCCGACGTCTCCGCGAACATCATCGTGGTCAGCAACGGGGCGGAAGAGTCGGCGGCGGCGACGAGCCAGGTGCTGTCGTCGTCTCAGGAGTTGTCGCGCCAGGCCATCGCGCTGAAGACGCAGGTGACGCAATTCCTCGAAACCATCCGGGCGGCGTAACACCCGGCGCAGAGCGTCGGCGCGTTCACCGGTACTTGGCTGCCGTGATGAACTCGCCGAACGCTTCGCACCAGACGAGAACCGTGGTGAAGGCGTTGATGTCGGTGCCGGCCGGAAGATCGAGCATGAAGCCGTCGAACGTCTTGACGTCGCCGACGCGCAGTGACTTCGCCTTGACCTTCAGGAACGAGGCTTCGTCGTCGACGAACTCGGGCACGAGGTAGAGCTTGTAGTCCGGTCCCGGCGCAAGCTTGCCCTGGTGCACGACAGAAGTGCGCGACACGCTCACCTGACCTTCGCCCCAGTGGAAGAAGTCGCTGCCTTTCAGGTCGCGCGCGAAGGTCGCGCGGAACTCCGCCCCCTTCGCCGTGTCGGCCAGCACCTGCCGGTCCACGCTCGGTGGCGCGGTCAGGATCGGCAACATGTAGACGCCCAATCCGAAGCCGACCAGGAAGACGAAGCCATGCGTCGCCAAGCGGATGATCCAGCGCATGGGGAAGTCCTCCGTGTATTCAAGCGCCTCGCAGCCACGACTTTCCGTAGTGAGACGAACGCGCATCACATAGGCTGGCGACCCGCGCTCCAGGTAGACACGAAGGATCGACGGCGTCCACCCGAAGCGCGAAGCGGGCGCGCCTCAGAGCCGCCGCGTGATGGCGATCGCGTAGGCCGGTTGCCGGATCGCGAAGAGCGGGTCGTCCTTCGGGCCCGCCAGTCCATCGGCCAGATTGGTCGGATCGAAGATCTGACCGTCGCAGACGTCGTTCTTCTCGAGGCCGGTGACCGTCAGGGTTCCGAGCTTAACGGTGGGCCGCGCGTCCTCGTCCGCCCAGCGCTGCGTAGCATTGTTGCTCGCATCACCCGGCTGGCCGAGAATGGCGACCAGATCGAAACCGGCGGGCGCCTTGCTCGTCAGACGGCCATTTAACTCATCGACCAGGAAATCGGCGGGCTTCGCCTTGGCTTCGTCGTCGGTCAACCCGACTTCGCCGCCGCTCGGCACCATCTTGATCTTCACGAGTTGGCTTTTGCCGTCGGCATTGGTGACCGTGTAAGCGTGAATGCCCCAGTAGGCGACGCCGACCCACGATGCCGGAATGGGCTTCGAGGCGATGTACTTGCCCTGCAGCGTAGTTTCGGGATTGGCCTCGGCGAAGGCCTTGATCTTCTCGGGATCCGGCTTGCCGTCGGCCCCCGGGGCCCGTGCCTGCAGGAAGGCTAGCATTTGCTCCGGACTCTTCACGAAGTTGATCGGCGCGTTGACCATCACGAATTCGGTGGTCGACTTACCACCCTCGTCGATCCGGAACGAGAAGCTGCGGTTCACCGTCTTGGTACCATCGGCGACCTTGGGATTGCCGCCGCCGACGGCAAAACGGCCAACGACTTTCGAAGGCGCTGCGAATGCGGCCGACTTGGTCAGCCCCTTTGCCTCGGCGGTCGGCGTGAAGGTGCCGACGATGCATTGTCCTTTGGCGCCGCTCAGGCGGTTTTTGGATTTGCCGGCGAGCGCCTGCATCGCATCCACGATCTGCTCGGGTTCGGCGGCCTTGCCGAGCGTCGGATAGGTGAGCACACCGGCTGCGATGAGTGCGATGAGTGCCTTCATGGTCGTCTCCTCGAGTTGATCGATCGAGATTGAACCGGCACGCATCGGAAGGCACTGCACGTTTGACCACGCCCCTTCACGTCCGCGTAATCGAGACGTGTCGGTCGGCGTACGGTCATTGCCGGCTTCGCGGCGGGTAATCGTGTCGGTCGTTGCCACCATCCGCCAACGACAAACACAATCTTCAGTAGTACCCCCAAAAAGCAAAAGGGCCGCCGAAGCGACCCTTTCCCCGAGATCAGAAGCCTCGCTTCCGCCTCTCGCGCCTTGTTCAGGCGGCCTGCGAGCCTAAGGCCGGCAGTTTCTTATCCTCCTCGAGAACCAATCCGGACTTCAAAGCTATGCCGATATAGCGAACTCGGCCTGCGATCTTGGCTTTTTGAACGCCCAACTCACCAAACTCACGTCCGAACGTCGGAAGAGCGAGTGGCTCCTTCTCCTGTTCTTCACACCAAGCGCAGTAATCCTCGTACAACGCTGTAGCCGTCAGGCTCGAACCGTCTTGTGTCTCGATCCTTTCCTTATAGAAACGCTCCACGTCCGTTTCCGGTGCAATGAGTTTCGGTGCCGACTTGTTGTCGTTGGCCCCGTTCCTCGACTTCGCGACGGTAACGGCTGCTGGTGTCTCACGCGTCACGGGCGACTGCAGGGAAGCCATCGAAGGCGCCTGCGGAGCCTGCTTGTCGTGGAGACGCCAAACGCTGAACGCCACGTAAAGACCAAGCCCCGAGCCGATCTCCAGAAGCACCGCGACGAGAACCACGAGTGCAGTCTGGACGGTCTCCATCTGGAAACCCGTCAGCTTGGCGAGGATGGTCGCCTGAGGATCGGCCTCGGTGAGCACCGAGCCGTGACCCTTTACATCCGCGAGCTTCGCCTGAATTTCGGCGATGCGCGCTTCGAGAGCAGCCGCCTGTTGGGCAGACGCGTGCTCAGCGGTCAGAGTCTGGAACGAGGTACAGAAGTCACGGGTTTGTTTGCCTTTGATGTCCGTGCATTCCGCAGACCAATTCCACTCACGCCGCAGTTTCAGACCATCGATTTCGCTCTGAACCGTAGCGGCCGGACGATGCTGGGGAATCCAGCTCAACTGAGAACGGGCTCGCTCGAGATCGCTGCGAAGGTCCTGGTGGGACTGGGTCTGAGTGGCGCGTTGGCCGGCCGTATCGAGCCGGTTGAGCGCCGCGTGGCCAAGGGCGGACGTGAGCGAGTAACCGGTCACGACGACCCAGACCAACGCGGATGCAGCCGCTTGCGACCACATCCTGTTACGAACTGCGGCGAAGAAGAAGAAAGGAACGAGTGCCTTGAAGCAATCGGCCGCCGCAGAAGCCGACCCAAGAATAAACCCGTCCAGCTCGGTTTTCCCGAGACTTTGTCCGAAACGCCAATTCATGGCAGCGGAGACTGCGAGCAGTACTCCGGCCGCCAATACGCCGAATATACCCAGAGCGTGGCGCATTGGTTCTTGCCCTCTGTTTGAAGGCTCGGAACGCGGAACGACTAAGAGCTTTCAATTGCAACCACTGTGGTCTTTTTTTACTGAGGGTAAGGCGCGATGCTGCCGTTTGAGCTTACGGCGTCTGCCTCGAACGTTATGCTCCCCGGAAGCTCCGATCCCTTGGTCCTAGCGCGTGTAAGGACCGCGTTCAGCGAAGACGTCCGACGGCACACCGAGCGGGCGCGTCACACCAGTACGATCAGGAAATCCACAAAGCACGAGATCGCCGCTCGACCTGGCTGTGGAGAACTCATCCCTCGATGAGCGGGACCGGAATTGAGCGCCGGCCGCCCCCTCTGAACGGAGAATTAACGCGATTCGAGAAGAGGGAACGATTTATTTTTGTAGCGATTCCCGGAGCTTAGGAGTCGGCCGGACAAGTTCACAGCTTGCGTGTTGCGAATGTGCATCTGTGTTGCGTTGCGGTGGTATTCACAGGGCCGCCCATTCTTATCCACATCTCAGCCACAGCCGTCCACACGATGCGGGCATTCTGGGTATACAGAGACACTACATCTTGTAGGTGAGAATTTTCTCCGGCTCGCCTCGCCAGCCGATGGACCCAAGCCGGGGCGTCGATTATTCTTCCTTGCATGTTTGGTCGCTGATCCAACGTTACGGGCGGATTGGCGGTGGAGCACGAGTAGGGAGTAGCTCCATGGCGCGGATCGTTCCGATGTCGATCGTCGCGGCCGCCGGCGTTTCCGCGCTGGTCGCCGGCCTTGCTTGGGTGTCCGCGTCAGGTCCGAAGTCTGCGAGCGCACCGTCCGCAAGCCGTAGCTTTTCTCCCCCGCAGGCGCTGGTGGCACCGGCCGAACCCAAGCTCGTCCGCGAACCCATGCTCGTGCGTGGCCCCGCCGTCGGCCAGGATCGCCCCATACTCGTGACGGTCCGCCAGGACGATGGCCCCCTTCTCCGACCGAAGACCGAACGCAAAGCGAAGTCGGAAGGTGCCGGAGACCGTTATGAAATCGCCCGTATGATCCAGCGCGAACTCGTCCGTGTCGGCTGTTATGGCGGCGATCCGGACGGCGACTGGGGCGGCGCCTCGAAGCGCGCCATGCAGGTCTTCCTCGACCGGGTCAATGCGACCTTACCCTTCGACGAGCCCGATCCTGTTCTCCTGGCCCTCGCCAAGAGCCAGAAGGGCGCCGTGTGTTCCGAGACGTGCCGGAAAGGCGAAGCCGTCGGCACGGATGGCCGGTGTATTCCGACGGCCTTGATCGCCCAACGCACCGAGTCTCGTCCGACTTCGATCGGTGGCAGCCAGCAAGCCTGGCAGACGGACGTTTCGCGCGTGGCGCCGCCCTCGTCCATCGTCGCCGACGCCACGGCCCGCCCGACGAGCGAAGTCGTCGCTCCAATTCCGGGCCGCATGGCGCTTGGCGCCGCAGCCGTCGACTCGACGGTTGCGCCACAGACGGCGCTGGTCCCGCCGGTGACGCGCCCCCAGCCTCCGGAACCACCTAAGGTTGCATCATCACCGCGTCCGAAGTCCAAATCGACCCCGAACTGGGCTCGCTCGGTCTTCCCGGATTTCTACGTCGCGCGCTGATTTTGCCCAGAATTCTCGGCAATCCAATCGAGGAACGCTCGACTGCCGCCGCTCAAAGGCACCACGACGAAAGCTGGCACCTGGGCCTCGTGCGTGTCATGGACGAGCGCTTCGACGGCGCCGACCGCGCCCTCCATGGTCTTGATGATCATCACCGCTTCAGTCGCGCTCTCGACGACGCCTTCCCAGCGGTAGATCGACGTCATACCGGGAAGAATGTTGACGCAAGCCGCCGAGCCGGCCTCGACGAGCCGGCGGCCGCAAGCGGCGGCAGCCTCGGTAGACGGCCAGGTCGTGTAGACGAAAACAGCCTTGTCGTCGTCGCGCACTTGTAGGAGCCTCCGCCTCTCATCAATGCCCGCTCGGTCGGGCCCCGAGCGATCAGAATGTCAGCAACGCCGACGAAGTACGAGCGGATCTGTTTCGTGGCCAGCGAGACGGCCGAAGCGCAGCGTGCCCTCGATACCCTCGTCGGCCGATATGGTCAGGCTCGCCCGAACGAAGCCGCCGTCATCGTCGCGCTCGGCGGTGACGGTCTGATGCTCCAGACGCTGCACCGCCACATGTACGATCGCGTGCCGATTTATGGGATGAACCGCGGTTCGGTCGGTTTCCTAATGAACGAGTACGGCGAGGACGACCTCGTAGAGCGGCTCTCGCGCGCCGACGTCACGCGCATCCACCCGCTGGCCATGGTCGCTCACGATGCGCACGGAAAAGCCCATCGCGGCCTTGCGATCAACGAAGTCTCGTTGTTCCGCCAGACCCACCAGGCGGCCAAGATCCGCATCTCGGTTGACGGCCGCGTTCGTCTCGAAGAACTCATCTGCGACGGCGTTCTCGTCGCCACGCCCGCCGGATCGACCGCTTACAATCTCTCCGCTTACGGGCCGATCCTGCCAATCGATGCGCCTCTTCTGGCGTTGACGCCAATCAGCCCGTTCCGTCCGCGCCGTTGGCGAGGCGCCCTGCTTCCGAATGCTGCCCGGATCGCCCTCGACGTGCTCGAACCCGAAAAGCGTCCCGTCAGCGCCGTCGCCGACCACTTCGAGACCCGCTCGGTGGCACGGGTCGAAATCGAAGAAGCGCGTCAGATCGATCTGTTCATGATGTTCGACCCGGGCCACACGCTCGATGAACGGATCCTCGTCGAACAATTCCGCTATTGAGGGACGCTATGGCAGGGCTTTACTTCGAGGAATTCGAAGTCGGTCACGTGTTCAACCACGCGCTGACGCGCACAGTGACCGAAATGGACAACACCCTATTCTCCTGCCTCACGCACAACCCCCAGCCACTCCACATCGACCACCACTTCGCGGCATCGACCGAATGGGGCCGGCCTCTCGTGAACTCGCTCTTCACGCTCGGGCTGATGATCGGCATCTCGGTCGGCGACACGACGCTCGGCACCACCATCGCCAATCTCGGGATGACCGACGTGAAATTCCCGAAGCCGGTCTTTCACGGCGACACGATCCGCGTCGCGACGGAAGTCGTTTCGAAGCGCGAGAGTAGATCCCGACCAGACGCAGGTCTGGTCGAGTTCCATCACCGGGCCTACAATCAAACCGGCGATCTGGTCGCGGAGTGCAAACGCCAAGCTTTCATGCGCAAGCGCCCCGCCGCCTGAATTACTCGGCGGCGCGCGGCGGCGGCACGACCCGGCCCTGCGCGTCGACTTCCGGACGATCGATCGAAAACACCGTGTCCGGACGAACAACCGCGTAGTCCATGTACCCGAGCCGTGCGATCGGCTGCGCGGCGGCGATATCGACGATGCCGTCCTTGATCAGCGGATCGTCAATGTGTACCCCGACCACCAAGCCGAAAACAACGAGATAACCAGGCCCGCCACCGGGTTGAGCGGGCGGTAGCGCGACGGTCTGTGTATACCGGCACTCCAGTGCGATTGGGCTCTCCTTGACGCGCGGCGGCTTGACGAGCCGCGACGGCGTCGCCGTCACACCCGCGATCGGAAACTCGTCGACGCCATAGGGCACCGAGGCAGACGTAATGTTCATCTCGTGGCGCAGATCATAGGTCGCGAGAGAACAGACGAACTCGCCGGTCTCCTCGGCATTCCGCACGCTGTCTTTCATGCCCTGCGAGGCAAAATAGACGTAGTGGGGCCGATCGCTGACGGCGTTGAAGTAGCTGTAAGGGGCAAGGTTGCAGACGCCGTCCTTGCTGACCGTTGAGACCCAGCCGATCGGCCGCGGCACCGTCACGGCCTTCCACGGATCGCGCTTCAGTCCATGCTTGTTGGCGATAGCGTCGTAGAACATCGAACAACGATCCTTTTTGTTTTCAAGCCGTCCAGCGGGTGACGATGGCAGGTAACGCAGGCCGCTCACGATCGGCCTGCCGCTCTGTCTCGGTGCCCACGTATACGAAACCTGCCACCCTCTCGTTCGCAGCGAGGCCGAGGGCCTCGCGGACGGCCGGACTGTAGGCGTACCACTCGGTGATCCACGCAGTCCCGTAACCAAGTGCGTTGGCTGCGAGGCAAAGATTGAAACACGCCGCCCCACACGACAGCACCTGCTCCCATTCCGGCGCACCGGGGTTGTCAACCACCCGGGACACGACGGCGATCACCAGCGGCGCCCGCAGAAATCTTTGCCGCTCGGTCTCGAGGCGCACCACAGAGGGTGGTTGCCGCTCTTCTGCCGCGCACGCATCGGCGAGAACCTCCCCAAACGCGCGACGCGCGTCTCCCTCGAAGACGATGAACCGCCAGGGAACCAGCTTCTTGTGGTCCGGGACGCGTGCAGCGACCGTGAGAATCTGTTCGAGTTCTCCACTCGTCGGACCCGGCGATGACAACAGTGCCGGCTTCGCGGACCGCCGTTTCAGCAGCATATCGAGTACCTGTCGGGCCATGCACCGTCCCTCACATCCCGATCGCGGCACGTCGGCCGCACGCGCGTCTCGCTAACGTAAATCGACCTAAGCTACAATGTCGTCGCTCGGGCCAGCCCGCTGGATAGATCTCGATGAACGTTTCCGCATGCAAACGTCTCGCCTGGGTTGTCGCCGGGATGCTTCTCGTCATGGTGGGCGCCAACCCCTCGCAAGCGTCCGACAGCGCACTCGCCATCATCTTCGACGGGTCCGGGTCTATGTGGGGCCGCCTCGGCCAAGGCCCGCAGTCGAAGCTCGCAGCGGCGCGCGACGGTGTAACCCAAGCCCTGCCGGCGACCCCCGCGAACGTCGGGCTGGTGACCTTTGGACGACGGCGGGGCGACTGCACAGACGTCGAACTCGTAGCCTCCGTGGAACGCGGGGATAGGCAACGGATTACCGGACCACTCGAGAGGCTCAATCCGCGCGGCAGGGGACCGATCACCTTGGCGTTGCGTACGGCTGCCAAGGCCCTTGAAGGGCACCCTGGCGCCCGCCACGTCCTCATTATTCATGACGAACCGGACAATTGCAGCTTGGACGCCTGCGCGGCCGCTGCGGACCTGAAGGCGGCCGATGCGGCCTTAATCGTCTCGACGGTCATGCTGGGCACCCCACCCGAAGAGGCCCGCGCCATGGCGTGCCTTGCCGAGCGAACCGGCGGCCGATCGTTTCTTGCCGACACACCACAGGATGCCGTCAACGCGATCGCAGCTGCCGTCCGCTTCGCATCGCTGGATGCCTCACGGCCGACAGAAACCGTAGCCGACCCCGGCGATCGCCGCGGCCCGTCTCGTGTTCGCATGACGGCACGCCTAGGACCAAGCGGCCAGCCGATCACGCAGGACGTCACCTGGCGCATTTGGCCGGCGGGAAGTACCGGTGCGACCATCGCCGAGAGTTCATCCCCGACATTCGAGACGGCCCTAGAGCCTGGTTCGTATCGCCTCGAGGTCCGGTCTGGACTGGTCACCGCCGAGCGGGACTTCGAGATCAAGTCCGGCGGCGTTGCGCCGGTCGAGGTTGCACTCGAAGCAGGCCGCCTTCGAGTGGCCGCCCTTCTGCGGCGAGGCGGCCAGCCCCATGCAACGGCCCGCATTACCATTCGCCCCGATCAGGAAGGCGAGATCCAGCCACCCGCGATCTGGTTGGGAACCGGCGGTGAGTTAATCCTTCCCCCCGGAGCATACCGGGTCAGAGCAGGCGAAGGACGCGCGCAAGTCGAGCAGCGGATCACGCTTCGAGCCGGTCAAGCCGCCAGCATCGAACTTGCCACTGACACTGGCCGCATCACCTTCTCTGCGGGCCCCCGCGATGGAAACTTCGCTTTAGACGACGTTCTGCTTCGCATCCTGGAGGCAGACCCCGAAGCGCCAGGCGGCTTCCGGGAAGTCTACCGCACGACATCCCCAACGGCAGATGTCGCCTTGCCCGCAGGCACATACCAGCTGTCTGCCCGCATCGGAGCAACAGAGACCCGCGAGCGGGTAAGCCTGACCGCGGGAGACGATGTCAGACTTGCTTTCCGCCTTCCCGTGGGGCGCTTGACAATCATGCCCACCGGCGCCGATCCGACCGTCCAATCGAGCCTGCGCTACCGACTAGTATCACTGGACGGCCCGACCGGTGATCCGATCCAGGTGACGGACCGCGAACTGCCCTTGATCCTGGCGGCCGGGCGCTATCGGCTCGACGTGCGGATGGGGGTCCAATCGATTGCCACCCAGGATGTCGAAGTGCGCTCCGGCGCCGACCAGCGCCTCGTCGTGCCGCTCTTTCTGGCGGCGGTCGAGCTGCGCGCTGCCGATACCATCGCCGGCCTTGCTCTCGCCGAATCCTTCTGGGAGATCGCTACGGCGCGCGGGGACGTCGTCTGGCGATCTACGGGGTCCAAACCCCGAGCCCTGCTCGGTGATGGCAGATATATTGCCAGGCTAGTCAGCAAGGGTCGGCGGTTCGAGAAACCGTTCGAGGTCGCTTCGAGCCGCAGCTCTATAGTCGTAGTCGGAGAATGATGAAAGCGGTCAACCGACCCGGTAGCAGCGCACTCGTCGCTGCGGTTTGCTTGGGCCTCGCGCAGCCCGCGGCAGGCCAGCAACCGGCCACGCCGCAACCCAATGACGTTCGCCAGCCGCAACGCCAGCCGCTGCAACAACCGAATAGCGCAACTCCCCCTCAGAAGCAGAGCCCACCGGCGCCGGCTCGTCCGTCAGCGCAGGCGAAGACGGGCGACGGTCAGGTCACCTTGCTGGCTTTCGCGACCGAAGACGGTCAGAAAGTGGAACATGGCATGGTCTGGCATGTCTTCCGGCAGACGGGCCTCTCAGAGGCTCGGCAAGCGCGCCACATTCAATCGCTCCGCACCGCAAGTCCCACGCTCAAGCTTCCGAGCGGCGATTACGTCGTCACCGCATCGTTCGGACGCGCTCATGTAACCCGCAAGATCCAGGTCGCGGCGGATAGCCAGTCGACCGAGCGGTTCATTCTGAACGCCGGTGGCCTGCGGCTGCAGGCCGTACAGGCAAACGGAGAAAGCGTTCCACCCAGCGCCATCTCAATCGAGATCCTGTCGGAGGAGCGCGACCAGGCCGGTAATCGCGTGGTCGTGGCACCGAACGTCAAGCCCGGCGTGATCTTGCGCCTCAATTCAGGCATCTATCATCTGGTCTCCACGTTTGGAGACGCGAATGCCCAGGTCAGGGCGGACGTCACAGTCGAAGCTGGCAAGCTGACCGAAGCGACGATCACGCATCATGCTGCGCGCGTGACGCTGAAGCTGGTCAATCGTGCCGGCGGTGAAGCTCTGGCTGATACCCAATGGAGCATCGCCACCACACAGGGCATCGTTGTAAAGGAGAGCGTGGGAGCGCTCCCCACGCACGTTCTCGCACCCGGTGCCTACACCGCCATCGCTCGATCAGGAGGGCGGGTCTTCCGTCGCGACTTCAACATTCGCCTCGGAGAAGCGGCGCAGATCGAACTCCTCGCCCAATGATGTCCTAGCGGAACGGCGGGGAAACCATCAGGCCGTTGCGCGTCCAGAGCGCGTTCAGACCACGGTCGAGCCGCAACGGCGACCGAGACCCGAAGTGGCGCTCGAACAGTTCCCCGTAGTTCCCCACCTGCTTGATCATCTGCAAGGCCCACTGTGGATCGAGACCCAGCAAGCGACCGAGTTGGCTCTCGCCCCCGAGCAGCCGTCGCGCCTCTGATGGCCCGGCGGTCCGCTGCTGGTCGGCGTTTGCCATGGTGACGCCGAGTTCCTCCGCCGCAACGAGGGCGTTGATCGCCCAGCGCACGATGAGGAACCATCGGTCGTCGCCACCCCGAACCATCGGCCCGAGCGGTTCACGTGAGATATTCTCAGGAAGGATTGCGTGCTCTGCAGGGGCTTCGGTCCGGGCACGAAGGGCCGCCAGCTGTGTTCCTTCCCCCGCCAGGGCCACACAACCCCGCGCGAGGTACTTGCGCAGCGCATCCTCGAACCGCGGCATTGCCACAGCCTCGAATTTCATCTTCCTAATGCTGAAGAAATCGACCACCGCCTGCTCGGCTGCACTGCCTGCTTCGACACAGACGCTGGCGCCGGACAATTCCAGCACGCTGCTCAAGGCTTGGGACCGCCTGACGAGGAACTTGTGCCCGTCGTAGAAGAGCGGCGCTACGAAGAGCGCCCCAGGCTGACTGTCGCGGCCGAGCGTCCACGTCGTCGCGCGAACGAGGACATCAATCTCCCCGCCCGTCAGCGATGCGATGCGCTCGGGCCCGGTCACTGGCTGAAAGCGGACGGCGTCTCGACGGCCAAAGACCGCAGCCGCCAGACCATGGCAAAAATCAGCTTCAAAGCCACTCCACTGCCCCTTGTCGTCCGCCTCGGCAAAACCCGGAACCCCGCCACTAATGCCGCACACGAGCATGCCGCGGGCTCGAACATTTTCGAGGGTATCGGCCGCCGCAGTGAGCAAAGCCCCATTTACGACGAGAGCCGCTAGCAAGGCAAAAAGCAGACGCGTCACGCTCTCTCCTGCATGCCATGCCACTCCACGGAACAGCGTTCGGATCTTGCGAATGCACGCGGGCCGGCCGCGGGTCAAGTCTTGACGGGCCCGGTCCCTTAGGCCACAGGCGAAGAAGATCCGACCGAGCGAGGGAATTTCCCATGTCCGAAGCCGACGGCGCGCCTCGACGGGGTGTCGCGACTGACATCATCCACCATGGCCGTGAGCCGTTCGACCACCATGGCTTCGTCAATACACCCGTCTACCGCGGCTCGACGGTTCTCTACCCGACCCTCGAAGCGATCGAGAGCCGAAATCAACCCTACACGTATGGGAGACGCGGCACGCCGACGGTACGCGCTCTTCAAGCCGCGATCGCCCACCTCGAAGGCGGCGAGCACACGGTCCTGGTCCCCTCGGGCTACGCAGCCGTCAGCCTAGCTCTGCTGTCGTTCGTGGAAGCGGGCGACCATATCCTGGTCACCGACAGTGTCTATCAGCCGACGCGTAAGCTGTGTGACGGTCTGCTCAAGCGCCTGGGCGTGGAGACCACCTACTACGATCCGCTGATCGGCGCGGGGATTTCAGCTCTTTTCCGCCCGAACACGCGCATCGTCTATACCGAGAGCCCCGGCTCACAAACCTTCGAAGTCCAAGACATCCCGGCCATTGCCCAGGCCGCGCGAGCGCGCGACATCTTCGTTGTCATGGACAATACCTGGGCGAGTCCGCTGTACTTCAAGCCCTTCAACCATGGCGTCGATGTCTCGGTTCAAGCGTGCACCAAGTACGTCGTGGGCCATGCGGACGCGATGCTCGGCTCCGTTACTGCCAGCGGGCGCGCCAAGAAGTACCTCGAGCGCGGTTTCGATCAACTTGGCATGTGCGCAGGATCGGAGGAAACGTTTCTGGGGCTGCGCGGTCTACGGACGATCCATGTCCGTCTCGCACGTCACTGGTCGAGCGGACTTGAGGTCGCCAATTGGCTGGCGACGAGGCCCGAAGTCGCGCGCGTCATGCATCCGGCGATGCCACAAGATCCCGGTCATGCGCTCTGGAAGCGCGACTTCCTTGGCGCCTCTGGCCTGTTCGGAGCCGTCCTGCAGCCCTGCTCAAAGACGGCTCTCGCCGCGATGCTGGATGGCTTGAAGCTCTTCGGGATGGGGTTTTCCTGGGGCGGCTTCGAAAGCCTGGTCATTCCATTCGATCCGCGCAGCTATCGCACCGCGACAGCGTGGACGGATCCCGGACCGGCTCTCCGCATCCACATCGGACTAGAAGATGTGAGCGACCTGATCGCGGATCTCGATGCTGGTTTCGCACGCCTTCGCTCTGCCGGCTGACGATCAGGTGACGAGCGCATAGAGGAAGCGCAAACCTACGGACGCGAGGAACGCTGCCAGCATCAGTTCAAGCGTTCGCTGCTTAACGCGGTGCGCCAAGTGCACGCCGAGCGGTGCTGCCAGCACACTCGCCGGCACGACGAGCGCGACGCCGAGGAGATTGACGAAGCCGAGCGTGTAAGGCGGAAGCCCGACCGTGCCCCAGCCCGCCCAAACGAAGGCAATGGTTCCCGGCACGGCGATGAGCGGACCGACACCCGCTCCCGTCCCGACCGCCTCACGAACCGGTTTCCCATAAAGCGTGAGCAATGTGGTGATGAAAACGCCACCGCCGATGGACAGCAAGGTCGAAAAAAGACCGACAAAAACTCCGTAGAGTTCGACGCCGTAGCTCGCAGGCAACGTCTCGCCGAGCCGCCAGCGACCCGTTCCCGCTACGAGCTTCGCACACATCGCGGCGGCGAACAGAACCCAGACCGCCCGAAATACATCGGCAGGAGCTGACCCCGCCACGAGCCCCCCGATAGCCGTTCCGGCGACGATCGGTCCCGCAAGCCGCTTCAGGGCAACTCGGTCGAGCGATCCTTTAGACGCATGGTGCCGGGCCGACTGCCATGTCGTCGGGATCATGACGGCAAGCGACGTCCCGAGCGCCAGCTGCATCCGGACCTCGTCCGATACGTCGAGCCAGCGGAACATTTCATAGAGAACCGGGACGGCGACGGCACCACCCCCGATGCCAAAGAGACCCGAGAGGAAACCCGTTGCCGCACCGGCTGCAGCGAGCGCAAGCGCGAGGCCGACGAGTTCTGCCGCCGAGCCAACCGTCATGCAGCGGATCGTCCAGCCGGCAACAACGCCATCTCGGTAGCGTCGAGGGCTCCGCTCTCAGCCATTGCGATCGCTTCCTTCAGCACGTCGACACCCGCACCTGCGCGGACCGCATTCTCTGATAGGAAGCGACGGAATGCGCGACCTCGGGGTTGTGCGTGATAGAGGCCGAGCACGTGACGAACAATGTTGTTCAGGCGGCCGCCATTTGCGAGGTGCTGCTCCGCATAGGGAACCAGCGCGCGCAAAACATCCCCGCGCGACGGAGGCTTCGCCGTTTCTCCGAAAACGGAGCGATCGACATCGGCGAGGATGTACGGCGTCTGATAGGCCGCGCGACCGATCATAACCCCATCGACAGACGTCAGTTCCGCGACGGCATCGTCGATCGATAGCAGGCCGCCGTTCAGCACGATGGTCAACTGCGGATGAGCGCCCTTCAACCGGCGCACGCGCGCGTAATCGAGCGGCGGCACCTCCCGGTTCTCCTTCGGCGACAACCCCTTCAGCCACGCCTTGCGCGCATGGACGATGAACGTCCGGCACCCCGATGCGGCGACTGTACGAATGAAGCGGTCGAAATCCGCCTCACTATCCTGATCGTCGATCCCGATGCGGCACTTGACGGTGACAGGCACCGAAACCTTCGCCTGCATGGCCGCGACGCATTCGGCGACAAGGTCTGGCTCGGCCATCAAACAGGCGCCGAACCGGCCCTCCTGAACACGATCCGACGGGCAGCCGACATTCAGATTGATTTCGTCGTAGCCCCAGTCCGCCCCTATTGCCGCGGCATCAGCCAGTTTGGCCGGATCCGAACCGCCGAGTTGCAGCACCACAGGATGCTCTTCGACACTGAAGCCCAGCAAGCGGTCGCGGTTGCCGCGCAGCACCGCCTCGGCCGTTACCATCTCGGTATAGAGCAGGGCGTTCTTCGACAGCAGACGATGGAAGAACCGGCAGTGCCGATCCGTCCATTCCATCATCGGAGCGACGCAGAATCTATGCATTTGATTTTGCATGGATATTTTCGTAGAACCAAAGACTAGACCACGAACGTGAGCACGCGTGAGCACGCACGTGAGCACAAAAACCCGCAGAACACATCAGGAACATTGCACACGATTTGCTCACGACACCACCCCGTGAGCAGCGTGAGCAGAGAACAAACCAAGGTCGTGTGCAATACTCATAGTGAGCATAAGTGATGGCCACCCTCCACAAGCTCCCATCCGGTCGCTGGCGTGCCCAGATCCGCCGCAACCGCCATAGCACTTCCCGCACCTTCCGGCTCCGCGCCGAGGCCGAGGCCTGGGCCCGCGACCAGGAAACCCGCATCGATCGGGGCGAAACCCCGATGGGCTCGTTGCCGGCCAGCCGTGAGACGTTCGCCGATCTCATCGATCTTCACTTCGCCGATATGGCCGAGGTTGGCCGCACCTTCGGCCGGAGCAAGGAGGCGACCCTACTCCGGCTCAAGGATACTCTTGGGGCCACCAAGGTGTCCCATATCTCAAGGGACGGGCTTGTCCAGTTCGCCAAGCAGCGGGCCAAGAAAGACGGCGCCGGCCCGGTGACCATCGGCATCGATCTCAGTTTCATCGGTACGATCTTGGAGCACGCCGCCGCCGTTCATGGCATCACCGTCCCCACCGATCAGGTCCGGTTAGCGCGCATCGCCCTCAATCGGCTCGGCTTAGTCGCCCGATCCACCGAGCGAGACCGCCGGCCGACGCTGCAGGAGCTCGACCAGATCATCACCACCGCCGACGCCAACCCTCGCCAGATCATTCCCTTGGGCCGCTTGGTCAAGTTCGCGGTCGCTACCTGTATGAGACAGGAGGAAATCACTCGGGTGATGTTCGACGACTTCAACGCCTCCCAATCCACCTTGATGATCCGCCAGCGTAAGCACCCGCGCGAGAAGGCGACCAACGACCAGGTCATCCCTTTGGTCGCCGACACCGGCTATGACGCCGCCGGCCTCATTATCGAACAGCGGGAGCGCTACGGGCGCTCTACGGGGTTCATCTTTCCCTATGACAGCCGCTCGGTCGGGACCGCGTTCCGCCGCGTATGCCGTGACCTCGGGATTGAGAACCTCCACTTCCACGACCTCCGACACGAGGGCATCAGCCGACTGTTCGAGGCTGACTGGGACATTCCGCAGGTTGCGGCCGTGTCAGGTCATAAGGACTGGAAGATGCTGCAGCGTTACACCCACCTGCGGCCGAGCTTCATTGCCAGCCGGGCTGGAGCTGCGGAGCGCCTCACGGCCAAGACACGGCATCTCCGGGCGACCTAAACGTAGTCGCCACCGGTTTTCTCAAGGTTTCGATTGTTTTGCGAGTCGCTCTTGCTTCGTTCCAATCACGACTTCACGGCCCGACCGCCATGGCGTCATGCCATCATGTGAAGGTGGCACCGATAGCTTCTTAAGACGCTCCGGCAGGTCTGGATCAACCGCAAAATCGCGAAACATATCCTTGAGGAGCCGTGGCCTGCCCCTCGCAGCGATACCAGGAATTAAGTTAGAACCCGGCGGCTGTCGGCCAGCATCTGGACTGGCCAGAGCGCAGCGTAGGCGAGGCCGGATGCTGGCGGCAAGATTGTCTCTGGTGCC
>JAESFG010000286.1_pt1 | contig 99379 bp, 101 predicted proteins | sample 9269371 | NCBI WGS metagenome assembly JAESFG01 (sample SAMN14506227, study PRJNA617093) | algae metagenome | isolation source: Aetokthonos hydrillicola CCALA 1050 (B3-Florida) and co-occurring... | place: USA: South Carolina | collected 2013-01-01
CGCTCAATCGCGATGGCAAATACGGCGTTTTCTTCGCCGCAAATCAGATCGCGACTATCGATTTGGGATAATCAAAAGTGTCAACCATGTCCCCGAACAGGTGTAAGCTATGTCTCCGGGCTGAACAGTAGCGAAGCAATCCATGCCTCGACCCGGGGATAGATGGATGGCTTCGCTACGCTCGCAATGGCGAATGGAGCGCTATCTAAAATCCGCCGGCGTCAGTTCGATCGGCATGCCGTGCGGCGTGCGGTCGGCGGCGTGGTCCCAGGCGTCGCGATACCGATGCAGCGTCTCGGTCGAGGCAACGCCCTTGGCGGCCACCAGATGCTCCAGTGTCGCCAGCCAGTGCCGGTAGTAAGTCTCGCCGGTGTCTGGATCGCCCTCAGCCTGGGCGCGCTTGATCTGGTCGGCGAGCGCCGCGGCCCATTCGGGCCAGCTGAACAGGCCGCGCTCGTGCAGCGCCAGCGCCATCGCAAACGCCTGCGCTTCCCACGGCTCGCGAAACACCGGGCCGGCATCGTCGCGCGGAATGCCCGGCACGGCGGCGGTTGCGCGCGCGGCGGCAGTGGTATCCATCACGCCGCCTCCAGATAGGGTTCGAACGCATCGATCGAAATTCTCACGGTCGGATCGGCATCCGGGCCCCAGAGTTCGGCGCCGTCGAACACGACGGTGTAGAGCCATTGCGGGTGTTCGCCGGCTTCCATCGCGGCCGTATCGGGAAACACATGGCAACCGTGGTCGCGCTCCACCACGCCGACATGGCCGCGCACATAACGCGGCAGCCGCGTGTGGGTCGCCGGGTGGATGTTTTTGGCGCGCACGCGATCGCCGGCCTTGAACCTGGCGGGGGCAGGGGCCGGACGGCCGAACTTGCCGCGCACCATCACGCGCTCGACATCCCCGAGCGCGAATGTGCCGTGCTTGAGCGGTTTCGGCGGTTGCACCGCATGCCCCGCAGCCACTTCCTCGGCGGCGATGAACCCTTTCGCGACCAGCATGTCTTCGAGTCCCAGAAACCACTTTTTGTAGTAGGAACTGGCGAGATAGACGTGCGGCGGCAGCATCTCACGATAGAACCGCGAGGTATCGATGTTGAAGGCGCCGGCGGCGCCCATCGCGCGCACCATCGCCAGCACGCGGGCTTCCCATTCGGTGTGGAACATCGGCTCGTTCGGCTCGGGCTCGACCTTGCCGAAGCCGTCCATGCCGCCCATGTCGTGCACCCCGTTCACGACGGCGCTCCCGGCGTCTTCGGAAATCCCGTGCCGATCATGGAGTCGCGGGTGACGAGTTCGGCGAGCTGCTGCTCGCTCCACCCGTCCGTGCCCTCGGGGCGCATCGGCAGCACCAGGAAGCGCGTCTCGGCGGTCGAATCCCATACCCGGATCTCGGTGTCCTTAGGCAGGCTGACCCCGAAATCGGCGAGCACGCCGCGCGGATCTTTCACGGCGCGGGAGCGGTAGGGCGCGGCCTTGTACCAGACCGGCGGCAGCCCCAGCATTTCCCAAGGGTAGCAGGAGCACAGCGTGCACACGACCATGTTGTGCCGCTGCGGCGTGTTCTCGACGGCGACGAGGTGGTCGCCGACGCGGCTGACATGGCCGAGCGTGCTGACGGCCGCGCTGGCGTCGGCAAGCAGCGCCTGCTTGAAGGCCGGGTCGGTCCAGGCCTTGGCGACGACCTGCGCGCCATTATGCGGGCCGATCCTGGTCTCGTAGGCCTGGATGATGGCATCCAGCGCCGCCGGCTCGACGTAGCCCTTCTCGGTCAGGATCGTTTCCAGCGCACGCACGCGCAGCTCGGTCTCCGACAATTCGGAATGGTCGTGGTCGTGGTGGTGATGGCCGTGGTGGTCGTGATCATGGTCGCTCATGGGGGTGAGGATAGGCGAAGAATCCGGTCTATGTCGAGGCGGAGACTCTGCTAGCATTTGCGGATGGAAATGCGGGCGCGGTACACGGCCATAGCGGTTGCGGCGGGCATTTTGGCCTCGCTTCCGGCCGGTATGGCCTCGGCGGCCAACGGCGCCTACGCGGTGGATGCCGCCGATATTTCCGAGGTCGGCTCGTGCAAGATCGAGAGCTGGCTGTCGGCCGCCTCCAACAGCGATTTTTCGGCCGTGGCCAACCCGTCCTGCGTGGTCGACCCGTTCAGGCCGGTCGAACTCAGCATGAACATGAACCGCGCGCGCAGCGACGGCGAATGGAGCAACACGTTCTCGCCGAAAGCCAAGATGAACATCGCTCCGACGGGGATCGGCAAGCTCGGCTTTTCTTTCTATGCCGGCGGCTCGTTCGACGCCCTGACCGGCGAAAATCTCGCCGCCTTCGCGGTCGTGCCGGCGACCTTTCGGCTCGGCGAAAACATGCGCCTGAATTTCAACGGCGGCTGGCTGTGGGACCGTGGCCTCGATCGCCACTACTTTACTTACGGCATCGGGTTTGACTGGAAGTTCACCCAGACCCTGCAATGGACCATCGAAGCCTTTGGCCAGGCGGGCCAATCGGACACGCCGAGCATGGTGCAGCCGCGGTTCCAGACGGGGGTACGCTACCGACCGAACGAGATCTTCTCGGTCGACCTGATCTACGGCCGCAACATCACCGGCGAAAACGCCAACTGGATCACGCTCGGCACCACCATCCGGTTCCCGGTGCCGGATGGCACGCCTGAGCACCACCGCACCGGGCATCTGTAGAGGCGTTTTCGCCGCCGTGATGTACCGCGCTAGGGTGCTTCGCTCGCAGAGGGAGGGGGGCCGTTGTCACCCAGCAGCCGCGCGCCCGACTTCGCCGCCGTCACCGGATGCGCCATCGGGAAGATTTCGAGTTTCACGAATTCCTCCTGGTTGGTGTTGATCACGAAGAAGCGCTTGTCGGGATATTGCAGCTTGCAATCGCGCATCGCGGAGATCGCGAGGACGACGTTGTTCGGATCGTCGTCCGACATGCCGAAACGATGGGGTGGTCCGTCGCCATGCGCGGCAAGCGCTTGCCTGACGGCGTGCTTGATCGCGAGCTTCTTGATCGAGGGGACCGTCATGGCCGGATCGGTAGCCCCGAGTTGCGCCCGGACGCCCGGATTGTTGACGGTATAGACGCCGAGTATCGGCGGGATGTCGTTCAGAAAGCCCTGCGCCACCAGTGTACGGAGGCCCGCTTCGATGGTCTTCGGCTCGTGGCCGCGCGCCGTGACCATCGCGATGGAACGCCCGTGGGCTGCCGCATGGACAAGAAGCGGCCACGACGGACCCTGCCAGGGCTTGTCCCCGGCGATGGCGGCGAGCAGGTCCCGCAAGAAAGGTTGCTCGCTCTCGGATACGCCGGGACGATCGCGGAAGTCGCGAAAGGTTTCGTCTCCGCGGATCGCCCAGGCCTGCCATTTCCCCCGCACGCCGAGGTCATTCTGGATCGCCGCAAAATCGCCGGAACTGATCGCCATCTCGATCTGCCGCTCGGCATTCCAGAGATAAAGCTTCGTCGGCAGGAACAACAGATTGTCGTCAATGTCGAAGAAGTAGAAGCTGCGGCTTCCGTCGGGATCGACCATCATGTCCTCGCTGATGTAGGGCTCATCGCTTCGACTTTGACTTGCTGGACTTGGGCGTGGCCTTTGTTTTCGATTTCCTGGTTTTCGATTTCTTGGCTTCGGTTTTCCTGGCTTTGGATTTCTTGGCTTTGGACTTCTTGGCGCTCGATTGTTTGGCCTTCGACTTGCTTTTCTTCGCCGCTTTGGCTGGCGAAGTCGTGGCCTTTGCCGCTTTCCTTGCCTTTTTGGCCTTGGATTTTTTAGCGGGAGCCTTGGCTTCAGGGGCTTGACCTGGCTTTTTGACGGCGCCTTTCGGCTTCTTCTTGGCAGGCCGCACCGGCTCATCGTTCGAGCGTTCGCCGGCGCCTTTCACCCAGCAGGGCGCGGCGATGTCGAAGAACATCTCCCGGCGTCGGGATTTGAAGCCGCCCTCGAAGAAATACTCCTCCGTCCATCCGTCATCCTCGTCGAGGAAGACCTTTTTGGGCCGCTCGCCTTCCTTGAGCTTCGTGGCGGTTTCGTTGGCGACGTCGCGGAAATAGAAGTGCCTGAACAGGCGATCGAACTCGGTCAGGTAGATGTCGGCGACGCGTGTCGAGCCGCGGATCAGAACCATGTTCTCGTCGTTCGACGTCAGCGAGTTTTCCGAGAAGTTGGCCGATCCGGTGCAGATCAAAGGGTCTTCGCTGAGCGGATCGATCAGCAGGTATTTGGTATGGACGAAGAAGATGTTTCCCTGTTCACGGGTGAGTTCTTCCTGCAGGAACCAGTCGTCGAGCGGGAATACGTCGACTTTGCGCTTCCGGACGATCTTGCCGTCCTTCACCGTCACCTGCGCACCGAGCACGGCGCCGTAGGAAATCTGCAGGTCGCGGTCGCCGCTCAGCGCCTTCCGTTCGGCGGGCGTCGGCGGCTTCTCCTTCAGGACGAAACGCAGGAAGTCGCGGTCGCGCGCCAGCGGCTCGATGAAATCGTCGGCAACGGTGAATGCCGCGGTGAACATTATCGACGACGTGGCGTCGCTCATGCGGTCGGCATACCAGTTCAGCATCGACGCCGTCTGGCGCGGCGAAAACACGCAGGTATTCGAATTCTCGCCGACGAGGGCGGGCGGGTAGGGCGAAATCCCGGCAATTGCCGCCTTGGCCTGGCCGTTGGTCGGATTGTCGGACAGGATGGTCCAGTATTTCAGATACTGCGCCGCGACGTCGCCGTCGCTGATCAGGTGTCCGACATTCGACTGCCCGAGAAAACCCGAGGGGGTGATGTTGGTCGAACCGGTCCAGACCTGTCGCGGGACGTCGCCATCCAGCTTGATGATGTATTTGTTGTGCGGGATGGGCGGGCGCGTTCGCCTGACAAACACCCGTTCGCCGTCGGCGCGCTCGAGATCGGGATCGAGACCGGCATCTGCGATGGCCTGAAAATTGTCCCCCTTCTTGTCGTCGTGCACGATCAGCCTGACGTCGAAGCCTTCGTCGATCTTTCTCTTGAACGCCTCGATGATGGGCGCGTAAGTGAACTCATAAACGCAGGCGCGCAGCGCCTCGCCGGGCCTGGTCGAGTCGATATAGTCGAGACAGGCTTCGAGCAGGCCGCGCGACAGCCATTTGGTGTGCTTGTCACCGGGGTCGTTCATCTCGGCATTGGTCGGCTTGTGGTTGCCGAATTCGCGAGCATAGGCCTGGCTGGCGATGGCGCCGCGGTTGAACCAGATGCCGTGTTTGCCGTCGTTTTCGCGCTCCGTAACCACCTCGAGCGTCAGCTTTTCGCGGAGCGCTATGTTGCCCGGCGTGCCGTAGGCTGCGAAGATGTCAAACTGATATTTGGTCCCCGGTTCGGCCGTGAAGTCGCTCCACAAGAAGCTTTGGATCGGGAACTTGTCGGTCCGGTAATCGCCATGTTGTGGATCCGGATGCGGTTCGACGCTTTCGAAGACCTTGAGGGATCGAAGCCATTTCGGTCCGGCGTCCTGGCCGAGGCGTTGACGCTGGAATGCGAACCCCAGCAGCCCGACCCTCGCATCCTCGTCGCAGTCGAGCGCGATCATGATCGCCCGCGTGCCGGCGATCGCGGATGCCCTGAACTTCCCGGCGTATGTGGCAACCCTCATGGCTTCCCCCTTGGCTCATCGCGGTCGCCCGGCGACTCGTTCTCGCATCCTGATTATGGCGAGCGTTGCAATACGTTTCCGTGACACCTTGCTTGCCGCGCTGTGGCGGCGAGGCGAGCGCTGAAGAATAGAGCCGGCGCCGACGTCAGACTGTAAGGCATTTCACAACCGCAACACGACACGCCAGCGGTGAATGCGCTCGGTCATTGCCCGCAGCCTGATTTGGACCCTCGAACAATTGCGGGGCGCAGTGCTGCGCTGCCGCAATTTGGCCAGTCTTTCCAACCCGGTCGCGTTCTGCGCTATGCTTCGAACAACCGAGAGGGGCAGGGAGTCGATGCGTTGGCTGATTTCGTGACGATCGAAAAAGGGCTCGGGCCGGAAGGCCGCGTCGCGGTGGTGCGTTTCGACCGCGGCGACGGCATCAACGCGATGTCGCCGGAGGCGCTGCGCCAACTCACCGACGCGGCGCGCAGTTTTGAGGAGGACGACGCGACCTCTGTCGTGGTCCTCACCGGCGGCGCGAAATCGTTCAGCGCGGGTTTCGATCTGAAGGACGCGGAAGGCCGCTCGCGAAAATCCATGGATCTCGGCACCTTGCGCCGGCATTTGAAACTGGGACCGCGGCTGACGCGGGCCTGGCAGGAGATGGAGCAGATCACCATCGGCGCCATCGAGGGCTTTTGCGTCGGCGGCGGCGTGGCGCTGGCGGTCGCCCTGGATTTTCGCGTGATGGCGCGCGACGCCCATATGCGCGTGCCCGAGATCGGGCTTGGCATGAACATGAGCTGGCAGAGCGTGCCGCGGATGCTGCATCTGATCGGACCGGCGCGCACCAAGCAGGCGGTGATCCTCGCCGACCAGCGCATCTCGGCGACCGAAGCCTATGAATGGCATCTCGTGGAGGAGGTGGCCGATCCCGGCAAGGCGTTCGATGCGGCGATGGCGCTGGCCGCCAAGGTCGCCGCTCAGCCGCCGCTTTCGGTCGCGATGACGAAGCTGACGGTCAACCGCCTGGCGCATGCGCTCGACGACCTGGCCAGCCACATGGACGTCGACCAGTTCGCGCTCGCCAGCATGAGCGAGGACCACAAGGAGGGCGTCGCGGCGTTCCTGGAGCGCCGCAAGCCGCGGTTCAAGGGCAGATGAGCCGACAGGCCGCGCGCCGGCCTGGCCGGCATCACGGAAAAATGCCGAAGTCCTGAAGAACTTCTACAATCAAGGTCGAACCGGATCGCTATAGGTGGGGGCCTTTCACGGAGAACCAATATGAAGACTGTCCAAATGATGCTCGCAGAAGCCGATGCCGCCGTGCCCCGGATCAGCCCGGATGAAGCCAAGGGATTGCTCGGCAAGCCTGACGTCCTGTTCCTCGACGTGCGCGAGCCTGCGGAAGTGGCAACCTCGGGGAAGGTGCCGGGCGCACTGGCGATCCCTCGCGGTCTGGTCGAATTTCGGGCCGATCCCGCATCGGCGATGCATGACGCCGCCTTCGACCGCGCCAAGACGGTGATCGCCTATTGCGCTTCAGGCGGACGCTCAGCCCTCGTCGGCAAGACACTCAAGGACATGGGCTATTCCAACGTCCGCAATCTCGGCGGCTTCAAGGGCTGGCTCGATGCCGGCGGCGAGGTGGAAAAGGGCTGACGGGCACGAAGCGGGGGCTACTGGCATCCCGCCGGCGGGCGGATTAGATGCCTTCAGGCATGGAAAATTCCGCCCTCAAGTCCTTTGTCGCGACCCACCAGCGGCTGTTCGTTCTGACCGGCGCCGGCTGCAGCACCAATTCCGGCATTCCTGATTACCGCGACGGAAACGGTAACTGGAAGCGCACGCAGCCGGTCCGGTTCCAGGCGTTCGTGGCCGATGAGACGACACGACAGCGCTACTGGGCACGGAGCCTGGTCGGCTGGCAGCGGTTCGGGCAAGCCAGGCCCAATGACGCGCATCGCGCGCTGGCCCGGCTGGAAGCCGATGGCCGGAGCCAATTACTCCTCACCCAGAACGTCGACCGCCTGCACCAGGCCGCCGGGAGCAGGGAGGTCATCGACCTGCACGGCCGCCTCGACCTCGTGCGCTGCATGGCCTGCTCTGCCACCATCCGCCGCGCCGACTTCCAGGACCAGTTGATCCGCCTGAACTCGCCATGGGGTCGCCTGGACGCGGCCGCATTGCCGGATGGCGACGCCGACCTCGACGGGCTGGATTTTTCGTCATTCACCGTGCCGTCCTGCGAACACTGCGGCGGCATCCTCAAGCCCGACGTGGTGTTCTATGGCGAGAACGTTCCGCGCGATCAGGTCGCCGAGGCCCAGCGTCATCTGGACGCCGCCGACGCCATGCTGATCGTCGGCTCGTCCCTGATGGTCTATTCGGGCTATCGCTTTGCGCTCACCGCTGCGCAGCGAGGCATTCCGATCGCAGCGGTCAATATCGGCCGGACCCGCGCCGACGATCTCCTGATGCTCAAGATCGAACAGCGCTGCGAAGCCGCGCTTTCATTTCTGCTTTGACGGCCGCGGTTTCCCTTCGAGCCCATTGTGAAAGGCAATGATGGTGCCAAGATACCGTGACCGGCCGCAGGAATAGTTTGTAACTCTTGCAAATGAATCTATTCTGCGTATGTTACGGAACATGCGTAAAATAGGGAGCCGCCTATATGGGTAATTCGGTCTCAGCTTCAGATGTTCAGAAGAACTTCGGACTTTGGCACGACAAGGCCCTCAAGGAGCCTGTTCAGGTCACCAAATACGGCCGCGAGACGGTTTACCTCGTTTCCGCCGAGACTTTTCATGAGCTCTGGTCGTCTTATCGGCGGGCAGGGTCGACGTTGGAGCTAGCGGACGCCGACGTGACTCTCATGGACGAGGCCAAAATCCCAGCCGAACATGACTATGAGTATCAAGACGACCCGGAGCCGAATGCGGACTCGGTCGACGTTCGGTGATTGAGCCGTGCGCATTCCGCCAACGCCCGAGCTGGGCATGGTGCTCAGCTATTCTTTCCTATGGAGTTGCGAAGACGATCGCGGAGAAACTTCCGGCAGGAAAGACAGGCCGGCAGCGATCGTCATTATCCGAAGCGACCTGGGGCCTGGTAAACTCGTCTACGTCGTCCCAATCACGCACGCCGAGCCGGCCCGAGGAGATGTCTCCAAGGTGCTGCTGCCACGCTAGATCAAGCAGCGGCTTGGGCTCGACGAAGCGAAATCGTGGGTCGATCTCTTCGAGTACAACGCCTTCGTCTGGCCTGGCGGTCATCTGAGGCCTGTTCAGCAGATGCGACGAGCGACCAGCAGCGAGCAAGAATGCCTATACGGCTATCTGCCACGCAGGTTCTTTGCTCAATTGCGCCAAGCGTTGCACGACTACCGAGCGTCGCACAGGCCGCGCATCACCAGACGCGGATAGGGATACAGCGAGCCTACTATCCACGATTCGCATAAGGTATATTATGGAATATTACGACTCGTAATGGGATCAGGCATTTACAGCGCATTCTGGGCTAATCGGCGCATTCTGGCAGCTGTCGCGGCGCCCCACGCATTCGCACGGCAATCCTGATCCGCCAGAGTGTTGCCGACGCCAGCGGACACTGCAATAAGCGCGCAAGTATGCGGGATGGTTCGCGAGATCGGATCAGCCAACAACAACAACTCTCAAGGGAGACACCCAATGAGCTTTTCACGACGCGAGCTATTGAAGGCATCCGCTGCGTCAGCGGTTCTGGGCGGCATCGGCGCGCCGCTGGTGGCGCGGGCCCAGACCGCCGAATTCACCTACAAATACGCCAACAACCTGCCTGACGGCCATCCCATGAACGCCCGCGCCAAGGAGATGGCAGCGGCGATCAAGGCCGAGACCAACGGCCGCTTCGACCTGCAGATTTTCCCGAACAACCAGCTCGGCTCCGATACGGACATGCTGAGCCAGATCCGGTCCGGCGGCGTCGAGTTCTTCACGCTGTCAGGGCTGATCCTGGCCACGCTGGTGCCGGCGGCCTCGATCAGCGGCATCGGCTTCGCTTTCCCGGACTATGAGACGGTCTGGAAGGCCATGGACGGGGGCCTGGGCGCCCATATCCGGGGCGAGATCACCAAGGCCAACCTCGTGGTGATGGACAAGATCTGGGACAACGGCTTCCGCCAGACCACGTCCTCGACCAAGCCGATCAACGGTCCGGACGACCTCAAGGGCTTCAAGATCCGCGTCCCGGTCTCGCCGCTGTGGACCTCGATGTTCAAGGCGTTCGACGCCGCCCCCGCCTCGATCAATTTCAGCGAGGTGTATTCCGCGCTGCAGACCAAGATCGTCGAAGGCCAGGAGAACCCGCTCGCCATCATCTCCACGGCGAAGCTGTACGAGGTGCAAAAATTCTGTTCGCTGACCAACCACATGTGGGACGGTTTCTGGTTCCTGGCGAACCGGCGCGCATGGGAAAAGCTGCCTGAGGATGTCAGGACTATCGTCGCGAAGAATATCAACGCCGCCGGCGTCAAGGAGCGCGAGGACGTCGCCAGGCTGAATGCCGGGCTGCAGCAGGAGCTGGCCGGCAAGGGCCTGACGTTCAACCAGCCGAACGTAACGCCGTTCCGCGACAAGTTGCGCTCCGCCGGCTTCTACGCGGAATGGAAAGGCAAATATGGCGACCAGGCCTGGGAGCTGCTCGAAAAGTCGGTCGGCAAACTGTCGTAAGATATTGTCGTAACGCCTTGTAACGAATGCCTTGTAACGTCTGGGGGCCGTCGTGGCTCATGCCGGGTTGAGTGAAGCCGTTGGCGGCGAGGTGGGGCAGCCCCCTCGCCGCCGGTCTTATCTCGCGTCGGTTGAACAGGCGCTGGGAATGCTGGTCGAGATTCCCGCCGCGCTGCTGGTCGTCGCCGAGATCGTCATCCTGTTTGCCGGCGTCGTGGCGCGCTATGCGTTGCACCGGCCGCTGATCTGGTCGGATGAACTGGCCTCGATCCTGTTTCTGTGGCTCGCCATGCTGGGCGCCGCGGTCGCGTTCCGCCGCGCCGAACACATGCGCATGACGGCCGTGGTCGCCAGCGCCAGGCCAGCCATGCGGGCCTATCTCGACCTGGTGGCGACCTCGGCCGCGCTGGCATTCCTGATCCTGATCGCCTGGCCGGCGTACGAATACGCTTATGAGGAAAGTTTCATCACCACGCCGGCCCTGCAGATCGCCAATATCTGGCGCGCCGCGGCGCTGCCGGTTGGTATCGCCCTGATGGCGCTGTTTGCGCTGCTTCGGCTGGCGCGGTCGGGCAACGCTCGGACCATGCTGGCGGCGATCCTGTCGGTCGCGTTTGTCATCGCGGTCTTCTGGCTGCTCAGGGGCTCGCTGAAACCGCTCGGCAATCTCAACCTGATCATCTTCTTTGTCGGCGTTGCCGGTTTCTGCGTCTTTGCGGGCGTGCCGATCGCGTTCGGTTTCGGGCTTGCGACCTATGGGTACCTGGCGCTCACGACAGGTACGCCGCTGATGGTGCTGGTGGGTCGCATGGACGAAGGCATGAGCCACCTCATCCTGCTGTCGGTGCCCCTCTTCGTCTTCCTCGGCTTGCTGATCGAGATGACCGGCATGGCGCGGGCCATGGTGGCGTTCCTGGCGAGCCTGCTCGGCCATGTCCGCGGCGGGCTGCACTACGTGCTGGTCGGCGCGATGTATCTGGTGTCGGGCATTTCGGGCTCCAAGGCCGCCGACATGGCCGCGGTGGCGCCGGTGCTGTTTCCGGAAATGAAGGCGCGGGGCGCCAGGCCGGGCGATCTGGTCGCCCTGCTCTCTGCGACCGGCGCGCAGACCGAAACCATTCCGCCGAGCCTCGTGCTGATCACCATCGGCTCGGTCACCGGCGTCTCGATCGCCGCGCTGTTCACCGGCGGTCTGTTGCCCGGCCTGGTGCTGGCGATCACCCTGTCGGCGCTGGTGTGGTGGCGTTACCGGAACGAGGATCTGCGACATGTCACGCGCGCCAGCGGCGGCGAGATCGCCCGCGCCTTCGCCATCGCCCTGCCCGCCATCGCGCTGCCGTTCGTGATCCGCTACGCCGTGGTCGAGGGCATCGCAACCGCCACCGAAGTCTCCACCATCGGCATCGTCTATGCGTTCGTGGTCGGCTACCTGATCTACGGGTTGCTGATCTACCGCAATTTCGACTGGCGGCGGATCATGCCGATGCTGGTCGAGACCGCTTGCCTGTCGGGGGCGATCCTGCTGATCATCGGCTGCGCCACCGGCATGGCCTGGGGCCTCACGCAGTCCGGCTTCTCGCGGACGCTGGCGGCCGCCATGACCGGACTGCCCGGCGGTTCGGCGACCTTCATCGCGGTGTCGATCGTGGCGTTCACCATTCTGGGCAGCGTGCTGGAGGGCATTCCGGCGATCGTGCTGTTCGGCCCGTTGCTATTCCCGATCGCCCGCGCGGTCGGCGTGCACGAGGTGCATTACGCGATGATCGTCATCCTCGCGATGGGCATCGGACTGTTCGCACCTCCGTTCGGCGTGGGCTATTATGCCGCCTGCGCCATCGGTCGGGTTGACCCGGCGGAAGGTATCCGGCCAATCTGGGGCTACCTGCTGGCGCTGATGGTCGGCCTGATCATCGTGGCGATATTCCCGTGGATTTCCATCGGGTTCTTGTAAACATTTGAGATGGGACACAGCCGATGACCCAGAACCAGTACGCGATCGGATTGGACAAGACACCGGCCAATTATGTGCCGCTGACGCCGCTGAGTTTTCTCGCGCGCAGCGCCGCCGTCTATCCGGATCATGTCAGCGCGGTCTATGAAGGCCGCAGCTGGACCTGGGCGCAGACCCATGAGCGCTGCAAGCGTTTTGCATCCTGGCTCGCCGGCCGCGGCATCGGCGCCGGCGATACGGTCGCGGCGATGCTGCCGAACATCCCTGCGATGAACGAGGTGCACTTTGCCGTGCCGATGGCCGGCGCCGTGCTCAATGCGCTGAACATCCGGCTCGACGCGCCTTCGATCGCCTTCCAGCTCGACCATGGCGGCGCCAGGATCATCCTGGTCGATCCTGAGTTTTCCGGCGTGATCGCGGAAGCGCTGACGCTGATGAAGGGACCGAAGCCGTTCGTGGTCGACGTCGACGATGCGGCCTTTGCCGGCGGCGAGCGAATCGGCGAGATCGAATACGAAGCGGCTGTCGCCGCTGGCGACCCGTCGTTCGTCGCCAGGCGGCCGGCCGACGAGTGGGACGCGATCGCGCTGAGCTACACCTCCGGCACCACGGGTAATCCCAAGGGCGTCGTCACCCACCACCGCGGCGCCTATCTTAACGCCGTCAGCAACATTCTGGCCGGCAATCTCGGCCAGCATCCGGTCTATCTCTGGACGCTGCCGATGTTCCACTGCAATGGCTGGTGCTTCCCGTGGACGATCGCGGCGTCCGCCGGCATCAATGTCTGCCTGCGCAAGGTCGATCCGGCAAAAATCTTCGAGCTGATCCCCAGGCACGGCGTCACCCACATGTGCGGCGCGCCGATCGTCTACAACACGCTGATCAACGCGCCCGGCGCGCCGAAGGGCAAGGTTGCGCGCCCCGTGGTCGGATTGATCGCGGGCGCCGCGCCTCCTGTGGCTGTGCTCGAAGGCGCCGAAAGCATCGGCATCAAGCTGACGCATGTCTACGGCCTGACCGAGGTCTACGGCCCCGCCTCCGTCTGCGCCGAACAGCCGGGCTGGGATGAATTGCCGGCGGATCAACGCGCGCAGCTCAAGCGCCGGCAGGGTGTCCCCTACCCGCTGGAGGAAGGTGTCACTGTGCTTAACCCCGAGACAATGCAGGAAGTGCCGCGCGACGGAGAGACCATCGGCGAGGTGATGTTCCGCGGCAACATCGTGATGAAGGGCTACCTGAAGAACGAGAAGGCGACGCAGGAAGCGTTTGCCGGCGGCTGGTTTCACACCGGCGATCTCGGCGTGCTCGACGCGCACGGCTACGTCATCATCAAGGACCGCTCCAAGGACATCATCATTTCAGGCGGCGAGAACATTTCCTCGGTCGAGGTCGAGGACATCCTCTACAAGCATCCGGCGGTGCTGTTCGCCGCTGTTGTCGCAAAGCCCGACTCCAAATGGGGCGAAGTGCCCTGCGCCTTCGTCGAATTGAAGGAAGGCGCCAAGGCGACGGAAGCCGACATCATCGCCTTCTGCCGCAGCCACATGTCCGGCTTCAAGACGCCAAAGGCTGTCGTATTCGGCGCCATCCCGAAGACGTCGACCGGCAAGATCCAGAAATTCATGCTGCGCGAACAGGTGGATTCGGCGAAGGCGATTTCGGCGTAGATCGCGGAGGGTGGACAAAGCGCTGCGTGCCCACCATTTGCAGCGCCCTCGGCGACGGATGGTGGGCACGTCGCTTTGCTCCTTTGCCCACCCGGCTGAAACCGTTAGCCCCGGGCGCGGTCGAAAGCTTCGCTGGCCGCAGCATCGGCGCGATATTCCAGGATATCGCCGGGCTGACAATCCAGCGCTTCGCAGATCAGCGACAACGTATCGAAGCGCACGCCCTTGACCTTGCCTGATTTCAGCAGCGAGACGTTCTGTTCGGTGATGCCGATGCGCTCGGCCAGTTCCTTCGAGCGCATCTTGCGCCGCGCCAGCATGACGTCGAGATTGACGGTGATCGGCATCGCTCCCTCCTCAGACGAAGGATGCATTTTCTTCGGCGATACGGGTGGCTTCCACCATCACCCAGGACACCGCGAGCAAGACGCCGCCAACGATCAGTGCCACATAATCGTTAGACGACAGGGTGATTGCGAGCTGGCGACTGCCCGGCGGATTGTCCAGCGTGAATGCGAGCATCAACGCCGTCGATGAGAGCGGCCCGAGAATGGCCTGCGCGAGCACGGAGCCCGCGAAATTGCGCAACAGGCGCGCACTCGCCGGCGTGAACACCTGACCATCGGCGAATTTCAGGAACAGGGCGCGCACCTGCCCAAGGCCGAACAGCAGAACGCCAACCGGCACGGCGGTGATGGCCGCGGCCGCGATCACGTGGTCCGGCGACAATGTCAGTCCCTGCCCCGCCTGGCCCAGCCGCGCCAGAAGGAGATTGCGCGTCCAGTCGGGAATGAAAAATACCGCGATCATGGCGGCTGCGATCAGCACCATGCCGAGCGTCGTCAGCATCGCCATCGCTTTCGAAAAGTGTCGGAGACGCGTGCGGTGATCGAATGTGGTCATTGGGGTGAGTCCTATTGACGCGAGATATAATTATTGTATTACGATAATTAATCATCGTCAATATGGTGAACCGATAATGCGCGCCCGACTTCCAGCGAACTCCCTCCTTGTCGTCTTGTCGCTGGTGATGGCTGGCTGCAGCCATATGCCCGTCACCTCGATGGTCAAGCTCGCGCGGGTCGATTTCGAGACCTCGGACCCTGCGCAACTGCGCGCCGCCATCAAGCTGCCGCGCAGCCTGCGGGCGCAGCCAGGAGGCGTTGCGCTGAGGATCGCCGTGCAGGTCGGCCGCGAGCCCGAAGACGCACGCGACTTCGTGCTTCGCGAAATACCCGAGCCCGCGGAGCTTGCCCGCGAGGCGAGCGCCGGCAGCCACATCGTTGCCTATCGCATCGACGACGCCGACCTCGTACGCCTGGCGGCGTTTCGGGCCGAACTGATCGCCAAAAAAAGCTCAGGCCAGAAAGGTTCGATCTCGATTTCAGTGCGACCGCAAGCTTGCAAGGTGGGCGAACTGCCCGATGGACCGATCGGCTTCAGCACCTATTTGAGAACCGCGGAGACGAGGGAATATGTCGCGCTCGCCCGCGACGTCGATTTGCGTTCGATCACATCCAACGTAGCAGTCGTCGCCGCAATCCCACGCTGCGGGGCTTAAGCCAGCTCCAGCCGCATGCCATCATAGGCCGGGATCACGCCTTGCGGCAGGCTTTGGCGCAGTACCTCATAATCGAGGTCGGAATGCATGTTAGTGAGGATGGCGCGCTTCGGCTTGAAGCGTTCGATCCACGACAACGCATCGTTGACGCTGAAATGGCTGGGATGGCCGGTGTGGCGCAGCCCGTCGACGATCCAGAGGTCGAGGCCTTGCAGCGCCGGCCAGCTTTCCTCGGGAATGTCGTGGAGGTCGGGCGTGTAGGCGGCGTTGCCGACGCGGTAGCCGAGCGCCGGGATTTTGCCGTGTTGCACCAGGAAGGCCGTGAGTCTCACCGGACCGCCCTTGCCTTCGATCTCCTGGCTCCCGCCGGCCTCGATCGAATGCCGGGTCAGGATCGGCGGATAGTCGCTGCCCTCCGGCGAGATGAAGCAGTAGGAGAACCGCGCCATGATGTCCTTGGCGGTCGACTGGTTGAAATAGACCGGAATCCGCCGCCGCTGGTGCAGCACCACCGAGCGCAGATCGTCGATGCCATGGGTCTGGTCGGCGTGTTCGTGGGTCAGGAACACCGCGTCGATGTGATCGACCTCGGCGTCGATCAGTTGCTCGCGCAGGTCGGGCGAGGTGTCGATCACGATGCGCGTGGTGCCGTGCGCGCCCCTGCGTTCGACCATGATCGAACAGCGGCGGCGGCGGTTCTTCGGATTGTTGGGATCGCAGGCGCCCCAGCCGAGCGCCGGGCGCGGCACGCCGGCCGATGAGCCGCAGCCGAGGATCGTCAGCGTCACCGTCATGCCGCCACCTGCGGCGCCGGCACCTTTGAGAACAGCCGGAAGAAGTTTTCCGTGGTCTGCCGCGACATCTCCTCCAGCGACACGCCCCGCGCTTCCGCCATCACCCTGGCGACCTCGACCACGTAGGACGGCTCGTTGCGTTTGCCGCGGAATTTTCCCGGCGCCAGATATGGCGCGTCGGTCTCGACCATGATGCGGTCGGCCGGCAGCTCCGCCACGAGCTCGCGCAATGCGCCCGACTTCTTGAAGGTGATGATCCCCGTGAACGAGATCGACAGGCCGAGACCGATCGCCTTCATCGCCAGCTCGCGGCTCCCGGTGTAGCAATGCAGCACCGCGCGAAACGCCCCCTTCCCAGCTTCGTCCTCGAGGATGCGGCCGCAATCCTCGTCCGCCTCGCGGGTATGGATCACCAGCGGCAGGCCGGTGGCGCGGGCGGCGGCGATATGGGCGCGAAAGCCGCGCTCCTGCGCCTCGCGCGAGCCATGCTGGTAGAAATTGTCCAGCCCGGCCTCGCCCAGCGCCACGACCTTCGGGTGTTTTGTCAGCTCGATCAGTTCGTCGGTCGAAATGCCATCCTCTTCATCCGCGTGATGCGGGTGGGTGCCGACCGAGCAGTAGACATTGGGAAACCGCTCGGCGATGGCGAGCAGCCCGGCGAGTCGTCGCACCCGGGTCGAGATGGTGACGATGCGGCCGACGCCGGCGGTCTCGGCGCGCGTGACCAGCGCGTCGAGATCCTCGGCGAAATCCGGAAAGTCGAGATGGCAATGGCTGTCGACGAGCATGGTTTTTAAACGGCTCAATCCGCCTTTGGTTCGACATAGCGCGGGAACACGCCGACCGGCGGCGGCAGCGTGACGCCGGCCGAGATGCGGGTGCCGAGCGCGGCAAAGTCGCGCGTGTTTTCGGGGACACCGAGGCTGTCGAGCAGCTTGCGCGAGGCCTCCGGGATCGCCGGCTGGGTCAGGATCGCGACCTGCCGCACCACTTCCGTGGTGACGTACAGCACCGTCTTCTGCCGCGCCGGATCGGTCTTGGCCAGCGCCCACGGCGCCTCGCCCGCGAAATAGCGGTCGGCCTCCGCGACCACGGACCAGACCACGTTGAGCCATTGATGGATCTGCTGCGTCGCCATGGCGGTGCGCGCCGCCGCCAGCATGGCGTCGGCTTCGGCCAGCATCTCGCGGTCGTTGGCGGAGAACTCGCCCGGCTCCGGCAGCACGCCGCCCAGCTGCTTTGCGATCATCGACAGCGAACGCTGCGCCAGATTGCCAAGGCCGTTGGCGAGGTCGGCATTGATGCGCGCGACGATGGCTTCATGGTTGTAGCTGCCGTCCTGACCGAACTGCACCTCGCGCAGGAAGAAGTAGCGCAGCTGATCGACGCCATACTGATCGGCGAGATGGAAGGGATCGACGACATTGCCGACCGACTTCGACATCTTCTCGCCCCTGTTGAACAGGAAGCCATGCGCAAACACGCGCTTCTGCACGGGAATGCCGGCCGACATCAAGAAGGCCGGCCAGTATACCGCGTGGAAGCGGATGATGTCCTTGCCGATGATGTGGACGTCCGCCGGCCAGTAGCGCCAGGTGTCGGCGGTCTCGTCGGGGAAGCCGACGCCGGTGATGTAGTTGGTCAGCGCGTCGACCCAGACATACATCACGTGCTCGGGGTCGTTTGGCACCCTGACGCCCCAGTCGAACGTCGTACGTGAGATCGACAGGTCCTTGAGGCCGCCCTTCACGAAGCTGATGACTTCGTTGCGGCGCGAATCCGGGCCGATGAAATCTGGCTGGCTCTCATACAGCGCCAGCAGGCGGTCCTGATAGGCCGACAGCTTGAAGAAGTAGCTCTTCTCCTCGACCCATTCGACCGGCGTGCCCTGCGGGCCGCGGCGCACGCCGTCGTCGCCGACGATGGTTTCTTCCTCGGCGTAATAGGCCTCGTCGCGCACCGAATACCAGCCGGCATAGGTGTCGATGAAGATATCGCCATTCTGCTGCATCCGGTTCCAGATCGCCTGGACCGAACGGTGATGGTCGGGCTCCGTGGTGCGGATGAAACGGTCGAACGACACGTTCAGCCGCTCGTCCATCTCCTTGAAGCGGCCGGCGTTGCGCGCGGCGAGTTCGGCCACCGGGAGCCCTTCGGCCTGGGCGGTCTGCACCATCTTCAGGCCATGCTCGTCGGTACCGGTCAGGAAGAACACGTCCTTGCCGTTGAGCCGCTGAAAGCGTGCCAGCGCGTCGGTCGCGATCGCCTCATAGGCGTGGCCGATGTGCGGGACACCGTTGGGATAGGCGATGGCGGTGGTGATGAAATAGGTGTTACGTTCGGCGGGCGCGGCCGTCTGCGGCGCAGCGGCCGGCTTGGCGCGTTCGGCGATCGGCACCGCCTGTACGACGGGGGCCGTGTTCTGTGTCGCGGCCGCTTGCGGTTTTGCCTTGTGGGCGGATTTGCCGGCCTGCTTTTTCGCGGCCCTTGGGGCCGCCTTCTTCGCAGCCTTCTTCGAAGACTTCTTCGCGACCTTGCCGGCGGCTTTCTTTGGTGCCTTCTTGGCCTTCTTCACGGTGCGCTTGAGCGCGCCCTTTTTGGCGGCGCGTTTCTTGGTGGCCTTCTTGCTGGCGCGGGCGGGCGGCGACTTGCGGGCCTTCTTCGCCTTCTTTTTCGAAGCTTTCTTTCCAGCCTTCGCCACCACGAATTCCTTCTCAACCCAATGATATCGGGAGAATTGGTCGGACCGCGGGTTTACCGCGTTGCTTCCGCGAGCATGCCAAACACCGAGAAAACCAGCGGTTTTCGGTCCAGATTATAGGATTCGGTGTCGCGCGCGGCGCGGACGATCTTTTCCCATACCTCGGCCAGCCGTGCAAGGCGGGGCAGATTCGCATTGGCGTCACCGGCGTGCAGCCTTTCGCTGATCCAGCGATCGATGCCGTCAACAAAGGCCGCCAGCGCCACGCGGTCGCTGGTGCCGAGCGCGTCACCGAGCGCGTGCAGTTCGCGCGGATCGACCTGCGGCAACGTCGCCAGCAACGCCGCGGTCCTTTGCTGCAGCTTGAGCGCATCGCCGCCGAGCAGCGTCAGCGCGCGTGACACGCTGCCTTCCGAGGCCGCAGCCGCCTCGGCCAAAGCCGGATCGTCGGGCGCCATGCCCGCCGCGCGCGATGCCGCGCGCAAGACGTCGGCGGTGGAAAGCGGCCGCAACGGCAGCTTGCGGCAACGGGACAGGATCGTCGGCAAGGCCCGCGCCGGCGAATGGCTGACCAGCAGGAACAGCGATTTTTGCGGCGGCTCCTCGAGGATCTTCAGCAGCGCGTTGGCGGCGTTCGGATTGAGTTCGTCGACGGTGTCGACGATGCAGACACGCCAGCCATCGACCGCCGCGGTCGAGCCAAAGAACGAGATCGTCTCCCGCGTCTCGTCGACGGTGATGACGGTCCGCATCACGCCGCGGTCGTTCAGCCCGCGCTCCAGCACCAAGAGCCCGCCATGTGCGCCCGCGGTGACCTGCCGCGCGACCGGATGATCCGGATCGAGCGCCAGCGTCTCGGCAGGCTGCACCGAGGGCGCCGTCGGGTCGGCATGTGCTAGCACGAACCGGGCCATGCGATAGGCCAACGTCGCCTTGCCGATGCCTTGCGGGCCCCCGATCAGCCAGGCGTGCGGAATGCGCCCGCTGCGATAGGCGGCAAGCAACGCCGCCTCGGCCTCGCGATGGCCGAACAGCTCGGCGGTTTGGCGGGGATGCCTGGCCGTGATTTCAGGCTCGGTCTTGCGCGCGCTCATGCGGTTGCCGCCGGGCTTGTGGCTGCGAATACGCGCTCGCGCAGCGCGGTCCAGATCCGGTCAGCGACCGTCTCAGTATCGGCATTGGCATCGATCAGCACGCAGCGTTGCGGGTCATCGGCCGCAATCTGCCGATAGGCGTCGCGCAGGCCTTGGTGGAATTGCAAATCTTCCGACTCGAACCGGTCAGGCGCGCCGCTGCCGCGCCGCGCCGCGGCGCGCAGCAGCCCGACCTCGACGGGAATGTCCAGAATGATGGTCAGATCCGGCTTGAGATCGCCGATGGTGACGCGCTGCATGGCGTTGAGCACGCCCGGCTCGACCCGCCCCAGCCGGCCCTGGTAGGCGCGGGTCGAATCCGAAAAGCGGTCGCACAGCACCCAGGTCCCTTGGCTCAGTGCCGGTTGGATTACGGTGCGGACGTGATCGTCGCGCGCGGCCGCAAACAGCAGCGTCTCCGCCTCCGGTCCCAGCAGCTTGCCCATGCCCGACAGCACGAGGTGCCGCATGATCTCCGCGCCCGGCGAACCGCCGGGCTCGCGGGTGACGATGGCGCGCTGCCCCGCCTTGGCCAGCCAGCCGGCGAGCTTCTTGATCTGGGTGGATTTTCCCGACCCCTCGCCGCCCTCGAAGGTGATGAACTTTCCGCGTCCGGAGGGCCGCCGCGGCGCTGGCTGGTTCATGCTCAGAGCTTCTCCGCGCTCGCGCGGAACATGCCGATGACGAGTTCGCTGGCGCCGTCGATGGCGCGGCGCATGGTCGAGCCGGTGCCGATTGCCTCCGCGGCATAGACCGGCGCCTCGACGGCGATATTGGCGCCGCGCCAAACCTTGACATGGCCCACCGGCTGGCCGGCCTGCACCGGCGCCTTGACCGGGCCGTTATAGACGATCCGCGCGATCAGCTTCTCGCTGCCGTTCTTCGGCACCATCACCTTGATCGGCTCGGGGCTGGAGAGCTTCACCGAGCGGCTCTCGCCGCCGAACACCTTGGCGACGCCGACCTGCTGGTTAGCCGCGAACAGGGTTCGGGTTTCGAAATTGCGAAAACCCCATTCCAGCATCTTCTTGGCTTCGGAGGCGCGATCATCGGGGTCCTCGAGGCCGTTGATGACGACGATCAGCCGGGTGCCGTTCTGCACGGCGGAGCCGACCATGCCGTAGCCGCCCTCCTTGGTGTAGCCGGTCTTCAGCCCGTCGGCGCCGTTGAGCGAGTTCAGCAGCGGATTGCGGTTCTGCTGGCGGATCTTGTTCCAGGTGAACTCGCGCTCGCCGAACAGTTGGTACATCTCCGGATAGGTCAGGATCAGGTGGCGCGCCAGCTTTCCGAGCTCGCGCACCGTCATGCGATTGTTCGGATCGGGCAGTCCGTTGGAATTGCCGAAGGTCGATTTCGCCAGCCCCAGTTCACGCGCCCGCTTGGTCATGAAGTCGGCGGCAAAAATCCGCTCGTTGCCGGCCATGCCCTCGGCCAGCGCGATGCAGGAATCATTGCCGCTCTGGATGATCGCGCCCTTCAGGAGGTCGTCCACCGGCACCTTGCTGTTGAGCACGGCGAACATGGTCGACCCGCCGGCCGGCGCGCCGCCCTTGCGCCAGGCGTTCTCGCTGATCCGGTACTCGTCGGTCAGCTTGACCTTGCCTTCCTTGATCGCGTTGAAAACCACCTCGACCGTCATCAGCTTCATCATGCTGGACGGGGCGCGGAGTTCGTCGGCGTTCTTCTCGAACAGCACGCTGCCGCTCGACGCTTCGATCAGGATCGCGGTCGGCGCGTCGCCGTCAAAACCGCCGTCTTCCTTCTTCGGTGCGCCCTGCACGCTGTTGTTGGCGGCATGGACGATGCCGCCCCAGCCGGCCGCCAGCATCACCGCAGCGGCGATCAGGCCGCGCCACCGGATGGCGACGGATTTGCGGGAAATGGAAGTCTCGGCTGCCATCGAAGCTGTCCTGAATTGCTGCGTTCTAACAGTTGAGCGGTATGCAAACAACAAAGGCGTTGAATTGTCCCGCCCAAGTCGACGGGATGGCGGCGCCAGAAGAAACGTATCTTGGCGCGCTGATCGCGTTCCTGAAGGACGAGCCATTTCCCGTCATGGCCGGGCGCGTCCCGGCCATCCACGCCTTGCTTGCTTGATGGTCCCAAGGACGTGGGTCCCGGGACAAGCCCGGGCATGACGACTGAATGCTGGCTGCTTTCTCGCCTAGGCTCGGAGGCGAGCTTGGCGGTGGCTAGTACAGCCCGCGCCCGCTGAGGACTTCACTCGGCCCCCGCGAATCGGCCGGCTGATAGGCCTGACCTGGGGCATAGCCGTCGTCATTCTCGTAGGAGACAGCGCGCGGGTTCTGCGCCAGCCGCCCGCGCGAGCGGCTGGAGGCCGAGATTTCGGAGGTCGCCGAACCGTTGCCGAGGTTATAGGGCCGACCCTCCGGCATCGGAACCTCCCCCCGGATGCGGGCGGCGGACGATGGCAACTCGGGCACGAACGGCTGGGCCGAGGCGACCCGGACCATGGAGGGCGACGGCGCCGGCTCGCCGGTGCGCAGGGTCGCCAGCAGCTGGCGGTCATCGGACCCCTCCAGCGGCGCCCGGCCGACATACTCGACGCGGACCTTGGCGACGCCATGGGATTTGAATTCAAGCAGTTCCGCCGCCTTGTTGGAGACGTCGATCAGCCGGTTGCCGTGGTAGGGGCCGCGGTCGTTGACCCGCACGATCAGCGACTTGCCGTTCTTCACGTTGGTGACGCGCGCGTAGCTCGGGATCGGCAGCGTCGGATGGGCCGCGGTGAGCGACGTCATGTCGAAGACCTCGCCATTGGCCGTCAGCCGGCCATGAAAATCGTCGCCATACCAGGAGGCCAGGCCCTCGGCGCGGTAGTTCGGATCCTCTTCCGGCACGTAGATCCGGCCGGCGACGGTATACGGCTTGCCGACGCGGTAGGTTCCGCCGCCCTTCGGCACCGTCTCGCCCATCGCCACCACGCGGGGGCTCGAGGAGACACCGTATTTGGGATCGATTCGGCTGGCGAACTTTTCCGACGAGGCGCAGTTGGCGAGCAGCAGGCAGGTTGCGATGGCAACGGTCGCACGCGCCGCCAGGACGATCGTTTCGGTTCGTCGATTCCCCATCGTCCCCAATTACCATTTTCGCCGGCCGACATGCCTCTTGCGAAGCCTGACGCCTTCACCCCAACGACACGGCCCCACCCGCATCGCGTCGTGAAGATATCGCAACCGGAACACGGCGAAAATGGGGAGTGCCGTTGCATCGTGAAGCATCGTCCCTGCATGGTGAACGAAAGGTTGATTCTCGCCCCCGTTGAATTACGGGATTTTTGCGCTTCGATTCCCGGCGTATGGGCAATTCTGTTGCTGCAAATCATCACTGCCAGTCGATCGCGATCCGGTGTCGTGAATCTTTTTGACTGTGCAACGCCGTCATCGTTCTGTGGATTGCGCGGGGGCGCAAAGGATTTCAGCGATGATCGAGACGGTTACAGCAGTGATGGGCCTGGTGAGCGCGGGAATTTTCCTGGCTCATGCATTTGAAGGCTATCGTTCCAGGGCGTGAGTTTTGAGCGGCGGGCGACCGGGAATTGCCCCGGGCGCGGGACTTGAGCGACAGGCTGGCGGTTCCAGCCGGGACTTTCGGAAGCTTTAATCAATTCGGACGAGCATCTCGTTGGCAGGTGTAATCATGCGCAACAACGACATCGTCTCCAACGGATTTCTGGCCCTGACCACGGCAAGCCTCGTGCTGCTGTGCTCGACTTTGCTGGCCGCGGCGTTCAGCTAGGCGAGCATCGCCCGCGGTCCGGTAAAGCCAACGGGCGGACGCCGTTCGACGTTCGCCCGCCCGATACGCGCAGCGCCTGGCTCGCGTAGCAGCCAGCCAAGTCCGCATTGCGTTCCGACGGGCGCTACGCTAAGCGACTGACACTCCTGGATCCGGAAGGGTGGCCGAGCGGTTTAAGGCACCGGTCTTGAAAACCGGCGTGCCTGCAAGGGTACCGTGGGTTCGAATCCCACCCCTTCCGCCAAAAGCCGTTGGAATGTGCGTTCTCTGGATTCCCGCGCTACAAGCCGCAAACGATCGACCAGACGATAGCGGATACGGTCGGCCAAGTTGCGCAGCAAGCCGCCACGTAGCGCTTGAGCAAACTCGCCAAGGCTGCTCTGCTTTCCCACATCGACGAAGCTAGTCTCGCCTTGCTGATGCGATCAGCCCGGAAAATGGCGCCCAGTGCCGCCCGGTCAAAAAGATTTGAATCCAGTACGCGCGTTCTGATCCTGCTGGCGGTTCCCAGCGATGATACCTCCCGGTAAATAGCTGTCCTGCGACATGTCCCGCTTCAACCGGCACGATCGATATGATCAGCTTGCACCTGGCTGTCCCCGCGGTTCTTGGCGCTGCCGCCGTGGCCGTATGCATCACCTATCTACTTCCCGAACCGACGGCCTGGGTCGAAGCCGGCAGCCAATGGCCGTCTGCCAGGCAGACCTCGAGTGCGTCGGACACGGTCGTTTCAGCGCGCGTCCGCGACGATCCCGATCTGGATGAAAAGGCGGCGAGCGCCTATCTGGAGGCGGCCCAGGCCATCCTGAGGCGGGCGCCGGGCGCGGCGGCGTCTGCGAGCAATGACGAGTTACCTATCGCAGGGCGCATTCCGCTGCCAAGAAGGCGTCCGGTCCCGCGATGAACTGAGCCGTATTGGCGTGTCCCGGTGTCCCTTTGGCCTCGTTGCCATCGCCGCGCGGCCGAAATAATAAGGGAGCATGAGCTATGATGCGTTGCCTATGCTGGCCTTCACCACCGCCGGCCTGTTCGCTCTGTGGGCCGCAGTGGCCTGCCGGTTCGCCCGGCGTCACGGCCTGCCAGGCTCCGAAGCGCTGATCTGGGTCGGATTGTCGGGCGCATTCTTCCTGCTCTCCCTTGCGAAGACGGCGCGCGGCCTCGGATTGTTTCCGGGGATCGGAGGACTGCTGCGCGACATCTTCAGGCAACACGGGTGGTACGAAAACCGCCGATCGCTGCAGTTTGCAGCGAGCATTGTCGTCGCGGTCACCGTCATCGCCCTGGTCGTTTGGGGAGTGCTGTGGACCCGGCGTTATGTCAATCGCCACAGCTTGGCCCTGGGCTTTGCGGGCCTGGCCTCGGGTTTCGCGATGATCCGCTTCATCTCCCTGCACGAAGTCGACGCCTGGAACGCAAAATTGCCATGGGCGCCCATGGTCGTCGATGTCGTCGCCGCTGCCGGCGTCTCGGCGGTCGCGATCGCCAGGCTGCGGCAGCTGAAGACTGCGGCTGTTCGCAGCATCCAACCGTGACCCGTTCGTCGCGGCGCGGCGTCTGGATGCGGGTCAACGCCAAGACGGTTCGGACCCGGTAAACCTGCTTTCGACCGTCGCTTGATTTTTCCCGATCGGCTTGTTCGGTATCTTGCTGCACCGGTCAGGCGCGCAAGCGCAATGACCATCGAATCGAGGAACGTGTATTTCGTTGGTCAGTTGACGGAGGATGGAACGAGCGCTGATCCTGGAGGCCGTCACGCTGATCGCCATGGCAATGGTGTTTCTGTACGTGATGTTCGGGCCGGGCTGAACGGCCGCACCGCCCCACGTCCTAATGGTTGTGTGCAAGCCACTCGCGCTTACGGGTCGCCTGCCCGACAGAAAATCATAGCACCCGAAACTTGTTCCAGGTCTGCCGAGGGAACGAGGGAACGAGGGAACGGCGTAGCCGTTTCAAATCGGGCATGAGCAGCAGATTGGAGAGGACGAGATGCACAAGCCGAGAGAACTGACCCCACGACCGCGAAACTTCTTTCCCGCAGGACTGAGGAAGACGCCGGGCACGCCGAAGCCCGAGGTTCTGCCAGCGGATGAAAATCAGGAAAACGCCCAAGAGCGGCCGGCGGCGGGCGAGCAGGACGCCGACTGACGCAGCAAGGCTCGCCGGTTTACCAGTGAGCCCTGCACCCTCCCTCGACGCGATCTTCTCAAACCGCATTCTTGCGATGCGCGCGCGTGTTGCGCGCAGGCACACGCCACGGATGACGTGTGCCTATCCGGGGTTGGCGGCACCCGTTGCCGTACCATGGCCCGGAGCCGTTATCCGCACCTCGTGGCCCTGACGAAGCGCAAGCGAAGCGGCGGCCACGGCCGCCTCGAACGCCGATTCCTTGGTCTGATAAACGTTCTCGGCCTTCCCGTCATGGCTCACGCGCCACTCGCCGCCGCTCCCGACGATCTCATATGATGCCAATCCCATCGCGTGCTCCAGTTCAATGCGTGTTGGTTTGCTGCCATTTATCCGGGCGTTCTGATCCCGCAGCGCTATTCGTTATCTGGATTGCCAGCCATGGCTTGTCAGTTTTCCAGGTCCGATCGGGAGTTCTTTGCTCATGAGTTCCTCGTGAGGAAATCCGCGGCGTTCTGCAAAGTTCCCACTGCCCATACGCGGACGCACCGCGCGGCTGGTGATTTCGCTCGGGGCAAATGAAGCTGTCACGTCCCGATTGCGACCTGTCGTTCTCGCAATGGGCAGAAAGCCGCGGGGTTCGACCAGGCGGGACCGGTAACCTTAATTTTGCGTTTCGCTTGTCGTTAAAATTTTATGAATTAGGATCATCGTCAGTCGGGCGGAGCAAATACCCGAACGATTAGAGGCCGAAGCCAGCGCGCGGCCTCGCCGAAATCAGGCAATGGAACCGGTCGCGAACCGGCAGTTGCGGAAACGAGCCGTCCGGTGACCGCCCGGGCGGCTCTTTCTCTGCTGGCTCTTTGTTTTGGCGGCGTGTTTTGATGGGCGGCTTGCAGCGATGAAGAGCGCCCCGTCGCGTGCGCCCGCGTTCCCGACTGTCGGTTATTGCTGGCCCGGCGCACGACAGGTTCCGGACGACATGCGCCGGGCCATATCCACCTCGGGATTCGCTCCCGCAATGGCATGGTGAGGGTGGGTCTGATTCTTGGCGGAAATTGGCGCGCGCGGCGTCAAACCGGAGTCGCGATCCGATCAGCGAAAACAATCCAGGAGGCCCGCGATCCGCCCGGGACTTTGATCGTGGCGAGCTGGTGGAGCCCTTGGGTTCTGATTGAATCAGAACCGGGCGCCGGATTTTTGTCTTGACGCGGTTTCGTCACACGACCGGTATCCACTTCGCTCGAAAGCGCTGCTAGGTCGCGCCTGTGTCCGCCCCGAGCCGGCCCGGGGCCGATGCTGGAGCCACGGGTTCTTCATCGGCAATCGCGCGCCACCCGGCCCCTTCGAGGTCGTCGTACTGGCCGTTCTTGAGCGACCAGAGAAAGCCCGCCAGACCAAGGGCGCCGAGCATCAGCGCCAGCGGCACCAGGATGACCAGGACCTCCATCAGCGAAGCTCCCTTGCGCCGCGGTGGGCACGCAATGCGTTCAAAATCACCAGCAGGGATGAGCCCGACATCGCCGCGGCCGCCACCAGCGGCGTCGCCAGGCCCGCGATCGCCAGCGGCACCGCGAAGAGGTTGTAGCCCGCCGCCAGCCACAGATTCTGCCGCATCAGCCGCAAGGCCTTTCGCGCGAAGCCGATCGCCTTGACGACGGGCGCGAGGCGGTCGCCCAGGAACACCAGATCGGCGGTCGCCTGGCTGAGATGCGTAGCGCTGACCGGCGACATCGAGACGTGGGCGGCGGCGAGCGCCGGCGCGTCGTTCATGCCGTCGCCGACCATCAGCACCTTGCTGCCGCGCCGCTTCAATTCCTCGATACGGGCGATCTTGTCGGCCGGCGTGACGCCGGCGCGCCACTCGGGAACGGCGAGCGTCTCGGCGGCGTGGCGCACCGCCTCCTCGCGGTCGCCCGACAATATCTCGACCTCGATGCCGGCCTTGCGCAGCGCGGCGATGGCGCCAGCTGCGTCTGCGCGCAGAAGCTGCCGCACGGCAAATACATGCCGTATCTCGCCATGCCGGAAAGCCACGACGGAAGCTTCGGGATCGCCGCCGAGGGTCCTTTGAGCGATCGCGTCCGCATCGCAGAATGAAGGCCGGCCCAGCCGGATTTCGAAGCCGTCCACGACCCCCTTCACTCCCTCACCCGCGACCTCCTCGATCCCGGCCAGCGGCACCTTGGCGCCGGCGGCGCGGGCCACCGCGGCGGCGACCGGATGATGACTGGCCAATGCCAGCCGCCCGGCGCGTTCGAACACCTCCGCCGGCACATCGGCGGCGTTAGTGACATCGAGTTCCGGCAGCGTCAGCGTGCCGGTCTTGTCGAACACGACATGGTCGATATCGGCCAGCCGCTCGATCGCGTCACCGGAATTGAGCAGCACGCCGGTGCGGAACATCGCGCCGGCGACCACGGTCTGCACGGCGGGGATCGCGAGCCCCAGCGCGCAGGGACAGGTGATGATCAGCACCGCGATCGCAGTGATGATCGCGTCATGCCACGTCGCGCCATACGCCACCCAGCCCAGCATGGTGAGCAGGGCCGCCGCATGCACGACCGGCGCATAGAGCCGCGAGGCGCGGTCGGCGAGTTGCACATAGCGGGAGCGCGACTGCACGGCGTTGTCGAGCAGCCGGCCGATCTCCGCCAGCAGCGTGCCTTCGGCCGCCGCCGACACCCGCACCCGCAACGTGCCCGACTGGTTCAGCGTCCCGGCATAGACCGACGTTCCCGGCCCCGCTTTCACGGGCAGGGTTTCGCCGGTGATCAGGCTCTGGTCGATCTTGGAGTGGCCCTCGATCACCACGCCATCGACCGCGCAGCGCTCGCCCGGGCGCAGCAGCACGATGTCGCCGGCAGCAACGGCTGCGATCGGCACCACGCTGATCTCATCGGCGCCGACGAACCTGGTCGCGGTCTCCGCTTTCAGCGCGGCGAGATTTCCGGCCACCGCGCGCGTCTTGCGGCGCATGCTCTGGTCGAGGTAGCGGCCGGCCAGCAGGAAGGCGAGCAACATCAGCGCCGCGTCGAAATAGGCGTGTTCGGCATGATTGATCGTCTCGGCCACCGACATGCCGAGCGCCATCACGATGCCGATCGAGATCGGCACGTCCATGTTGGTGTGGCGCGCCTTCAAGGCGCGCCAGGCCGAGCGGAAGAACGGCTGGCCGGAATAGGCCGCGGCGGGCAATGCGATCAGCGCCGACAGCCAGTGGAAGAAATCGCGCTGCTCCGGGATCATGTCGCTGACATTTCCGGACCACACCGGGATCGACAGCATCATGACGTTCATTGCGGCAAAGGCGGCGACGCCGAGACAGCGCAGCAGGAAGCCCGCCTGCGCGTTCTCGTCCGCCTCGGCGCGGACCGGTTCGAACGGATAGGCCTTGTAGCCGAGTTCGGCCAGCCGATCGATGAAGCGCGCCGGGTCCAGCGTTCCTGCTTTCCATTCCAGCGCCACGCGACGGTCGGTCAGGTTGACCCGCGCCAGGGTCACATCGGGCAACGCGGACAGCCCGCGCTCGATCTTCGACATGCAGCCGGCGCAACTGACGCCCTCGACCGCGAGGTCGATATGCGACAGCCCGGAATCGAGGTGCCGGACATAATGTGAAAAGTCGCGTGTCGCCTGCATGATCGGAACCCTAGTTCAACACGACGCGATTCTTGGACAGGAACAGCCGCTGCCCTGACGCGGCCCCTTCGAGCACCAGGTCCCACTGGCCCGGCGGCACGGTATCCGCGCTGCCGCGATAGATGCCGATCCCGGTTTCGGCGAGCTCGATCGCCCGGTCGGCGCGGCGATCGGTCGGTCGCTCGAAGCGGCCTGAGAACATCAAGCCGGTCATCGGGCGGCCCGCATTGTCGCGCACTTCGACCCGCAGCATCGCACCTCCCTGCCCGCTGCGTTCGACATGCGCATCGACCTTCCAATTGCGCTCGAGCTGATCGCGGGCGGTGGCGATCTCCTTGCCGTAGGCGAGGCTGGCGCTGTAGGCGCTGTCCACTTCAGTCCCCGGCAAGGTCTGGATCGCCAGCCGCATCATGACGAGGTTGACCCCGACCACGACGGCGAAGAACGCCGCCATCATGAGGAAGACCATGCGTCCGGTGATCGGTCGGCCGGGTCGGATCTGGTCCATGGCGGTATCCTCGACGCGTTTCATGGCGCCACGAAATGGTCGGTGACGCTCGCCACCTCGCCGAGCCCGATGTCGGTGACGCGAAAGCGCACCGGCACCGATTTTTCGGGGTTGCTCTCCGCGGGCGCCGTCACCAACAGCCGCAATTCGGTAGTGGTGTCGCGCGCCAGCACGATCATCGGCCGGTCCTGCGTCACTGAATCGGCGCCGACGACATGCACGGTGGCATTGACCGGCCCGTCGATGTCGATCGCGATGACACGGTCGAAACCGCGCTTGTTCAACAGGCGCGCGGTATAGGCGTTGCGGATCGATCCGTCGGCGAGCTTCACCGCGACCGGGTTGCGGTCATGCAGCACGTTGATGTCGAGCAGCGTCCGCGTCAGCATCGCATAGAGCATGATGGCGCCGACGGCGGCGATCAGCACAGCATAGACGATGGTGCGCGGCCGCACGATCCGATAGATCGGCGGCTTGCCGGCTTCGCGGCGGTGGATGTTGATGTCGTTGTCGTAGCCGATCAGCCGCGGTTCACGGCCGATTTTCTTCATCACCGTGTCGCAGGCGTCGATGCACAGGCCGCACTGGATGCAATCCAATTGCGAACCGTTGCGGATGTCGATTCCGGTCGGGCACACCGCCACGCACTGGTGGCAATCGATGCAGTCGCCGACCGGCTGGCCCAGCGCACGCAACTCGTTGGCCTTCTTCAACGACGTACGCGTCTCGCCACGATCGTATTTGTAGGTGACGTTGAGCGCCCATTCGTCGGTCAGCGCGGCCTGGATCCGTGGCCACGGGCACATGTAGACGCAAACCTGCTCGCGCATCCAGCCGGCCAGGACGTAGGTCGTCGCCGTCAGGATGCCGATCCAGATATAGGCGATGGCAGGCGCCTGGAAGGTGAGCAATTGCTTCACCAGGGTCGGCGCGTCGTTGAAATACAGCACCCAGGCGCCGCCGGTCCACCACGCGATCATCAACCAGATCGTATGTTTCAGCACGATCTCGCCGACGCGTCTGGCCGTCATCCCGCCCTTGTCGGCGTGCTTGCGCATTCGCTCGCGGCGATCGCCCTCGATCATGCGCTCGACCGCATAGAACAGATCGGTCCAGACCGTCTGCGGGCACAGATAGCCGCACCAGATGCGGCCGCCGACGGCGTTCATCAGGAACAGCGTCAGCGCCGCCACGATCAGCAAGCCGGTGAAATAGTAGACCTCCTGCGGCCACAGTTCGATGAAAAAGAAGTAGAAGCGCCTGTTGGGCAGATCGACCAGCACCGCCTGGTCCGGTGCGCCGAGACCGCGATTCCAGCGCACGAATGGCAGCAGGTAATAGACGCCGAGGCAGAACGCCATCAGCCCCCATTTGGTCCGCCGGAAGGTTCCGGAGACGCTCTGCGGGTAGACTTCCTTGCGGGCCGCATAAAGCGGCCCGTCGTCTTCGAATTCCAGGTCGGGCGGGTTCACGATTTTGTTCATCGCCGGGTCAGACTTTGTCTCGGGACTCAACTCTAGGCCCGCCGCCGAGATGCTGTTTGATCCACCTCAAGGGTTGGGACCCGCCGGCTCCCGCCCGACGTTCATTTGCCGCCGCCGAGCGAGTGGACGTAGACCGTCAGCGCCTTGATGGTGGATGGATCGAGCCGGCCGACCCAGGCCGGCATGACCCCAGCACGGCCATTGGTGATGGTCTCGACCAGCGTCGCCTCGTCGGAGCCGTAGAGCCAGATCTTGTCGGTGAGATCAGGCGCGCCGAGTTCCTGGTTGCCCTTGGCGTTGTCGCCGTGGCAGGACGTGCAGTTTTCGGCGAAGATCTTCTTGCCGGCCGCTGCGTCATATCCGCTGGCCATCGGCAATCCGGACAGCGAGCGGACGTAATTCGCCACGGTCACGATCTGGTCCTTCTTGAGAATGCCGTCCTTGCCGAACGCCAGCATGGCGCCCTCATGGGCCTTGGCGTGCCCGGAGCGGGCGCCGAACTGGATCGTCTGCGAGATCTGCTCGAGGCTGCCGCCCCACAGCCATTCGTCGTCGTTCAGGTTGGGGTAGCCCTTGGCGCCGGCACCGCCGCTGCCGTGGCACGGCGCACAATTGTCCCCGAACACGGCCTTGCCGCGGGCGCGGGCCAGCGCCAGCAGCGCCGGCGTCTTCTCGATCTCCTCGAGCGAGGCGTTGCCGAGCGCCACCATCTTGTCGCCGCGGACCTTTTCCAGGTTGGCGAGTTCGTTGGCGACCTCGGCGCGGGTCGAGTAGTTCCAGATGCCGGTGGTATGGCTCCAGAGCAGCGGCCAGGCCGGATAGACGATCCAGTAGCCGACCGCCCAGACGATGGTCAGGTAGAACGTGATGACCCACCAGCGCGGCAACGGCGTGTTGAGTTCCTTGATGCCGTCCCACTGGTGGCCGGTGGTCGATCGTCCGGAAACGTGATCGATTTCGCTGTGTTCGGTCATGACGGGTTCACTCCTCGCGCAGGGGCATTTTGGCCGCTTCGTCGAAGGCGGCCTGGTTGCGCGGCCAAAGGGCGTAGGTCACCACCGCGATGAAGATTCCGACGAAGATCGGCGTCCACACCGACGTGACGAGCTCGGACGCGACGTTGTGCACTGTGAGAATGGCTTTCATCGTTGTGCTTTCTCAAAATTCATCCGCTCAGCGAAGATTGGCTTTTTCGTTGTAGAGCTTGAAGTCGACCAGCGTGCCGAGCATCTGCAGGTAAGCCACCAGTGCATCCATTTCGGTCGGCGCGCCGCCCTTGCCGTCGAAATTGCGGGCGACCGCCTTCGGATAGCGCTTGGTGAACGCGTCCACGCCGGCATTGTCAGGATCGGCCTGCGCCTTCAGATCGGCGACCGCATTGGCGATCTGATCGTCCGAATAGGGCACGCCGATCGCGCGGTTGGTGCGCAGATGGGCCGCTACACCGGCCTCGTCGATTTCGGTCTTGGCCAGGAACGCGTAACCCGGCATCACCGATTGCGGCACGATGGCGCGCGGATTGGTCAGGTGGGTGACGTGCCAGTCGTCGGAATATTTGCCGCCGACGCGCGCGAGGTCCGGGCCGGTGCGCTTCGAGCCCCACTGGAACGGGTGGTCATACATGCTCTCGGCCGCGAGCGAGTAGTGCCCGTAGCGTTCGATCTCGTCGCGCAGCGGCCGCACCATCTGCGAGTGGCAGAGATAGCAGCCCTCGCGGACATAAACGTTGCGCCCGGCCAGTTCGAGCGGCGTGTACGGCCTGACGCCGTCGACCTTCTCGATCGTGCTCTTGAGGTAGAACAGCGGCGTGATCTCGACGAGGCCGCCGATCGCGATCACCACCAGGATGCCCGCGATCAGGATGATCGAGTTCTTTTCGAAGACTTGATGTCGTGTCCAGAAAGACATGTGTGCGCTCCTCATTCCGCCGGCTGGAGGGCCACGGGCGACTGCACTTCGGCTTCGCCCACGCGCACCGTCATCCAGAGATTATAGGCCATGATCAACGATCCGATCAGGAACAGTCCGCCGCCGGCGGCACGGATGATGTAGAAGGGATGCATCGCCTCCACGGTTTCGATGAAGGAATATTCGAGGAAGCCGAGCGAGGTGTAGGCGCGCCACATCAGGCCCTGCAGGATTCCCGACACCCACATCGCCGAGATGTAGAGCACGATGCCGATGGTGGCGGTCCAGAAGTGCCAGTTGACCAGCTTCAGGCTGTACAGCCCCTTGCGGTCCCACAGCCAGGGCACCAGGCAATACAGCGCGCCAAAGGAGACGAAGCCGACCCAGCCGAGCGCACCCGAATGCACATGGCCGATGGTCCAGTCCGTGTAATGGCTGAGCGAGTTCACCACCTTGATCGACATCATCGGCCCTTCGAAGGTCGACATGCCGTAGAAGGCGACCGACACCACCAGCATGCGCAGCACGGGGTCGGTGCGCAGCTTGTCCCAGGCACCCGACAGCGTCATCAGGCCGTTGATCATGCCGCCCCAGGACGGCATCCACAGCATGATCGAGAAGGTCATGCCGAGCGTCTGCGCCCAGTCCGGCAGCGCCGTGTCGTGCAGATGGTGCGGGCCGGCCCAGATATAGAGGAAGATCAGCGCCCAGAAGTGGATGATCGACAGGCGGTAGGAATAGACCGGCCGCTCCGCGCGCTTCGGAATGAAATAGTACATGATGGCGAGGAAGCCGGCGGTCAGGAAGAACCCGACCGCGTTATGGCCGTACCACCACTGGAACATGGCGTCCTGCACCCCGCCCCACGCCACATAGGATTTCGAGCCGAAAATCGAGACCGGCAGCGCGGGATTGTTGCCGAGATGCAGCACCGCGATGGTGACGATGAAGGCGAGGTAGAACCAGTTGGCGACGAAGATGTGCGGCTCTTTCCGCTTGATGACGGTCACCAAGAACACCAGCAGGTAGACGACCCAGACGATGGTCAGCCACAGGTCGGCGTACCATTCCGGCTCGGCATATTCCTTGGACTGGGTGACGCCGAGCAGGTAGCCGGTGCCGGCGACCAGGATGAAGAAATTATAGCCGACCACGACGAACCAGGGCGCCAGATCGCCGGCGAGCCGCACGCGGCAGGTCTTCTGCACGACGTAGAACGACGTCGCGATCAGCACGTTGCCGCCAAAGGCGAAGATCACCGCCGAGGTATGCAGCGGCCTGAGACGGCCAAAGCTGGTCCATGGCAGGTCGAAATTCAATGCCGGCCATGCCAGCTGGGAGGCGATCAGCAGCCCGACCGCAAAGCCGGCGATGCCCCAGAACACCGCCATGACGGCGGCGAACTTGATCGGACCGAGATTGTAGTTGGGCCGGCCGTTGATCTCCTGCGGCGGCTGCGACGTGCGTGCGAAATAGCGATTGCCGATGACGATGACGGACGCGAGGCTGGCGGCGCTGAACAGCAGGGCGTGAAAGCCGAACGCCGGGTCCAGCGCGTTGGCCGCGGCGAACAAGCACAGAAACGCCGACAGCGAAAAGACCAGCATCAGACCGGCTTCGCCGTGCGTCATCGTTTTTGCGGTTGGAGATTGGGTCATGATGATTCTCTTTTGCGAGTGCGAAATCTACTGATCACAGCTTCGCGAGGACGAATTTGATCGAGGTCAATTTCCCCGACTTTGCCGAAGGCGAAAGCATGCGGCGGACGATCGGCACCGAACAAAAATGCGTCAACGGCGGCATGGCCGATCGGCAGCAGCGCCTGCGGGGCCGGCGCGGAGGTCGCTGATCTGCTCGCGGTACCAGCTCGTTTCGAACTGCGGGATGCGGCACCTGCATGGTCGACGTCCCGCAGAAACCGCGATGCGAAGCAGCGGGATGCCCGAAGCCGAAGCGGGTCGATCGCAAGCGGCGTCCCGCGGCCGCCGTCAATCGTTTGGTATCGGCGGCCAGTGATCAGGTGAACCCATGCCCGCGCGCCCGGAAGGGTCCGCATGAACCCTTGACGAGGTTCATCCAGCGGGATCGGCTGCTTGATACGGCAGCCGGATCGGGCATCGGTCAAAACGCGCGGCGCTTGCCGTGATCCGCCAATTGCTTCGACTGGGTCTGCCGGTCACCCCAGTACAGCACCGCGGCAAACAGCACGAACATCGTGACGACGCCGACCGTGACGAGCAAGGATTCCGTTGGCATGATTGATCTCCCCTGTTGCGGGGAAAACATGCCTGCGGCGTCGGATACGGGCTTTGATTTGGGTCAAAAGCACCGTCGATACAGCGGACTTTATCGAGCACCCTCGCGTTTCAGCTAGGCCGCAGCCATGGCAGCGGCCCGGTCGGCGTCGAGCAGCCTGACGCCGCCCGCGACGATGATCAGCATCTTCTCGCGCTCGAATCGCGTCAGCGTCCGGCTGACGGTCTCGATCGTGAGACCAAGATAATCCGCGATATCCTGGCTGCTCATCGGCAGCGAGATGGTTGGCTGCCGGTCGCCGATCTCGGCCAGACGCGCGCGCCAGCTGACCAGGAAGGTTGCGACCTTCTCCTCCGCCGTGCGCCGGCCCAGCAGCAGCATATGCTCCTGGGCCATGTTCAGCTCGCGCGACGCGAACTCGTTGATTTTGATCAGGAACTGCGGCCGGCGCTCGATGAAATGCGCGAACGCCTCGCGGGACAGGCGGCAGGCCGTCACCTGATCGACCGCGTCCGCCGAAAAGCTGTATCGTTCGGCCGGCGCGGTACCGAGAAAATCGCCGGGCAGCGCGAAACCGATCACCTGACGCCGCCCATCCGGCAGCAGCTTGTACAGGCGGGCCACGCCCGAGGTCAGGCTGTGCACGGCATTGGCGAGCTGACCGACGGAGAACAGCGCCTCGTTGGGCGCAAAATGGATCTGACGGGCAATTCGCTCAAATTCCGCGAGGTCGGCCTGGTCGAGCGCCCCGCAGATGCTGAGCGACCGCACGGTACACGCCGAACAGCGACCAAAACTCGGCCGATTCGGAGAGATGGTTCGTATCATGGGTCCCACTCGTTCAGGCGCCGGATTGAGGCGCAGTGCTCCCCGCCATGGCGGACCAGCCGGAGATATATTGCATTCTAGCGCATCCACGGTTCGCCGATTGATCCACATCAAGTCGCCTGCGACCAAACCCATCACATTGCAACGCGGGGCTGGATGGCCGGATCTCACGGAGTTGAAGCTGCAATGACTGGAAGAATTGTGCTGGCGCTGGCGTTCACGCTCATCACCTTGACGTCGGCCGCAGCCGCTTCGCCGCAGGAGCAGCGCGGCAGGACGTTTGCGCTCAACAATTGCGCGAAGTGCCATTCGATCGACAAGGTGTCGCCGAGCCCGCTCAAGATCGCGCCGCCGTTCCGCACGCTGCACAACCGCTATCCAATCGAGACCATTGGCGAGGCACTGGCCGAAGGCATCTACACCGGGCACCCGACCATGCCGGCCTTCCAGCTCGACCCGGACCAGATCGGCGATCTCTTGGCCTACCTGAAGACGCTGGAATAGTCTGTCCTTCCGCCGGCTTATGACCAATGGCGAGGCAACCGGCGCCCTCGCCTAATTGGTCTGCACCGTCCAGGCGATCACATCCTCTGCGAGCCGGCCAAATGCTTCGCTGAATGCAGCGACGGCCTCGGCGGGCGCGACGGTTGCAAATTTCTCGCGCTGTTCGAACAGCCGCGAAGCGATGACCTTGCCGTTCTTGTCGACGATCCTCGCTGACAGGCCGATCTCGGCTGCCGGGCCGGACTCGATGGCGATGCGGAAGCGCCTGACATCGATTAGCAACTGGAATTCGGTCTGTCCGGTATCGGCCATGCGCAACGGCGCGTGCGCGATGTCGTAATTCTCGAAACTTTCGATCAGGCGGGCCTGGATCAGCTTTGGCAGCGCATCGGCCCACATTGCTTCCGCGAATCCCGGATATTCCTGTGCCGGCGAGAACAGAAAGCGTTGCGTCTCCAGCATCGCCACCGCGGTTGGCTCCGGCAACGCCCATTGCGCCTTGATCGTCTTGCCGGGAGCTGCCGGGTTCTGCAGCGCGCGAAGGTCGTAGGTGATTTTCGGCGGCGGGCTGGTCGCGCCCGTCATGCGTTCGAGTCCGGCGACGATGCCGTCGAGCTTGCCGGAATTGCGCGCCAGGCTCTCTGAAAAGACCTTGAGATTGCCGATCGTTTCCTTCAACGCGCCTGAATTCTCCGACAGCACCGTATCGACCTTGCGCAGCGCGTCGCGCGCGGCCTGCGTCATCCCCTGCCCGGCGCCCGGCTCGGCCACCAGGGTCGGCACCTCGCCGCTTTGGGCCACCTGCGTGCCGCCTTCGAGCGCGATCACCGGCACGCCGGTCAGGCCCTGGAATTCCAGCCCGACCTTGGTGTCGGCGCGGACCGGCGTCGTCGCGGCGACCGAGATCGTGGCGTTGACGCCGCGCGGATTGCCGGGCGCCAGGCCGAGCTCCGTCACCTCGCCGACCCGGATGCCGTTGAACAGCACGGCCGCGCCGACCAGCAATCCCGGCACCGAGCCCTCGAACTGCACCCGATAGGAGGCGCGCGGTCCGAGCCCGCCGGTGTTCTGCAGCCAGTAGACAAAGCCGAACACGGCCATGATGGCCGCCAGCACGAAGGCGCCGACAAGGATGAAGGGGGCACGCGTTTCCATGGTTCAGCTCGTCTTTCAATTCGCCTGGGGATGCAGCATCTGGGAGCGCTTGCCGTGGAAATAGGCCCGCACCCAGGGATGCCCGGATTGCAGCAATTCGCGCATTGGTCCGATCGCGACGATCTTGCCATCCGCCAGCGCCGCGACGCGGTCGCAGACGGTATTGAGGCTGGCGAGGTCGTGGGTGACCATGAACACGGTCAGTCCCAGCGTCTTCTGCAGCGTCTGGATCAGGGCGTCGAAATCGCCGGCGGCGATCGGATCGAGCCCTGATGTCGGCTCGTCGAGAAACACGATCGCGGGATCGAGCGCCAGCGCACGCGCCAGCGCCACGCGCTTGGTCATGCCGCCGGATAGTTCAGCGGGAAACTTGTCGCCGTCCTCCGGCTTCAGCCCGACCATTTCAAGCTTGGCGGTCGCGATCTCGTCCATCAGCGCATCCGAAAGCGTGAGGTTCTCGCGCAGCGGAAACTGGATGTTCTGCCGCACCGTCAGCGAGGAGAACAATGCGCCCTGCTGGAACAGGATGCCCCATCGGCCGGCCGCGCTGCGCGTGGCGCGGTCGCCGTTGATCGGCGAGCCCATCACCTCGATCTCGCCGCCCTGCCGCGGGATCAGCCCGATGATGGTGCGCATCAGCACCGACTTGCCGCCGCCGGAAGCGCCGACGACCCCGAGAATCTCGCCCCGGCGGACGTCCAATGCGAGATGATCGATGACGACGCGGCGGCCAAAGCCGACCACGAGATCGCGGACACGAATGGCGAACCGTTCCTCGGGGTCCTGCATCGCTACATTCCGATCGACGCAAAGAACACCGCGAACAGGCCGTCGAGCACGATCACCAGGAAGATCGACTTGACGACCGACGTCGTGGTCTGCTTGCCGAGCGACTCCGCGCTGCCCTTGACCCGCAGGCCCTCACTGCAGGCCACGATGCCGATCACCAGCGCCATGAACGGCGCCTTGATGATGCCGACCTCGAAATGGGTGACGGAGACGGCGTCATGAAGCCGTGCCAGAAAAATCGCCGGTCCCATGCCACCGTAGAACCAGGCCACGAGCCCACCACCATAGAGCGCCGCCATCGCGCCGATGAAGCTCAGGATCGGCAGCGCGCAGATCAGCGCAAGGATTCGGGGCAGCATCAATACTTCGACCGGGTCGAGACCCATGGTCGAGAGCGCGTCGATCTCCTCGCGCATCTTCATCGAGCCGAGCTCGGCGGTATAGGCGCTGCCCGAGCGGCCCGCGACCATGATCGCGACGATCAGGACGCCGAGCTCGCGCAGCACGAGGATGCCGACCATGTCGACAACATAGGAATCCGCGCCGAACTTTCGGAAATGGAAAATGCCCTGCTGCGCGATGATGGCGCCGATCAGGAAGGTGATCAGCACGACGATGGGAATCGCCTGCCAGCCGACGCGATAGAGCTGGTAGGTCAGCGAGGTCAGCCGCAGCGAGCGCGGGCGGCGCAGCACGCCCAGGATCGCAAAGCACAGCGCGCCCAGCATCTGCAGGAAGGCCGCGATGTCATCCCGCGAGCCGATCGTGGTGCGGCCGATGTCGCCGAGCTTGGCGAGGATCGGATTGCGCGCCGGAGCCGGCACCGCCGGCTGCCGGTTGACCTGGCGAACCTCGTCGATCAGTCCGGCGTAATTTTCTGATATCCCGACGATCTCGGCGCGGTGGCCGGCGGCGGTGGCGCGTCGCGACAGTTTTTCCAGCAGCCAGGCGCCGAGCGTGTCGAGTTCACGCACGCCGGTCATGTCGACCTTGACGGCGACGGCGCGATCGAGCCGCGGCGCCATGTCGCCGGACAGCCGTTCCAGCACGGCCGCGTTGGACGCAGTCCAGGAGCCTGCCGGAAATAGCTCGAGCACGTCGCCCGATGACGTCGCCGTAAGCACGGGTGCGGTCGCCAATTGCTGTTCCTTCAACTGGGTGGCAGGTGTCCCGCCCTTGGGCGAGCTGCCATGCTGGCCGCCTTAGAGCAGCTGATGCGTCCGGACAGTTGACCCAAATCAAGTGGCGCTTTTGCGTCTCACCTACAGTTTGGCGAGCAAGCCAGGCAGGGTACAGCCAGGGTAGGGCAATGTTCAAATCGAGCGAGCTGGGCGAAGAGTTGATGGCGCTGAAGAGCGAGATGTCGCGCCTTCTGGGCATGCCCGCCGACGACATGCTCGGGGCTGCAAGGCAGAAATCCGAGGCATTCGCCGAGCAGGTCAAGGCGACCCTGAGCGATCTCGCGGAGACCTTGAGCGAGGAAGAGGAGCATGTCGAACGGCTGGTCGCCGAGCGACCGATCGCGGCGCTGGCGTCTGCCTTTGCGCTCGGCGTCGCCATCGGCATCATGTTGAGGAGACATTGACGTGAACAGCGAGAATGTCGTCAAGCACCTGCGCGCATTGTGGCGCACCGACCGTATCATCGCGGAAATCCGGATGCGGCACCTGCTGGTCGGGCTGGGCCTGCGCGCGTTCGCGGCGTTGATCGCGGCGTTCGGCCTCCTGATGCTGGAATTGTCGGCCTATTTCGCGCTGGTGCAGATCTGGAGCGCGATTGCCGCGGCGGCGATCCTGGGCGCGGCCAATTTCGTGATTGCCGCCGTCCTGTTCCTGCTCGGCGGAAGGCCGCCTTCGGGCCGCGAGCTCGAACTCGCCACCGAAATCCACGGCTCCGCGGTCGACGCCCTGCAGGGCGAGGCACGGGCGTTGCAGTCGCAGTTCACCGGCATGGTGCAGCATCCGCTGAACAGCGCGTTGCCGCTCATCCTTCTGCCGCTGATCACCATCATCATCAGGAGCTTGAAGCGGTCGAAGGCCGCTGCACCCGCGGCGAATGCCGCGGCCGAGCCGGGCTGACCGCGCCCTCCGCTTCACACCGAAAGCCCAGGAGCCATACGAGATGTCCAAAACCGCAACCGGCAACCGGCAGAAGCCGATTCTCAACGCGTCCCTGCCCGCGCAATTCCGGCAATTCCGCCTCGCGCTTGCCCGCGAGCCCGGACATCCGGACGGCGACGACGAGGTGGCCTACATCATCGTCGCGCCGCTCGACTCCGAGGACCGGATCGATGCCGGACTGTGGCGCGAGCATCGCGACGCCTGCCGTGTCGTGCGCCGGCGTCCGGATCAGCAGGAACAGCATGGCCACCTCGTTCACCGCCCGGGTGGCGGCTGGGCGTTCCACTATGACGACGGCGAGGCCGAGATACCCGACGAGCTTGGCTATCACTTCGCCGATGAACGTTTTCAGGTCGGTGAATATGTCTCGCTCAATGAGGGCGGCAAGATGCACACCTACCGGGTAACTTCGGTGTCGTATCTCTGAACGGGCAAGCCGCTTTCCGGTTTCACTGAAGCGGCCGGGCGCTGGCAGCCCAAATCGCGCCGAGCGTTCGCTGCGGCCATTTCTCGCCTTGCCGGCGCGACGAAATGACCTGCTTGCGGTGGATCAAACGGCCGAACGGACCCCGCGGTAGACTGTCTTCGAAAAGGAGAGGCCCGATGGCGTTCAAGGACATTCTGCTCACACTGACGAGCTACCCCGATCCTACGCCTGCATCGGTTGCCGCGGAGGCCGTCGCCGTCGCCGCGATCTTCGAGGCGCATCTTGCTGCGGTGGCCTGTGAGGTGCATGTCGAAGTCCCCGGGCACTTCCTCTCCGGCGCGACGGCCAACGTTCCCGGCATCATCGCCGGCGAAACCGAGAAGAGCCGTAACAACGCCAGAACCATGTTGACGGCTTTCGATACGGCCGCGAACAAGGCGGGAATCCTCCATGAAACCCGGCTCGAGAAATGTCCGACCTACGCCGTGCCCGATCTGTTGGTCGATCATGCGCGGCTGCACGATCTGACCATCGTGCCGGTGCCGGAAAGCTACGACCAATGGTATGCGGAGTCCGTCATCTTCGGATCGGGGCGGCCGACGCTCGTGCTGCCCGAGCAGCCGCGCCGCCCGTTCCAGCTCGGGACGGTGGCCGTCGCCTGGGATTTCAGCCGCGCCGCGTCCCGCGCGGTTTCCGACGCCATGCCGCTGCTTGAAAAAGCCGGCAAGGTCCGCGTCGTGACGGTCACCAATGAAAAGAAGCTGGACAGCAAGCACTCGGCGGAAGCGCTGGCCAAAAACCTGGCGCGTCACAGAATCGACGTGCTGCTCGACAAGGTCGACGCTGACGGCCGTGGGATCGGCGAGGTGCTCGAAGACTATACCGCGGCCCATCAGGTCGATGTTCTCGTGATGGGCGCTTATGGTCACGCCCGCTGGCGCGAGTTCATCCTCGGCGGCGCCACCCAGAGCCTGCTGTCGAAGCCGCCGCTCCCGATCCTGTTCTCGCATTGAGGGCGGCTCCGGTTTCGGCATGCCAGGACAATTGAATGACCACAAACGTGATACGGGATGATACCCGCCCGCCGCTGAAGGTCCGTCGGGTCAATCTCGACACCGGACGCGAAAATGTGGTGGTGATTTCGCGTCACTCGAGCGCGCTGCGGCCGGACATCTTTCGCGGCTTTAGCCGCGTCGAACTGCGGCGCGACTCCAAGGTCGTGCTCGCCACGCTTTTGATCACGGACGATGACGGCCTGGTCGGGCCTGATGAAATCGGGCTCTCCGAGCCGGCCTTCCGCCGTTTCGCCGAGCCGGCCGGTAGCCTGGTGACGGTCAGTCCTGCCTCCCCGCCTGAAAGCCTCGATGCCGTCCGTAGCAAGATCCAGGGGCGGACCTTCGAGCCGGCGGAAATCGACGCCATCATCAACGATCTCACGCATTACCGCTATTCGGACATGGAGGTCGCGGCGTTCCTGATCGGCTCGGCGAGCTTCATGACGAGCCGCGAACTGCTCGCTCTGGTGAGCGCCATGGCCGCGGCCGGGACGCAGTTGAAATGGCTCAGTCCCCTGGTCGTCGACAAGCATTGTATCGGCGGCATTCCCGGCAACCGTACCTCGATGATCGTCGTGCCGATCATAGCCGCCCACGGCCTCACCATCCCCAAGACGTCGTCGCGGGCGATCACCTCGCCGGCCGGCACCGCCGACACCATGGAAGTGCTGGCGCGGGTCGACGTTTCCGTCGACGAGATGAAGCAGGTCGTCGCGGCCTGCGGCGGCTGCCTGGTCTGGGGCGGGCATGTCAATCTGTCGCCGGCGGATGACATCCTGATCTCCGTCGAACGCCCGCTCTGCCTCGACACCAGCGAACAGATGGTCGCCTCGATCATGTCGAAAAAGCTCGCCGCGGGCTCCACGCATCTCCTGATCGACCTGCCGGTCGGCCCGACCGCGAAACTCGCCAATGCCAACGACGCCATGCGGCTGCGCAAGCTGTTTGAATTCGTCGGCGATCATTTCGGCATCGCGGTCGAGGTGACCACGACCGACGGCCGCCAGCCGATCGGCAACGGCATCGGCCCGGGGCTGGAGGCCGGCGACGTGATGGCGGTCCTGGCCAATGAATCCCAGGCGCCCGCCGACCTCCGGGAGAAATCGCTGCGGCTTGCCGCGCATCTCTTGGAATACGATCCGCAATTGCGCGGCGGCGCGGGCTATGCGCGCGCCCGCGAATTGCTCGAAAGCGGCGCGGCCTTGAAGAAAATGCAGCAGATCATCGACGCGCAGGGCCCCTCGACCTGCCGTAACGAAATCGGCAAGCTGACCTTCGACGTCCGCGCCGCCGCTGACGGCGACATTTCCGAAATCGACTGCCTGCAGTTGAACCGCCTGGCGCGCACCGCGGGCGCGCCGATCGACAAGGGCGCCGGCATCAAGCTTTTCTGCAAGATCGGCGATCGGGTCGAGAAGGACCAGCCGCTGTACCGGATTCACACCTGCGACCGGAGCGAACTCGATCTTGCCGTGACGGCCGCAACCTCTGACAGCGGCTACGTCGTCGGCGGCCGCAAGGCGCTACGAAGCGGAACAACGCCATGGGCGTGACCATCCGGTTTTGCGGCGCGGCGCGCACCGTCACGGGCTCGTGCTATCTGTTCGAAACCAGCACCGGCCGCTTCCTGGTCGATTGCGGGCTGTTCCAGGGACAGAAAACCCTGAAGGCGCTGAATTACGGCGCCTTCCCGTTTCGTCCCGCCGATATCGACGCCGTGCTGCTCACCCATGCGCATATCGATCACAGCGGCCTGCTGCCAAAACTGGTGCGGCATGGTTTCACCGGCCGCGTCCTGGCGACGCGGGGCACCATCGATCTCTGTTCCTGGATGCTGCCCGACGCCGGCAGCATCCAGGAGTCCGAGGTCGCGGCGCTGAACCGCCGCAACGCCGCGCGTGGGCGCGACGAGGTGACCCCGATCTATACCCAGGCCGACGCCGTCGCCGCGCTGCAATCCTTCACCCCTGTCGACTACGAAAGCTGGATCGACGTCATTCCCGGCGTGCGCGCACGCTACTGGAATGCCGGCCATCTGCTCGGCTCGGCCTCGATCGAGATCGAATGGGCCGGCAGTGGAACGGAAAAGCCGCTGCGGATTCTGGCCTCCGGCGATATCGGGCCCGACGCCAAATTGCTGCAGCCCGATCCCGAGGCGCCGGCCGGCTTCGATTACGTTATCTCGGAATCGACCTATGGCAACCGCGAGCGCCCGCCGACGTCGCCGGATGCGCGCCGCGCCCGGCTCGCCGCCGAGGTGCGTGACGCCGCCGCCCGCAAGGGCGCGCTGCTGATTCCGGCCTTCGCGGTCGAACGCACCCAGGAACTGATCGTCGACCTTGTTGAATTGATGGAGCGTGGAGAGATCCCGGCGGCGCCGATCTTCCTCGATTCCCCCTTGGCGATCGGCGCGACCGAAGTATTCCGCAGCCACGCCGATAGCCTCGATCCCGAGGTGGATGTCGCCCGGCTGCTGAACTCCCCGCAATTGCGGTTCACCGAGACGGTCGAAGAGAGCAAGCGGATCGCGCGGCTGACCGGCTTCCACATCATCATCGCCGCCAGCGGCATGTGCGACGCCGGGCGCATCCGCCACCATCTTCGGAACTGGCTGTGGAACACCCGTGCGACGGTGTTGCTGGTCGGCTTCCAGGCGCAGGGAACGTTGGGGCGGTTTCTTGCGGAAGGCACCAAGGCCGTCCGCATCCAGGGCAACGAGATCAAGGTGGCGGCGACCATCCGCAGCATCGACGATTATTCCGGTCATGCCGATGGCTCCGAACTGGCGCGATGGATCGCCGCGCGCCGTCCGATCCAGCGCGGACTTTTCCTCGTGCATGGTGAGGAGCCGGCGATTGCCGGTCTTGCCGAACTTGTATCAGAGCGCATCATACCGGCGGCGCGGGTGTTTCAGCCGCTGCTCGACGACGTCTTCGAACTGTCGACCGCCGCGCCGACGCCGCTGGATGCCGGCCGCCGCCGCCGGCTGGCACCGGAGGCGGTGGTGGCGCTCGACTGGCACAACGACATGTCAAAACTGATTCTTGACATCAACGATCGGATCGAGGCCGCCGCGGACGACCGCGCCCGCGGCGTCATCATCCGGCGGCTGCGCCGTGCGCTCGACGAATAGCCCCGGACGTCAGAGCTTCAGCCTGACGTTGCAGATGTCGCGCTCTTCGGGGTCGGGCTTCACCTCAAAACCGAGATTACGGCACATCGCCAGCATCACGGTGTTGTCGGCCAGCACGTCGCCCGAAATCGCCTTCAGGCCCTCGGATTTCGCGTATTCGATGATCATCTGCATCAATGCCCAGCCGAGTCCCCTGCCCTTTAGGTCCGAGCGCAGCAGGATCGCGTATTCGCCGCTGTCATAGATCGAATCGGAGTGGATCCGCACCACGCCGACCAGATCGTTGGTGGTCTCGTCGAACGCCACAAAAGCCATCGCCCGGGCGTAATCGAGCTGGGTCAGCCGGGCGATGAACTCATGCGAGAATTCCTTCATCGGCGCGAAGAACCGCAGACGAAGGTCGTGCATGGTTACGTGTTTGAGCATGTCGTGGATCAGCGGCTCGTCCTCGGGCCGGATCGGGCGGATATAGACCCGCCAGCCGTCCTTGACCTCGATGTGCCGCTGCCATTGGGAGGGGTACGGCCGCACGGCAAAATTCGCCGGACCGGAGCCGCGGAACTTCCGCTCCACGCGGCCGACCGCGACGCGCGCGTCGACCGCGAGCACGCCGGCCTGGTCGGCGAGCAGCGGGTTGATGTCGAGGCCGCGTATGTCAGCGATATCGGCGGCCATCTGCGCCAGCTTGACCAGCACCATCGCCACCGCATCCGGCTTCACCGCCGGGACGTCGCGATAGGCGCGCAACAGCCGCGAGACCCTTGTGCGCTCGATCAGGCTTCGCGCCAGCTGCAGGTCGAGCGGCGGCAGCGCCAGCGCCTTGTCGTTGATGATTTCAACCGCCGTGCCGCCGCGGCCGAATACGACGACGGTGCCGAAGGTCGGATCGTCGGCGAGGCCGAGAATCAGTTCGCGCGCCTTCGGCCGCACCACCATCGCCTGCACCATCACGCCGGAGATCCGCGCCTCCGGTCGCAGCGATCTTGCCCGCGCGAGAATTTCCGTCGCCGCCTGGCGCACCGCGTCGGCGTGGGTAAGGTTGAGCACGACGCCACCGACATCGGATTTGTGCACGATGTCGCGCGACATGATCTTGAGCACGACGGTCGAGCCCTGGGCGAGGATATCGTTGGCATGCCTGACCGCCTCGTCGGCATCGGCTGCGGCGAAGGTCGGCACGACGGGGATGTCGTAGGCGTCGAACAGCCGCTTGACCTCGATCGGGTCGAGCCAGGAGCGGCCGTCCGCGAGCGCCGCCCCGACGATCCCGCGCGCGGCGCCGACATCCGGCGCGAACTCGTTCGGCATGGCCGGCGGCACCTGCGCCAGTTCCGCCACCACCTCGCGATGGCGTACCAGATGCATGAAGCCCCGCACCGCGTCACCCTCGGTCGGATAGTTCGGCATGCCGGCCTCGCTCAGCAGACTGCCGATTGCCGGCTCGGCGCCGACCCAGACCGCCAGCACGGGCTTCGGCGAGGCGCGGCGCAGGGCGCGATATTGCTGCACGACCCCGGCGATGGCCCCGGCGCTTTCGTCGGCCCGCGCGATGGCCGTCTGCACGTTCATCACCAGTACGGCATCGTTCTCCGGGTCAGCCAGCAGCGCCTCGAGGGCCGCCGCGTAGCGCGCCGCGTCGGCGTCGCCGATGATGTCGACCGGGTTCGACTTCGACCAGGTCGGCGGCAGAACGGCGTCCAGCTTCGCGCGGGTGGCGGGTGAAATCGCAGCCGGGATGCCGCCGAGTTCGACCAGGCGGTCGATGGCGAGCACGCCGATACCGCCGCCATTGGTCAGGATCGCCAGCCGCTTGCCGGGCGGCGCCTTGAGCCGGCCGAGCGTTTCGGCGCAATCGAACAGTTCGCCGAGGTCGAGCACGCGCAGCATGCCGGCCCGAAGGAACGCGGCATCGTAGACGGCGTCGGCCCCGGCCAGCGCGCCGGTATGGGTCGCGGCGGCGCGCGCGCCCTGCGCCATCCGGCCTGACTTGACGACCACCACCGGCTTGATCCGGGCGGCCGCGCGCGCCGCCGACATGAATTTGCGGGCGTCCTTGATCGCTTCGATATAGAGGAGGATGGCCTGCGTCTTGTCGTCCAGCGCGAAATAGTCGAGCAGATCCGCGATATCGACATCGAGCTGGTCGCCGATCGATACGATGCCGGAGAAGCCGACGGAACGTTGCGCGGCCCAATCCACCATGCCGGCGGCAATGGCGCCGGATTGCGAAATCAAGGCCAGGTTTCCCGCCGTCGGCATGTGCGCGGAAAAGCTCGCATTGAGGCTCACGCCCGGCATCATGATGCCCAGGCAATTCGGGCCGATCAGCCGCATGCCGTATTTCTGCGCCGCCCGCTCCGCGGCTTCCGCCAGCGAGCCCGCGCCGCGGCCGAGCCCGGCGCTCACGATGACGGCGCCCGCCGCACCGTGTCGCCCCGCTTCGTCGATCAATTCCGGTATGGTGCGGGCCGGCGCGGTGAGCACGACGAGTTCCGGTGTAAAGGCCAGCTTCGCAATGCTGCTGGCGGTCGCGACGCCGTCGATCTCGGGATACCCCGCGTTGACGAGCCCGAACTGCCCCTTGAATTCAGCCGCCCGGATGTTTTCCAGGATGGCGCGTCCAACCGATCCACGGCGCGGGCTGGCCCCGACAAGCGCGACGGAACGGGGAGCAAGCAGGCTTTTCAGGCGATAGGTCGACATGGATCTCTCGTAGCGCTCGGTCGCGGCGTCCCGACGACGGGACGAGTATGGCGCTCAATGTGTTGCTTTACGGGGGCAATCTAACCGGACACGGCCTCAACCGCATGACAATCCTGTCCGCGCCCCAGCGATCTGTTGCGGGAGATCAAGGCCCGTCAATGGCGAACATAGTCGCCGGGCGCATCGGCCAGACCCTTTTCCGGGTCGGCCCGGGTTCCCAATCGCGGCGGCGCTGTCAGGCCGCCGGATTGCGCGGACAGCCATTTCGTCCATTCCGGCCACCACGATCCTTCCAGCGAAGGCACGGTGGCGAGCCATTCGTCGGGGCCGATATAGGTCGCGTGCGCCGCCTCGGTCCTGATCCGGTACGTATGTCCTGCCTCGCCGGGAGGCGCCACGATACCGGCATTGTGACCTCCGCTGGCGAGAACGAAGGTGACGTCGGCATCGACCTGATAATGGATCTTGTAGACCGACTTCCACGGTGCAACGTGATCGCGAAGCGTGCCGACGACGAACATCGGCAGATGAATATCCGACAGCGATATCGGCCGGCCCTCGACGAGGTATCGCCCGCCGGCCAGGTCGTTGTTGAGGAACAGTTGGCGCAGATATTCGGAGTGCATCCGGTATGGCAGGCGGGTGGCGTCCGCATTCCAGGCCATCAGGTCGTTCGGCGCCGTGCGCTCTCCCATCAGGTAGTCGCGGGTCAGGCGCGACCAGATCAGGTCATTGGAGCGCAGCAGCTGGAACGCGCCCGCCATCTGCGTGGTGTCGAGCACGCCGCGATCCCACATCATGTCTTCGAGGAAGGCAACCTGGCTTTCGTTGATGAACAGCGTCAGCTCGCCCGCCTCGGTGAAATCGGTTTGCGCGGCGAGCAGGCTGATCGACTTCAGCCGTTCGTCGCCGTCGCGCGCCATGGTGGCGGCGGCAATCGACAGCAGCGTCCCGCCCAGGCAGTAGCCCAGCGCATGCACCTTGCGATCCGGCACGATGCCGCCGATCGTATCCAGCGCGGCGCCCACGCCGAGCGTGCGATAATCGTCGAAGGCGATGTCGCGGTCGGCGGCATCGGGATTGCGCCAGGAGATCATGAAGACGGTAAAGCCTTCGCCGGTGAGATATTTGACCAGCGAGTTGCGTGGCGACAGATCGAGAATGTAGTACTTCATGATCCATGCCGGCACGATCAGGATCGGCTCCGGATGCACCCGTTCCGTGGCCGGCGCATACTGGATCAGTTCGATCAGCTCGTTGCGGAACACCACCTTGCCGGGCGACGTGGCGACGGTCTTGCCGACGACGAAATCGCCGGTCGGGGCCGGACCGAGGCCCGCCGACGCAAGGCGTGCCCAGTCGCTGCAGAAATTCCGCCAGCCGCGCGCAAAATTGTCGCCGCCGCTCTCGAACGTCCGGCGCAGCACCTCCGGATTGGTCGCGGCAAAATTCGAGGGCGACATCACGTCCAGCAGCTGCCGGATCGAGAACTCGACGATCGCCTCGTTCTGCCTGGCCACGCCGCGTACGCCGGTGGCGGCGTCGTGCCACCATTGCTCGCCGAGCAGAAAGGCCTGTGCCATCAGGTTGAACGGCGGCAACTCCCATTCCGACCGGGCGAACCGCTTGTCGTGCGGCTGCGGTTTGATCAGGGACCACGGCCCCTGCCCCGGCGAGAAGAACCGCTGTACCGCTTCGAGGAAGCGCTTGGTGTCGATCAGGCCCTGCTGGGCGATTTCCAGCCGCCGTTGCGGGGACGCCGCCAGATGCGACAGCCAGTCGATATACGCCAGCAACAACGCGGTCGGCGAAATGCCGCCGCTGAGCCGCGCCAGCATGGCGTGCAGCGTCCGGTCGGCCTGATAGGTTTCGATGTCCCGATCGCCTTGGGTGCTGGCCGGTGCCGGCGGCTCAAACCGCACGACGTCTTGCTTGTCCTCGCGATCGACTGGACCGGCGCCATCGGTCGGCGCGACGGCAAACTTCGCTGCCGGCTGGGGCGATTTGGTCTGCATGCTGATAACCAGTCAGTTCGGCGCGCTGCCACCGATCAAATTCGAGGTCGCCGCGATCATGCGCTCGCCATGTCGGAACAAGCGCTCGGTGTCGCGGCGGATGAAATCGAGCTGATGCTGGCCGCATTCCTGGCACATCGTCCGGACGTCCCGCACCGAGTGCGCACCTGCCATTTTCGAGATGAACTCCGAGAACAGGTGCGTTTCGGTCCGCGTCCGCTCCATCAGTTCGTTCCCGAAGAATACCATCTCCTCGAACAGGATCCTCTGGGCGCCGAGCATGAAGTCCATCACGCTCTGGTTCAGCCTGGTGGCTTCGGCTTGCGCGCCCGTCGCCGCCGGTTGGAATTCGGAAGCAGCCCGCTCGGACAGTTCTGCCATGACAGTCTCCCTGTGAGTTTCAATGCGACATCAGCACCGGTACGGTCAGGCTCTCGAACATGTCGCGCGTTACGCCACCGAGGATTCGCTCCTGCAGCCGCGAATGGCCGAATCCGCCCATGGCGAGCAGGCCAATATTGCTCTCGGCTGCGATCGACAGGATCGCGCCCTGAACGTTGCCGCGATCGGCTGTCAGCCGCTGCACCCTGGCCGTGATGCCGTGCCGTCCGAGATGGGTGGCAAGCTGATCGGACGCGGCTTCGCCGGCCTCCTCATTGATCGCAATCACGGTTACAGCCTTGGCGCCGATCAGGAACGGCATGGCATCGCGCACCGCGCGCGCCGCCAGGCGGCTGCCGTCCCACGCGATGCCGACATGGTGGGTTTCGAGCGGTCCCTTGTGAATATAGGGAACCATCAGCATCGGCCCGCCGGAATTGAACAGGACGTGCTGGGGAATCTCGTTGTCATAGCTGGCCTGCCCCGATTCCGGTTGCAGCACGATGGTCATGTCGTACAGCCGGCTGAGGGCCGCGATGGTCTGGCCGGCCTCGGCGGGAATCGCCGCCAGGGTCCGGACGCCGTAGGCGATCTTGGCGAGCCTGGCCTCGGTTTCGAACACGGCGATCGCGGCATCGGCCCGTTCCTGGGCGCGCTCCTGCTCGGCGCCGATCACGGCGGCAACCGCAGCGCCCCCACCCTCGACGATCATGCCGGCGGCGCCCATCGATTCATAGCCGATCGCAATGGCATCAAGATGCGAGCGCCGCGCCATCGTCAGCGCGACCGCGACGTCGACCACTGGCCTGACAGGCCGCTCCGAGGGAATATGAACCAGAATGTTTCTGAACATCGCCTGTCTCCCACGCAGTTGCGGGACCTGGTGGCCCCCATCTCGGCTTGGTGGCGCCAAGGTACAGGGCGGGCGCGCGGCCGAACTTGACGCACGTCAAAGCCGCAACCGTTCCGGCGAGAATGGCGACGTCAGCGGGCCTTGGCCCGCTCCAGGTCGCGATAGGCGGCGTCGGCCGCGTCGAGCAGCTTGTCGCAGCGGCGACGGTACCCCGGCGGCCGGCGGCCGCCGGCGAGTTCGGCCAGGCGCTCGAGATCGCGCATGTCGCCCAGCGCGCGCTGCAGCTGCTTGGCGGGTCGGTGCCATTCACGACACTTGACGCGGCTCCACAGCGGGACGGTTTCCGTCAACGCCTCGATCATGTAGCGGAAACGCTTGGCCAGAATCCGAAGCCGGTGACGGCGTTCCGCCTTCAGCTTCGCCAGATGCTTGCCTTTACGGACCAGCCGCGCGTGCCAGCGGTCGAGTTGGTCCGCGCAATAAGACGTCAGGGACTGCTTGTCCTTGCGCCGCCTGTAACGCTTCAGCCACGCCCCCTGGCGGGCCCAGCGTGCCATGGCCGCGAACAGGCGGCGGGCCCGGGCCGACCGCAGGCAGCGCGCGAGGCGGCGATGATCACGCGCCTGGCGCTGCACGAGTTGGTCTCCGAGCGCGGCCCGCGCCCAGGCCCGGTATTTGCCACGGCGCGCAATGTCCGCGACGACGTCGCTGTCGCGGGCGTTGCCCAGCGGGTCGTTCAGCCAGGCGATTTCCCGTTTCAGGCGCATCCATTCCGCGTCGGCGGCGACGGAAGCGAAGAAGATCGCAGCCGCCCGCAACCGCGTGATTGCGACCCGGATCTGGTGCACCGCCTCGGCATCGCCGGCGCAGGCGCGCGCGCGATTGGCCTTGATGGCGCCAATGGCATCGAGCGCAATTTTCTGGAAGGCCGCCGCGCAGTCGAGGTTTGCGAGCGCAATTGACGCGAGCCGGGCCGAGGCCCGGTTTGAATCAACTCCCATCAACATCAGCCCACCGCGGCGACGATAATACGACGGGCGCTGCGGAGCGACTGGTCCGGCGGCCCTGAGGCATCGATCATAGGCCAGTCTACCGCGCCGACGGAATAAGTCTCCTGCTTCAGGGCGACGTCTTTTGTCGCATCGGAGGCATCGTTCTTGCGCTGCGCGATGCGCGAAAGCCGTGTCGCCAGATCGGCGGTCAGGAACAGGCCGATGAAGCGAATGCCGCTCGTCACAGCAAGATGCGCGATTTCCGTGCGTTCCGCTGGCTGCAGACAGGCTGCATCGAGTACGACCGAACGGCCCTGCGCCAGCACCTGCTGCGCCTTGTCCAGAAGCAGGCGATAGACCTGCGCCGTCACCTCGGCTTGGTAGGCGGTTTCCGGCAGCGGGCTGGTTTCGTCGACGCCGAACATTTGCTTGCGGACCACATCCGAACGCACGATGACCGCGCCGGGCGGGGATCCGATCCATCCGCCGAGCGCCCGCGCAAGCACGGACTTTCCGGTCCCGGACAGGCCGCCGATCGCCACCAGCACCGGCGGCTCCGGCGCGATCAGGCGTCCCGCGAGGTCGAAATAGCGCTCAGCCTCCTGCCAGGCCGCGTCATCGCCGCCCGCCAGTTCGCTCTTCATGAACATGACATGCGCCCGGATCGCGGCCCGGACCGACAGGAATAGCGGCAGCAGGCGCAGCCCGTCGAGTGCGGCATCGCCGGCTTTCGCCAGATAGCGGTTGAAGACCGCGTTCGCCGCCGCGGCCTGGTCGAAATGGACAAGGTCCATCAGCGGGAAGGCGAGGTCGTACAGCACGTCCGTCGTGGCGATGACGGGATCGAATTCGATGGCGTCGAACAGCAACGGACGACCGTCCACCAGCGCGATATTGGCGAGATGCAGGTCGCCATGACAGCGACGGACATGGCCCTGTGCCGCGCGTCTCGCGAGCAGCGGTCGCAACGCCGCCGCGGCATCGCGGCTCGCGGCATCGAGCCGATCGATCGCCGCCCTGTCGATCCCGGTCGCCATGCGAAACCTGGCGGTATTGCGTTCGATGACCGACGGGATCGAGAGAAGCCAGCTCTGGCCATCGGCGCGCGGCGCGCGATCGTGGCTGCGCCAGATCGCGTCGGCCACGGCGGTCGCCAGCGCGTCGTCGATCGGCCTTGCCGCCGCGACGCGATCGAGCGCCTGGGTGTCGTCGAACCGTGTCATCTCCACCGCCCATTCGACGGGCGTGCCCGTGCCGCCAATTTCGAAGGCGCCGTCGGCGTTGCGCGTGATGGCGACGACGCGCCGGTAGATCTCGGGGGCGTTGCCGGCGTTGACCTTCAGCTCTTCCTCGCAGGCGCGCTCGCGCTTCTCGAGAGTTGAATAGTCGAGAAACGGCAGGCGACAGGCCCGCTTGATCTTCAGCACCCGATCGGCGCCGAGAAACACCATCGAGGCGTGGGTATCGATCCGCTTGCCGCCGCCTGCCGGGCCGAAGCTGGAACGATCGAGAAATTCGAGCACCTGCTGTTGCAGGCCGCCGTCCGCGACCGCGCTGTCGGCGTCCGCTCCCGCGCTCATGGCACCAGCACCGCCGCGCCGGTGATCTCGCCGGCGCGAAGTCTGGCGAGGACTTCATTGGCTTCCCTCAAGGAAAAGGCGCTGGTGTGGGTCCGGATATCCGCCCGCGCCGCGGCCTCGAAAAATGCGCGCCCGTCGCCGCGCGTGAGGTTGGCGACCGATACCAATTGCCGCTCTTCCCACAAGATCCGATAGGGGAACGCGGGAATGTCGGACATGTGGATGCCGGCGCAGACCACGCGCCCGCCCTTGCGCACGGCGCGCAGCGCCAACGGAACGAGATCGCCGACAGGCGCGAAGATGATCGCGGCGTCAAGCGCCTCCGGTGGCCGCTGCTCCGATGACCCGGCCCATGCGGCGTCGAGCGACCGTGCGAGACGCTGCGCCTCGGTATCGCCGTTGCGGGTGAAGGCATAGACGCTGCGTCCTTGCCAGCGCGCGACCTGTGCGATGATGTGGCCGGCGGCGCCGAAGCCGAATATCCCGAGACGCTCGCCATCGCCCGCCATCACCAGCGAGCGCCAGCCGATCAGGCCGGCACACAGCAACGGCGCAATGGCGACGTCGTCGCCGGTCTCGCCGAGCGGAAAGCAATAGCGGCTGTCCGCCACCAGATGCGTGGCAAAACCGCCGTCGCGCGTGTAGCCGGTGAAGCGCGGGCGGTCGCAGAGATTTTCCCGGCCGCCCCGGCAATAGGAACATTCGCCGCAGGTGTAGCCGAGCCACGGGACGCCGACCCGCTCGCCGACATGCAGCGCGGTGACGCCCTGCCCGAGCGCATCGATCCGGCCGACCACTTCGTGTCCCGGCACGATCGGATAGGCGATATCGGGCAGTTCGCCGTCCAAGACATGCAGGTCGGTCCGGCAGACGCCGCAGGCGGCGACCTTAACACGCACCTCGCCGCGCCCCGGGACCGGCGTCTCGCGCTGCTCGAACTGGAGCGGCGCGCCCGGCGCCGGCAGAACCATGGCATGCATTTCGTCGATCGCCCTCACGCAAGCGTGTGCAGTCTATCCGCGTCAACCCGGCGGAAATTTGATCCCCGTCAATGGGCCGCGATCTGCAGCCTTCTAGCATTGCGAACCCAATACAACACGAACCCGGAGGTTCAGATGAATACCAAATCCGTGATTCCAGTTGGAACCCAGGGTGCCGTCGGCCGGCACGAAACCAACCCGTTTTCGCTGCTGCAGCGGGAAATCGACCGGCTGTTCGACGGCGTCACGCGTAATATCCCGGGCTTCGCCACCGCGGCGATGCCGAGCATGGATATCAGCGAGAGCGACCAGGCGATCGAAATCACAGCCGAGATCCCGGGGCTGGAGAAGAAGGACGTCGAGCTCAACCTTGCCGACAATCTCCTCACCATCCGCGGCGAGAAGAAGAACGAGCGCGAGGAGAAGAACAAGAACTATCATCTCGTCGAACGCAGCTATGGCGCGTTCTCCCGCTCGGTCGAACTGCCTGCCGGCGTCAAGGTCGAGGACATCTCGGCCGAGATCGCCAACGGCGTATTGAAGGTCACCGTGCCGAAGCCGGCGCCGAAACAGACCAAGCAGATCGAAATCAAATCCGCCGCGTGAGCGGAAACGGACGGGGCGCCGCATCCGCGGCGCTCCGCCTGGACATTGCACAGGAGAGATCGCCATGCGCGCCCACCAGATCATGACCCATTCGGTCGCCACCGTTGCGCCCGACGCCACCATTCTCGAAGCGGCCAACATCATGCTGCGACGGCACGTCAGCGGACTGCCGGTGGTCGATGCCGCCGGCAAGCTGGTCGGCATCGTCTCGGAGGGCGACTTCATCCGCCGCAGCGAGATCGGCACGCAGCGCAAGCGCGGCCGCTGGCTGAAGTTCCTGCTGGGCGCAGGCGCCACCGCCACCGACTATGTGCGCGAAAACGGCCGCAAGGTTTCCGAGGTGATGACCGCCGATCCGGTCACGGTCGCCGAGGACGCGACCCTGGAAGAGATCGTCGAGACGATGGAGCGCAACGGCGTCAAGCGCCTGCCCGTCGTCAAGGACGGCAAACTGATCGGCATCGTCTCGCGCGCCAATCTGCTGCAGGCGGTCGCGGGCCTCACCCGCGAGATCCCCGATCCGACGGCCGACGACGACCACATCCGTCGCCGTGTCATCGCCGCGATCGAGAAGAACGACTGGAGCCCGCTCGGGCTCAACGTGATCGTGCGCGACGGCATCGTTCATCTCAGCGGCGTCATCACCGACGAAGATTCGCGTCGGGCCGCGATGGTGGCGACGGAGAACATCGCGGGCGTCCGCAAGGTTCACGACCATCTGTGCTGGGTTGACGCGATGTCCGGCATGTATCTGGAATCGCCCGAAGACGTCGAGATGGCGAAAGCCGGCTGATTGCCGCGGCGGCGCGCGCGTCAGCCGCGCGCGCTGTCGGTCAGCGCGCGCATGATGTCCTCGCGCGCGATGATGCCGGCCAGCCGCTGCTTGGCGTCCAGCACCGGCAGGCTCTTCATGCGGTGGTCCACCATCAGTTGCAGGACGCGCGTCAGCTTCGTCGCCGGATCGACATAGATGAATTCCGGCGTCATCACGTCCGCGACCGTCTTGGACAGCAGATCGTCGTAGGCCGGAACCATCCGGTGCGGATTGAAGGCAAAGCATTTCAGGAAATCGAAATGGCTGACGACGCCGACGATGTCGTCGCCGTCGCGCACCGGATAGCAGTTGAAACCGTCGGCCTCGAACATCTCGTGCAGCTCGCGCATCGTGGTGTCGCGCGCGACCGTCCGCACCTGTTGCGTCATGTATTGCCCGGCGGTGGCTTTGAGAAATTTATGCACGGGACGTCCTCGACATGGCAGATCATCAACGCGACAGGAACGCGCAGCGACGCGATTCCGTCGCGAGATGGCGCGTCACGCCGCCGAGCACCCATTCGCGCAATCGCGAATGGCCGTAGGCGCCGGCGATCACGACCCCCGCGCCGATCCGGACCGCGATGTTCTCGATCTGCGCGGCGGCGCCGCCGGTGGTTTCCGGAACGAGCGTGTTCGCCGCGATTCCGTGGGCCTTGAGCCAGGCCGCCACGTCGGCGACGCGCGCCAGCGCATCGGCGCGATGGTCGGCCTGTTCGGGGATCTCGGCGATCGTGACTTCGCTCGCCGCAGCGAGGATCGGCAAGGCGTCGAACGCGGCCCGGCGGGCCTCGCGCACATCCTTCCAGGCGACCAGAACGCTCCGCAGGTCGAGCCATTCCGCGGCCGGAGGCACCACGACGAGCGGCCGACCCAGTTGCATCAGGAGATCGCTGGGGTCCGGCGCCGCGCAGGGATCGACCATGACCTCGGGCCGCGCGCCGACCACCGTGATATCGGCGGCGCGGGCCTGTTGCAGCATAAAAGGAACCGGCAGCGCCCGCGCGGAACGCCACTCCACCGCCGCGGCCCGCTTCCCGATCGACGTGCGAAATTCCGCCTCGAGCTCCGACAACCGCCGATCGAGCGCGGTGGCCTCCTCGTCCAGCAGCGATTGCGCGACGGCGCCCTCGGCGAAATACATGGGCGGCCGAAGGTCGGACGCGGCGACGCCAATGATCCGCGCCCCGAATCGTTCAGCGAAATCGCCGGCCACCCGAAGGCAGGCGTGATTGGGCCGATCCAGCGCCAGACCGACCATGACGGTCTTGTAGTTCATCGCCTGCTCCACCGCTTGGGACGAGTGGCTATCCGGCTCGCCCACACAGGGTCATCCTGGGTGTCATCCTAGACACCCAGGCGGCCTGCAAGCTGACCTAGATCAAGAATCCCGCATGGCCGTCAGTGTTGGGCGCTGCAGGCGTGCGATCCATGGGCGTCGCCGACCGGTCACGCGGGAACTTTCAAAATGCAAGCCAATTCAATCGGATAAACTCTGGTCGCGATTTGGCGTCAGGGCCATTTCACACGCTCGGGCGAATGCGCTATCTGAGATGTGGAGGCTGCCGCAAGGCGAAAGATGATCGACACTGACCGCCCCTTTCAGGTCCGGGATCCGCTCGACCGGAACGCCCATCACGCCGCGCAGGCGGCGGATGTTGGCGCGTGGGAGTTCGACCTGTCCAGCCGGACATTGCAATGGTCCGCGGCCACCCGCAGGCTTTTTGGTATCGGAGACGACACGCCGGTCGATTACGAACTGTTCCTGTCGCTGCTCGATCCGCAGGACCGCGACCGCACGGCGCGGGCCATGCAGGAGGCGATCGACAGCGGGCGCCATTTCGACGCGCAATACCGGGTGCGCCGCGGCTCGGACGAGGGGCATTGGGTCCGTGCGGTCGGCACCACTGTCACCGGCCCGGACGGCGCCGCCGCCCGGCTCAGCGGCGTCGTGATCGACATCGACCGCGAGAAGCTGCTTGAGGACACCGCAAGAACGCGCGAGCGGCATCTTCGCTCGATCCTGGATACGATCCCGGACGCGATGATCGTCATCGACCAGCATGGCGTCATGCAGTTCTTCTCCAGCGCCGCCGAACGCCAGTTCGGCTATGACGAGGCCGAGGCGGTCGGCCGCAACATCAGCGCGTTGATGCCGGAACCGGATCGCTCCCGTCACGACGCCTATATCGCCCGCTACCTGAAGACGGGTGAGCGGCGCATCATCGGCATCGGCCGCATCGTCAGCGGCATGCGCAAGGACGGCACGACATTTCCGATGCACCTCACGATCGGCGAAATGCATTCGGGCGGCACACCGTTCTTCACCGGCTTCGTGCGCGACCTCACCGAGCAGCAGCAGACCCAGGCGCGGCTGCAGGAGCTGCAATCGGAGCTGGTGCATGTGTCGCGCCTGAGCGCGATGGGCGAGATGGCTTCTGCCCTCGCCCACGAACTCAATCAGCCCCTGTCGGCCATCAGCAATTACATGAAGGGCTCGCGCCGCCTGCTGGCCGGCTCGAACGACGCCAATGCGCCGAAGATCGAGACCGCGCTCGACCGCGCGGCGGAGCAGGCGATCCGCGCCGGCGACATCATCCGCCGCTTGCGCGATTTCGTCGCCCGCGACGCCTCCGAGAAACGCGTCGAGAGCATCTTGAAGATGATCGAGGAAGCCGGCGCGCTCGGCCTCAGCGGCGCCCGCGAGCAAGGCGTGCTGCTGCGCTTCAACCTCGATCCGACCCTGGACCTCGTGCTGGCCGACCGGGTTCAGATCCAGCAGGTGCTGGTCAATCTGTTCCGCAATGCATTGGAAGCCATGGCCGCCTCGACGCACCGTGAACTGGTCGCCGCAAACCGCAAGGCCGCCGACGACATGATCGAAATCGCGATCTCCGACACCGGGCCGGGTTTCGCCGGCGACGCGCTCGCCAACCTGTTCCAGCCCTTTTTTACCACCAAGGAAACCGGCATGGGCGTCGGGCTTTCCATCAGCCGCACCATCGTCGAATCGCATGGCGGCCGGATGTGGGCCGAAACCAATGAGGCCGGAGGCGCCACGTTCCGTTTCACGCTGCCCGCGGCGCCCGCCAAGGATATCCAAGATGCCGCCGAAAGCTGAAGCCAGCACCAAGGTCTACGTCATCGACGACGATCCGGCGATGCGCGACTCGCTGGATTTTCTGCTCGGCGCGGCCGGTTTCGACGTGCGCCTGTTCGATTCCGCGCAGTCTTTTCTGGACGCGCTGCCGCAGCTCGACGCCGGCTGCGTGGTCACCGATGTGCGGATGCCCGGTATCGACGGCATGGAACTGCTGCGCCGCTTGGGCCAAAGCCCGCGGAAGCTTCCGGTGATCGTGATGACCGGGCACGGCGACGTGCCGCTCGCGGTCGAAGCGATGAAGCTCGGCGCGCTCGATTTTCTCGAAAAGCCGTTCGAGGACGAGCGGCTGATCGGCATGATCGAGACGGCGCTTGCGGAGCGGGAGAGCGGCTCGAAGAACGAGGCGCTCTCGGCCGACATGGCCGCCCGCGTCGCCAGCCTGACCCAGCGCGAACGGCAGGTGATGCAGGGCCTGGTGACCGGCCAGTCGAACAAGGCGATCGCCCGCGAATACGACATCAGCCCCCGCACGGTGGAGGTCTATCGCGCCAACGTGATGACCAAGATGCAGGCCGGCAACCTCTCCGAGCTGGTCCGTTTTGCGATCCGCGCCGGCATCGTCGAGGATTGAGCGGGAAAGATTGAGCCGGAAAAGATTGAGCGAAGTCAATTTGGGCCTCCGGCAAAGCTGTACTTTGCGAGAATGACCGACGCTCGAGCCCTCGCCAGCGATGAAGCCGGCCTCAACCATCCGCCGAGGAAGCCGATGGTCTATGTCGTCGATGACGACCACGACGTGTGCACCTCGCTCCGATTCCTGCTCGAAACCGAGGGATTTGACGTCCGCACGTACCGCAGTGGCGCCGCGCTGCTGGGGTCTTCCACCCGAAATCGCGCCGATTGCCTGGTGGTCGACTACAAGATGGTGGAACTCGACGGCCTGGAACTGGCCACCCGGCTGCGACGCCTGGAGGTGTCAACCCCGATCATCATGATCACCGGTTATCTGGACCAGCACATCTCGGCGAAGGCGAACCTGGCCGGCGTGCACCAGGTGCTTTTGAAGCCGAATCTCGAAGGCAATCTGATCGAGTGCGTCCGGCAGGCGATCGATTCGTCGAATTTTGCCGATCCGGCGCTGGGCCGGCCGGCCCACCCGTCTCCGTAATACCCCGTAGGGAACCACCCTTAGGATATCGACCCAAATATCGGGGCACCGAAAGCGGCGATACACCAACGCCATCCCGCATCGAGGAGATGGCAAATGCTTACCCAGACGATCACCGCCCCCAGAGTTCCGGCCGCGAAGATCCCTGCAGCGAAGGCCTTCCCCGTCCCGCCAACACCGGCTGTCGACCAGTTCAGCGTCATCGCCACCTGCGCCGGCGTGGTTGCCAGCGAATTCTCCTACCGCAAGGACGAGGAAATCTACGGCGACGGCGAGCCTTGCGAGTATGTCTATCAGGTCATCCGCGGCGCGGTCCGTACCTACAAGCTGCTCAACGACGGGCGGCGCCAGATCGGCGCGTTCCATCTGCCCGGCGACGTGTTCGGCCTCGATGCCGGCGCCAACCACCGCCTGACCGCCGAGGCGATCACCGACACCACCGTCCGCCTGGTCAAGCGCCGCAGCCTTGAAGCGGCCGCCGGATCGAACGTCCAGGTCGCCCATAACCTGTGGACCCTGACGGCCGGCGGGCTTCGCCACGCCGAAGACCACATGCTGCTGCTCGGCCGCAAGACCGCGATGGAAAAGGTTGCCACCTTCCTGCTGGAGATGGACCGCCGCCTCACCAAGGCCGGCCTGATGGCGCTGCCGATGTGCCGCCGCGACATCGGCGACTATCTCGGCCTGACGCTGGAAACCGTTTCGCGCGCGCTGTCGCAGCTCAGCGATCAGGGCGTGCTGGTGTTCTCGAGCGCCCGTCAAATCGTGCTGCGCAACCGCCAGCGGCTGGCGGACATGGACGCCTGAGGTTAGACTAGGGCCGTACCGTTTGCCGGTAGGACGGAGAGCCAGATGAACAATTATCGCGTCTCGTTTTACAAGGATATCTGCAACTCCGACGGCCACAGCTTCAAATGCCTGCAGCGCCAGATCGACGTCGAATCCAGCGGGCCCTCGCAGGCGCTGGTCCTGGCCGAAAAGCTGGTCGACAACGAACGGCTGAATGCGGACTGCGTCGAAGTCATGCACCTGAGCAGCCATCACGAGTTCGAACACCCCGCGGAGCAGTCGGCCGCGCCCTGCAAGCACACCTGGAGCCGGATCGCGTCATGATCTGACCGCGGCGGGAAACAGCCGGGATTTCTCACGCGGCTGCAGAGCGTGGTCGTCGGATCGGCTTGGTCCTCCGTTTGATCCAGCTCAATGCCAACTCTGTCGAAATCGTTGGATGATCGCCTCACATGATGCCGACGACGTTTGCATCATCATTCGGCGATCTCGCCGTTTTCTCCTAAGACTGCCCCGCCGCTGGTCGTCGAGACCGTGTTGCGGGGCATTTTTACGAACTCCCGCGTCGCCCTACGTCGCGTGCCGGGTGGCTTTCGCCTGCGAAACCGGTAGAAGTGTCGGCGTGCGACGGGCCCTGCGGCTTGCCCGCACCAGCGCGCTCCGGAGTAACCGTTGAACCTTCGTCACCGTATCGTTGTCGCGATCCTGCTCGCCGTTTCCGCGCCGTCCTTCCCGGGCCCGGCGCTCGCCCAGAACGCGATGGCCGCGGCGGTCACCAGGCCGGTATCACTGCCGGATGTCGCCATCGGATCGGCGGACGCGCCGATCACGCTGACCGAGTATTCGTCGATGACCTGCCCGCATTGCGCCGCGTTCGGGCAGAACGTGTTCCCGATGTTGCGGTCGAAATATATCGACACCGGCAAGGTGCGGTTCGTGTTCCGCGAATTCCCGCTCGACATCAAGGCGGCCGCCGCCTCGATCCTGGCCCGCTGCATCGGCAAAGGCGATCCCGAAAAATATCTCGGCGCGGTCGAGATGCTGTTCAAGCTGCAGGATCGCCTGCTGGCGCAGACCAGGGATACGCTGTTCTATGTCGGCAAGCAGCACGGCATGAGCGAACAGGACGTCGCGAGCTGCGAGCAGGACCAGGCGCAATTCGACAGGCTGACCGCCGATCAGCAATACGCCGTCCAGGAACTCAAGGTCGCGTCGACGCCGACCTTCTTCCTCAACGGCGTGATGTCGCGTGGCGCCATGTCATTCGAGGAACTCGACGAAAAGCTCGAGGCGCTGCTCAGGAGATAGCGGCGGAAGCGCGCTATCAATCCCCTTGTCCCGCCCCGCAACCTCGCCGATGATGCCCCAACAAAAACATATGGGGAGAGCGCCGTGGTCGCAGTCTTGCGCGGAATATTCGCAGCGGCGTGCCTGCTGTCCTGGATTCAGACGGCGACGGCGGAAAACTATCCGACCAAGCCGGTTCGCGTCGTCGTCGGCTTCCCGCCCGGCGGTCCGACCGACGCCATCGCCCGCATCGTCGCCCAGAAGCTGACCGACAATCTGGGCCAGCAATTCTTCGTCGAGAATATCGGCGGCGCCGGCGGCAATACCGCGGCCGGCCAGGTCGCGCGGACGACACCGGACGGCTACACCATCATGGCCATCAGCACCGGCTTCATCGTCAACCCAAGTCTCTACGCCAAGGTGCCCTACGATCCGATCAAGGATTTCGCGCCGGTGACGCTGGTGGCGGCGTCGCCGAACATCGTGGTGGTCAACCCGCAAGTACCGGCCCGGACGCTGCCGGAACTGATCCAGCTGATCAGGGACAATCCCGGCAAATACAGTTTTGCCGGGCCGGGCGTCGGATCGACGCCGCATCTGGGCGGCGAGCTGTTCCGCCTCGCCTTCCAGCTCGACCTCGTGCACGTGCCCTTCACCGGGGCCGGGCCGGCGGTCCAGGCCACGGTCGGCGGCCACACGCCGGTTGCCTTCACCGCGCTGCCCTCCTCGCTGTCGGCGGTGCAGGCAGGACAGCTGCGCGCCGTCGGCGTCGCGTCGACGGAAAGGTCCGCCAGCCTGCCCGAAGTGCCGACCTATGCCGAACAGGGGATCAAGGATCAGGAGGCCGACACCTTGACGGGCATCGTCGCGCCCGCCGGAACGCCCAAGGACATCGTCGACCGGCTCTATCGCGAGATCGCCAAAATCGTCGCCCAGCCGGACGTCAGGGAGCGCCTCACCGCGCTCGGTTTCAACCCGGTCGCCAACACACCGGAGCAATATGGCGAGCGCATCAAGGTGGAGATCGACAAATGGGGAAAGGTGGTGCGCGACGCAAAATTGCGGATCGAGTGAGGAGCGCTAGGCGGCAGGTTTTTCGGCCGCATGCGCGACCTTAAAGGTCAGACCGATACGGTTGTCCTGTATCCAGGCAACGCGGCAGTCGTGCACGATCGAACGATCGTTCGCCATCACGAGGCGGAAGTGCTGCGGAACGAAGGCCGGGTTGTCGACGTCAATCGCGGCGCCCTCCGGCGAAATATTCCGGACCATGCAAGGCATGACGGAACCGCCGGACGAAACGAAGCCGGGCTCGTCGATCTCCGTCCGCGGATGTTTTCGTTTTTCTTCCATGCCCCACCCCCGCGGCCGCAACCGAACTGCGACCTTGGCGCAAAACCGTAAAAAAGTTGGTCCATGCGAATATCGGAAACCGGAAACGGCGGGGTCGAATGCTGCAGAGCGGGACAAATCCCTTGCATGTCCGGCAGACGTGCTCCGCGCCATCATCTGCTTGCCGATCCAGGCGATGGCGCGATAGCCTTTGCCCAATGAACGGCGCGGGGACGGCACCGATGGAGGGGGATGGGTCTTGCATCATGTGATCGCACATTCCGACGATCTTGCCGCCGACCTTGCCGGCGACCGCGCGGTGATCGCGCGGGCCGAAGCCCTCTTTCCCGACGTCGCGACGGCATCCGGCGATATCGAAACCGCGCGGCGGCTGCCGTCCGTCCTCCTCGACAAGCTGCACGACGCGCAGCTGTTTCGCCTGTTGCTGCCGCGTTCGACCAACGGGATCGAGACCGATCCCGTCACCTTTTTCCACGTCATCGAGATCATCGCCAAGGCCGATGCGTCCACCGCCTGGTGCCTGAGCCAGGCCGGCGGATGTGCGATGTCGGCGGCCTATCTCGACCTGCCGGTGGCGCAGGCGATTTTTGGGGACCCGCGCGCAGTGCTGGCCTGGGGACCCGGCCCCAAGGTCCGCGCCGTCGAATGCGAGGGCGGCTACCGGGTGACCGGGGTCTGGTCGTTTGCTTCCGGCGGTCGCCACGCGACCTGGCTCGGCGCGCACTGCCCGATCTTTGCGGCCGACGGTTCACCGAAACTCGACGGCAATGGCGCTCAACTCGAGCGCACCATGCTGGTGCGCACCGAGGACGTCGAATGGACCGACATCTGGAACACGGTGGGCCTGCGCGGCACCGCCAGCGACCAGTTCGCGCTCGATGATTTCTTCGTCCGCGCCGACCATTCGATCACGCGCGAGTTCGACCGCGAATGCCGCGAGCGCGGCCCGCTGTACCGGATGAGCAACCACACCTGCTACCAGATGGGGTTTGCCGGCGTCGCCTGCGGCATCGCCCGCTCCGCGCTCGACCATTTCGTCGAGACCATGCGCACCAAGATTCCGCGCGGCGCAAAACAGTCGCTGCGCGACAACGCCGTGGTGCAGTCCAACCTCGCGCAGGCCGAGGTCAACCTCCGCGCCGCCCGCGGCTACGTGCTGCGATCGATGGCCGACATCTGGAAGGATCTCAGCGCCGGCGCGACCATCACGGTGGCGCAGCGCATGAACATCCGCATGGCCTCGACCAATGCCATTCACAGGGCGCGTGAGGCGGTCGACTTCGCGTACAACGCCGCCGGCGCCACCGCGATCTTCGAGAACCATCCGCTGGAACGCCGGTTCCGCGACATCCATACGGTGACGCAGCAGTTGCAAGGCCAGATCAGGCATTTCGAAACCGTCGGCGCCTGGATGATGGGTGCCGATACCGACCTCAGTTTTGTCTAGGGAGAGAACACCATGGGACTTGGCGGCCTGCAGCACTACACGATCGAGCCTTCCGACCTCGAACGAACCAAGGATTTCTATGTCGACGTGCTCGGGCTCGAGAATGGCGACCGCCCGCCGCTCGATTTCCCAGGCTACTGGCTGTACTCCGGCGGCACCGCCACGGTGCATCTGATGGGCACGCGCAAACCGCGCGAGGGCATCGTGGTGCGCGGCACCGAGAAAAAGTATGAAGATACCGGCCGACTCGACCATATCGCCTTCGCCGCGACCGATGTCGATGGCATGCGCCAGCGCCTGCAGTCGAAAGGCGTCAAATTCCGCGAGAGCATCGTGCCCCGCACCGGCGACACCCAGTTCTTCCTGTACGATCCGGACGGGGTCGGCGTTGAGCTCAACTTCCCGAAGAGCTGACCGCCCAGCCAGCGAGATCGACCCGATCCGGTCGCCCGATGGGCGGCCGATTTTTTGTGACGACATGGTGGCGTGCCCGCGCCCTGATGTTCCCATGCAACACCCCCGGTCAAACCTCGATGTTCCCGACAACGCCGCAAGTCGGCCATCAGTAGGGCCCAGGTCCGTCAGGGTTTGATCATCATTGCAGTGAGATTGGGCGGTGCCGCGCCGCTGCGGCAGAGTAGCCGGGTGCCGTGCCTTTCAAACCTACCCCAGGGCCTGCGTACCCGGCTATTCGCTCCCAAAGCCTCCAGTTGCGCGGCTAATCGAGGCCGCGCTCGTGGCTTAGATTGACCATTTCCTGAATGAAAACCGCCTTTTGTTTGTCGTCCAGGCTGGCAAACAGCGGCTCCGCCGCGTCGGCCACATTGCGCTGATCGACGGCGCGATCATTCAGAAATTGTGCTTCATTGCGCATCTGCTCGATGATGTCGTCCGGCGGATCGCGCTTGGCGCGCGCCATCCGTAAATTGAGGCGATCGGCCCCATTGTGGCCCAGATGGTGCATCGCACTGTTGAATCCGACCCAGTGCTTTTCCTGTTCGGGCGTGAGTTTCAGCTCCTTCTTGATCCGCTCGATGTTGGCGTCGCTGTTCGCCACGATCTGTTCGGCGGTCAATTGCGGTGAGCCCGGCTGGGTGAGGACAGCCGGCTGCGGCGACTGCTGCTTGGCGGTCTTGGTCGCCTTGCTCCCCTTCTTCGTCGCGTCGCCCTTCGATGCCTCGCCCTGCTTGGATGCTTCGCCCGGCTTGGGATCCGCCCCTTGCTTGGCATCCTTTGCGGCTGGCGCCTCCCCGCCCTTGGCGTTGTTAGTGCTGCCCCCGGTGTTGTTGCCGCCGCCGGTGAAGACCCCGGTCACACCGGTCACGACGCCCACCACGCCGCCGATCGCCCCGCCGAGCACGCCGCCGACCGGGCCAGCCGCCTTGTTGCCCTCACGGGCGCCCTTCTCGACGCCCTGGATCACCTGCGCGTCCGCACGGGGAAGCGCGCCGATCAGCAGAATGGTGGCCAACCCCATGGCCGCGCACATCTTCCAATGCGTGCGCAGTTTGGACGTCGGGCTCGTCATTATCGGTCTCCGTTGGTGATCGGCCAGGACTGATGTCCTCGAATCCGAATCTTATCGTTTTCGCGGCGAGCAAGTCCAGCCGTGCTGCCGACGGTTGCGGCAGGTCTCGCGCTTACCAACCATAGAGTTGGAACCTGACGTCGCGATGGCCGTCGTCGGCCACTCCCGTTCATCGAGTCGCGTGCAACGCAATATGCCGCATCGATAGGCATCATTGTAATGCGCCGCGCTGGAAATTTCGACGCTACGTTACTTCTAGAATGTCGCACGCGTCATTCTCGACAGACGCCATGAATTCTGTTCTGATTGCGCAATCAAACAATTCGCGGAGCGCACGCCGTCCAAACCGGCGCCATCGCGCGAATAACAAGAACAGCAAAAGCAAGAACAGGAAACGCAAGACGACAACAAGAAGCAAGCAGAGGGAGACACCATGTCACGCAAGAAGCTTTCTCGCCGACAATTCGTTGCTGCTACTGCACTGACCTCCGCGGCACTCGTCGCCGCCCCCTATGTGCGCGGCGCTCATGCCGCCGGCAAACTCTCGATCGGCTTCTGGGACCATTGGGTGCCCGGTGCCAACAAGGCTTCCACCGATCTCGTCAATGAATGGGCCGCCAAGGAGAAGGTCGAGGTTTCGATCGACTACATCCCGAGCCAGGGCAACAAATTGTTGCTGACCACGCAAGCCGAAGCCCAGGCGAAGTCCGGACACGACATCATCGCGATGAACACGTGGCTGCCGCACTCGCTCGCCGAAGTCATCGAGCCCGTATCCGATATCGTCGAGCCCCTCATCAAGCAGAACGGCGATGTCAACGGCACCGTGAAATATCTCGGCGTGGCCAACGGCAAGTGGCTCGGCGTGCCGGCCTGCGTCGGCAGTCAGATCAAGGGACCATGCTCGCGCATCGACCTGATGAAAAAGCACGCCGGCATCGATGTCCAGGCGATGTATCCGGCGGGTGAAGCGCCGAAAGCTGACGGGTGGACCACCGATACTTTCCTGAAGGCGGCAGAAGCCTGCCACAAGGCCGGTGTGCCTTTCGGCATCGGTCTCGGCGAGACGTCCGACAATGTCGATACCGTCGGCGCGTTCTTCCTGGCGTTCGGTGCCGAGGTCGTCGACGCCAAGGGCAATGTCGTGGTCAAGAACGACAACGTCCGCGCCGTTCTCGAATACTACAAGAAGCTGATGGCGTTCCTGCCGCCGGATGCGCCGGCCTGGGACGACGCGTCCAACAACAAATGGCTGGTTTCGGGCCGCGGCGCCCTGATCATGAACCCGCCGAGCGCCTGGGCGGTGGCCAAGCGCGATGCGCCGCAGGTCGCCGAGCAATGCTGGACCCACGGCTTCCCGGTCGGTCCGAAGGGACGGTTCGCACCCTTCCTGCCCTACTACTGGAGCATCTGGAAGTTCGCCAAGAACAAGGAGGCAGCCAAGAGCCTCCTGACGCACCTGTCGCAGCCCGATGCCATCGAGAAGATGGTCAAGGCCAGCGGCGGCTACGACCTGCCGGCGTTCGAGAAGCTCACCACGCTGAACGTCTGGGCCGAGGAAGGCCCGCCAAAGGGCACGCTGTATCACTACCCGAACCCGCACAAGCACCAGATCCTGTCGATCTCCGCCTCGCCTGCGCCGCCCAAGGTGGCCCAGCAGATCTATACACAGGCCACGCTGACCAAGATGTGCGTGCGCTTCTACCAGGGCGAGCCCATGGAGAAGACGCTGGCCTGGGCCGAAGGCGAGCTCGAAGGTTTTATGCGGAGCTGACGGTCTTGCAGCGCCGCGGCCTGCCCCGGGGGCAGGCTGCGGCGGTGCAACCGTATGCCATGCCCGTGACCGGGTAGCCGGCGATGCCGGCTATCCGACGAAAACCAAACTTCAGGGAAGAAACACCATGGCCGACGTGACAGTTGAATCGGCAGTTCCATCGAACGCGGTCGCCGGGGTTGCGCGCACGCGCAAGCGATCCAGCCTGCAGGGCGCGCTGAAGCGAAAATCGACCGTGGCGTTTCTGATGACGCTGCCGCTGATCATCCTGGTCGGAACGCTGGTGGTCTATCCGGCGTTCTATTCGCTGCACCTGGCGACGCTCAACAAGTCGATGGCCCGCTTCGTCGGCTTCGGCAATTTCGAATTCCTGTTCAAGCGGGAAACGTTCTGGCTGGTGGTCAAGCAGTCCTGCATCTTCGCGATCACCGCGGTTCTGTTCAAGGCGATGATCGGCTTCATCGTCGCGCATTTCGTTCACAACATCCCGGCCAAGGGCCAGCGCAAATGGCGCGGCATGCTGCTGGTGCCGTGGGTCATTCCACCGGCCATGAGCACGCTGGCGTGGCTGTGGCTGTTCGATCCGTCCTACAGCGCCTTCAACTATACGCTTTCGTTCTTCGGCATCGGACCGATCCCCTGGACCGGTGACGCCGGCTGGGCGCGCTTCTCCGTCATCCTCGTCAACATCTGGGTCGGCGCGCCGTTCTTCATGATCATGTATCTGGCGGCGCTGAAATCCGTGCCCGACCAGCTCTATGAGGCCGCCGCCATCGACGGCGCCAACTGGTGGCAGCGGATCTGGTACGTCACGCTGCCGATGATGCGCAACATCATCGCCATCACCACGCTGTTCTCGCTGATCGTCACCTTCGCGAACTTCGACATCGTGCGCATCCTCACCGCGGGCGGGCCGCTCGACCATACCCACATCTTCGCGACCTGGGCGTTCCGCGTCGGCATCGAAGGCAGCGACATTCCGCTCGGCGCCAGCGTCTCGCTGTTCATGGTGCCGATCCTGGCCATCGCCGCGGTGTTCATTCTGCGGGACATCAACAAGCGCGGGAACGAAGCCTGATGAGCACCGTGACGATCGACAAGGCCGCGCCGACCCGCAAGGTGAAGTACGGCAGCATGAGCCGCGACCGCGCCTGGGCGCTGAAATGGTCGTATTTCTTCCTGACGATCTTCGCGGCGTTCTCGCTGCTGCCGCCGCTCTACATGCTGATCACCTCGCTCAAGAGCAGCGCCGAGATCTCGGCGGCAACCAATCCCTGGTGGGTGTTCAACCCGACGCTGTCGAACTACATCGAGATCCTGACGTCGAACCAGTTTTTGCGGTTCTTCTGGAATTCGGCGATGGTCTCGATCTTCGTCGTGACCATTACCATGCTGATCAGCGTGCCCGCCGCCTTTGCGCTCGCCCGGATGCGGTTCTGGGGATCGGCGACGCTGGCGACCGGCGTCTTCCTGACCTACCTGATCCCCGACACGCTATTGTTCCTGCCGCTGTTCAAGATGTTTGCGGCGTTCGGCGACCTCACCGGCATCCAGCTGATCAACAAATGGTATGTCCTGCTGCTGGTCTATCCGACGCTGACGGTGCCGTTCTGCACCTGGATCATGATCGGCTATTTCGCCTCGATCCCGAAGGAGCTGGACGAGGCCGCCATCATCGACGGCGCGTCCTGGTTCCAGACGCTGACGCGGATCTTTATCCCCGTGGCGTTTCCCGGCATCATCGCCGCGACGATCTTCGCCTTCACGGTCTCCTGGGCGCAATTCCTCTATCCGCTGGTGTTCACCACCTCGACCGACCAGCTCGTGCTGCCGGTCGGCATCATCACCACGCTGATCAAGGGCGACGTCTTCAACTGGGGACAGATCATGACCGGCGCCCTGCTCGGCGCCGCGCCCCCGCTGATCATCTACGCCTTCCTGATGGACTATTACATTGCCGGCCTGACCGCCGGCGCGACAAAGGGTTGATCTCATGGCTGACGTGACGTTGCGCAAGGTGGTGAAGCGTTATGAGGATGTCGAGGCGGTGCGCGGCATCGATCTCGACATCGCTGACCATGAGTTCGTGGTGCTGGTGGGTCCCTCCGGTTGCGGCAAGTCGACGACGTTGCGGATGATCGCCGGGCTGGAGGACATCTCCGACGGCGACATCATGATCGGCGGCGACGTCATCAACGACGTGCCGCCCAAGGACCGCGACATCGCGATGGTGTTCCAGAACTACGCGCTCTACCCGCACATGACGGTCGCCGAGAACATGTCGTTCGGGCTGCGGCTGAAGCGCTATCCCAAGGCCGAGATCAAGAGCCGCGTTGACGAAGCGGCGCGCATGCTCGACATCGTCGAGCTGATCGACCGCAAGCCCAAGCAGCTCTCCGGCGGCCAGCGCCAGCGCGTCGCCATGGGCCGCGCCATCGTGCGCAATCCGAAGGTGTTCCTGTTCGACGAACCATTGTCCAACCTCGACGCCAAGCTGCGCGTGCAGATGCGGATCGAGATCAAGAAGGTGCACCAGAAGGTCCGCACCACCACCGTCTACGTCACACACGACCAGGTCGAAGCGATGACGCTGGCGGATCGGGTTGTCGTGATGAACCACGGCCGCATCGAGCAGATCGGCACGCCGAACGAACTCTACCACAAGCCGGCGACAAAATTCGTCGCGAGCTTCATCGGCTCGCCGGCGATGAACTTCATCCCGTGCCGGCTGGAGGAGATCGGCGGCAGGCTGCACGTCCGCGTGACCGACCGCGTCGTCTTCCCGCTGCCGCCGGCCCGCGCCGCCCGATACAACAACATTCCGCGCAACGACAAGCTGCTGCTGGGGCTGCGGCCCGAGCACATCACCGAGGCCAGGCCGCATGCCGAGCCGGGCGTGGAGACCTTCGACACCGTGCTCGACGTCACCGAGCCGATGGGGATGGAGACGCTGATCTACTTCACCATGGAGGGCACCCAGGTCTGCGGCCGGGTCAATCCCAATGCCGGCGCGCAGGATGGCGCCCCGCTCCGATTGGCGGTGGACCTCAATAACATGCACCTGCTAAATGAGGCCTCCGGCGTCGTCCTTTGACGGCGCAGCGAGGAGGCTCAAGGGCAGGAAATGGCGACCAACAAGAAGAAAATCTTCATCACGGAATCGATGTCGCAGCAGGGCCGCGCGCTGCTCAGTGCGCGCGACGACATCGACCTGATCGAATTCCCCAACATGATCTCGCAGGCGGATTTCAACGCCAAGCTGAAGGAGCACGCGCCGGTGCATGGCGTCGCCCTCGGCGGCACCCGCTTCGGCGATCCCGAGCTGGACTCGTCGAAGGACATGCAGGTGGTGACCCGCATCGGCGTCGGCTTCGACGCGGTCGACGTGCCGGCGCTTAGCCGCCGCAAGGTGCCGCTGATGGTGGCGGGCACCGCGAATTCGCCGTCGGTGGCCGAATGCGCCCTGTTCATGATGCTGACGCTGGCCAAGCGCGCCACCGAAATGCACGCGCTGGTGCGCGACAACCGCTGGCCCGAACGGCTCGGCATGCTGCCGTTCGACCTCTACGGCAAGACGATTTTGATCGTCGGCTTCGGCCGCATCGGCAGCCGCACCGCAAAACGCTGCCAGGCGATGGAGATGAACGTCCTGATCTTCGACCCCTACAAGGCCCCCGCCGACATCAAGGCCGCCGGCTGCGAGCCGGTCGCCGACCTCGATGCCGCGCTGCCGCGCGCCGATTTCGTCAGCATTCACTGCCCGAAGACCCCCGAGACGATCGGCATGTTCAACGCCGCCCGCCTCCCGCGCCTCAAGCCGAAAGCCTATCTGATCAACACCGCCCGCGGCGGCATCGTCGACGAGGCCGCGCTGTACACCGCGCTGACCACGGGCAAGCTCGCCGGCGCCGGCCTCGACGTGTTCGAGCAGGAGCCGCCGCCAGCCGGACAGGCGCTGCTCTCGCTGCCCAACGTCATCACCGCGCCCCATGTCGCCGGCGTCACGGTGGAAGCCGTCGACCGCATGAGCGAGCAAACCGCCCGCAACATTCTGAGCGTGCTCGACGGCGATCCGCTGCGGCAGAACGTGATCAACCTCGACGTGCTCGGTTAAGACCAGTTCCTTACCAACCCCGCGCGACCGGTCGCATGGACTGGCCGCGCCAGCGAGGTATCCGCATGGCCTTCAGGGAATACGGCAACTACGACGCGGTCGGCCTTGCGGAGCTGGTTCGGAAGAAAGAGGTCACGCCGAAGGAATTGCTCGACGAGGCGATCGCGCGAACCGCAAAGGTCGATCCGAAGATCAACGCCGTCGTCGTCAAGCACTATGACTACGCCGAACGGCAGATTGAACGTGGCCTGCCCGATGGCCCCTTCACCGGCGTGCCCTTTCTGCTGAAGGATCTCGATCTCGTCGCGGGCACGCGCACCACCTTCGGCGCGTCGTGCCTGAAAGATTTCGTCGCTGATCACACCGGCACGCTGGCGCAGCGTTTCCTCGATGCGGGTCTTGCGGTCTTCGGCAAGAGCGCCAGCCCCGAATTCGGCCTGATGCCGACCACCGAGCCGCGGCTGCATGGGCCGACCCGCAATCCCTGGAATCTGGCGCATTCGTCCGGCGGCTCATCGGGCGGCGCGGCCGCGGCGGTGGCGGCCCGCATCCTCCCCGTCGCGCATGCCAGCGACGGCGGCGGCTCGATCCGGATTCCTGCGTCCGCCTGCGGCCTGTTCGGCATGAAGCCCACGCGCGCGCGCAATCCGCTCGGGCCCGATCGCGGCGAAGGCTGGGGCGGTTTTGCCTGCGGTCATGTCGTCAGCATCAGCGTGCGCGACAGCGCGGTCATGATGGATGCGATCCATGGTCCGGAGCCGTCGAGCCCTTACGTCGCACCGCCCCCCGAGCGCCCGTTTGCGCAGGAGGTCGGCCGCGATCCCGGCAATCTCCGCGTCGCCTTCACCGACAGATCGCCCTATGGCGACGCCATCGATCCGGAGATCGCCGCCGCCGTGCGTGAGGTCGCAAGCCTGCTGGAAGGGCTCGGCCATCACGTCGAGGAGCGGGCGCCGCCGCTCGCCGCCGACCCCGCCGCAGCGATCAGGACGATCGTCGGCGCCAACACCGCGCTGTCGGTGCGGATGATCGAACAGCGGCTCGGACGCGCCGCGACACCTAATGATTTCGAGATCCTGACATTGGCGAGCGCGCACAACGCGCACAAGACCTCGGCCATCGACTACGTCGCCGCCCAGCTCGACGCCTTCCGGATCTCGCGCGCACTGGCTACGTTCTTCGAGGGCTGCGACGTCTTCCTGTGTCCGACCCTGTGCATGCCGCCGCTGCGCATCGGCGAGATCGACACCATGGCGGAGGACCTGTCGGATATTGCCCCGCTGCTGCGCCGCTACATCCCCGGCACCTCGATGTTCAACATGTCGGGGCAGCCCGCGATGTCGGTGCCGCTCGCATGGAACAAGGCCGGCCTGCCGCTCGGCATGATGTTTGCGGCCCGCTTCGGCGACGAGGCGACGCTGTTCCGCCTCGCCGGCCAGCTCGAACAGGCGCGGCCATGGAAGAAGCGATTACCCCCGGCCTGTGCATAAGCCGCCGCAAAAACGCCAAGGTTTGACAAAGCCCGGCCGGGTCGGCACGTAGAGCATGCACCGGGCGGAAGTGGGACACCGATTCCGGAAAGACCGAACTGATCCGGAGGCTCAACCATGACTCAAGGCGACCCGACCGACCACGCCCTGGCAACCATCGCCAGCATTCTGGAGCCGGAAAGCCGCCGCGAGTCCGACAAGGCCAACGCTGCGGAGCAAACGGTTGCCGAGAAACCGGCTCCGGTTCCGCCGCCCCTTCCCGCCGCGCCTGTGCCGATCGAGGCGCACGGCTACACCAAACACGGCCCCGGCCCGATCGCCGCGATCCGCTTCAAATGGACGGTGCGCCTGGAAGACGGCGCATACTTCGTCGATGAAACCATCGGTGATTCCGCGCCTGTCGTCGTGGGGCCAGTGTCGCGCGAGGCGGCGATCCAGCTGGTAGACGATCGCGAAAGCGACGCGCGCCGGCGCTTTGAACAGTTGAAGAGCGAGATGAACGGGCGGAGCGCCGCGAGCCTGGCGCACCACGACAGCTGACTCGCAGCCCTTCGCCGACACCCTTGGCTCGTCGGCGGCAACATACCGAACGCGGCGCGCGCCTGAGCATTGGCATTTGGGCGTCAACAAGGCCGCCGTTCCGTCCGCTTTCGCCGGAAATTGACCGGCCTGCGCGCCGTATTTAAACTGCCGTTCCAGGTTTGAACCCAGCGCCGCTGCCACACGACTCATGCCTTGAAAGTGATTTGGATCACGCGGGGCGGAGCGATCGCTGCGTAATAGCTTTCGCGGGGTTCCCTGCTCAGGAGGTCGTCATGAAGAAGCGTCTCGCAATCGCCGTGCTGTTGCTGGCAAGCAGCCTCACCGCCGCGCAGGCGCAGCAGTACAAGTTCGAATATGGCGGCCACACCATCACCATCGATCCCGATCGCGGCACGGTCCAGATTCCGGGGGTCTACGACAACACCAAGAAGGCGAAGCGCCCGCGCGGCGAGGAGGGCGATCTCGACCGTCCGAGCGGCCGAAAGGCGCCGCAGCAGGCGAAATCCACGCCACAGGCCGCGCCCGAGCCGACGGCCCCGGCTGCACCCGCGGCAGCGCCGGCCGAACAAGCCGCCGCCCCGTTGGCGCCGCCGCCCGCGCCTGCGCCGCCGGCTCCCGCCGCCGCAACCGCACCGCCGGCTGCCACGGCCGCTGTCGCTCCCGTCGAACCGCCTGCCCCCGCACCCCAGGCCGTACCCGCGGCGCCGCCAGCACCCGCGCCCGTTGCCGCACCGGCGCCGGCACCTCTTCCGCCGCCGCAGAAACAGGCTGCGGCTCCGGCCACGTCGGCAGTCCCGTCGGCGAACTCGCCGCTCGGCGTCTGGCTGACCGAAGAGAAGGAAGGCAAGGTCCGTATCGAAGAATGCGGCCCCAACCTCTGCGGCTACGCGGTCGACAAGAAGTCCAACCAGAACGGCGAGCAGGTTCTGATCAACATGAAGCCCGGCAAGGACAAGTGGAGCGGCCGGATCTTCGATCCGAACACCGGCAGCAGCTACGATTCGACGATCGCCCTCAGGGGTAGCGACACGCTGCGCGTCCAGGGCTGCGCCTTTGGCGGCATGTTCTGCGGCGGCCAGACCTGGACCCGCGTCAACTGACCGGCATGTGACGCCGCGCACCTCCGGGCGGACAATAATGGCCTCGCGGCAACGCGGGGCTTTTTTGCGCGTGATGACAGTCACGGTGGGTTGGGCGCGGCTGTGCGATCGTGTTCGTGTCCAAACCAAAGGGGCTCGTCATGATCAAGTCTTCAAAAACCCTGATCGCCGCTTCGCTGTTTGCCGCCGCGCTGGGCTTCGCCGCACCTTCCGTCGCCGCGACGTTCGACGGTGACTGGAACGTCCAGATCACCTCGTCGAACGCGGCCTGCCCGAGCGGCGCGTCGGTGTCGCTCGAAATCAACAACGGCCAGGTCGCTTCCAACAGCGCGGCTGTCACCGCGTCGGGCCGCGTCGCCGATGCCGGCAACATCAACGTCACGCTGGCCAGCGGCGTGAAGCGCGCAGTCGGCACCGGCCGGCTGTCCGGCACGTCGGGCTCGGGCACCTGGCGCGCCGCGCTCTGCTCCGGCACCTGGACGGCGCAGCGGATCTAGACTCCGGAAGGAGGAACCTGCCTGACGCTCCCCTGTCCTCACCAGGGCTTGCGATTTACCCGGGCCTGGACTCAGATGGGCACATCATCTGCACTGTCCGGGAAATCGCCGCGGAAAAGCACCATGCTGGGAATACCTCGTCGCTACAGTCACTTCGTCTTTGGTGTCATCCAGTCCGGCCTGACGTCTGCCATCGCGGCCGCCATCGCCAGCCTGCCGTTTCGGGCGACAGGCTCTTTCACCATACACTGGCTGCAGGCCTGGCTGGTATCGTGGCTGCTGATGCTGCCAATCGTGATCTTCGCAGCCCCGGCGATCCGCCGCCTGGCGCTCGCGATGACCCGCGAATAAGCCGGTCCGGATCGAAATCCATCACGAATGATCAAACGGGCCGACTTCCCGAATCACCTTGCAGATCTGCAAAAACCCGCTGACGAAGAATTCCGCGTGCCCGCGCTTCATCGCTTCGACATGCTGCGGATGCGTACGCCAAGCCTCCAGCGCTTGCTCCGACGAAAATCGAAATACGGTCAGTTCTTCCCCGTCATCTGATTTGAACGATTTGACGGACAGGAACCCCGGCATTTGACTTACGATCCCGTGCATGCGTTCGGCGAGCCTGTCGTGCTCGGCGATGGACGCATCGGGACGCAATTTCAGATCTCCAATGACGATTACTTCGTCGATCATGCGACTAGATCCTGACAAGTTGCTTTACGTTGATGTTCGAGGTCGCGCCGGCCCGTTACAGCTGTGCGGCCGAACCTGGAGGTCTCGATGTTTCGGGTTTAACGCCCGTGCGCGGCAAGGACGCAAGAAACAGCACGATGCATACGCACAGCAGGACGATGTCCTTGAACAGGAACTCGTCTGCCAGATTCCAGGCCATCGGGTCGGTGGAAAGACTCCACTTCACGACGCCGGGCGTCGTGAAGAAAAACGACCACGTGATCGCGAAAGTCACGACGCCAAGAAACGATCCCAGGGCTGAAAGAACCGGGTTGAACGCGCCTGCCGCGAGCAGCGCCGCAATGACGAACTCCGTTACGCCGAGAAAATAGGCCTCGCCCCTGAAGCCGAGCACGGACAGCCAGGAAATGAACGGGCTGTTGGTGATGAACGGCTCGATTCCCTGGGCGGATTGCAGCGTGAATTTCTGCATGCCGAACGACACGAAGATGACGACCATGACCCATCTCAGGATCGCCAAGGGCCGATACGTACCCGCGCCGCTCTCGGCGATATTGAACATGTTTGTCATGTCGGCCCCTCGCACGCGATTGTGGCGCCGCGGTCTTTGCGTCGCAGGCCACAACCGTTACGGACGATGCCATCGCGCCGTTACACCCGGGACGTTCGGCGAACCGTCACGATATTTTGCGGGGCAGGCCGGGAATAAACCTGCGACTGGCGCGCGCTACGTGAGCGGCACTTCGCGACCGCCTCATGCTCCGGAACTTCGGCGATAAAATTCAGCCGCCAACAATAGACCGAAAAGTCGCGCGCATCGTTCTGTGCTCGGTGGCAGATCCTAAAGAGCGCACGGAGAGATGACGTGCCCGGCGCCGATCTAGCGGTTTTGCAACAAGCGGAACGGCCGTGGCGCCAGCGCCCTAGCCGAGCTTCGCCGAATATTCCGCGTCGGTCACATGCTCCATCCAGGTGACGTAGCTGCCGTCGGCGGCTTCCTGCATGGCGATGTGCGTCATGGCGTTGGTCGGCGACGCACCATGCCAGTGCTTTTCGCCGGGTGGAATCCAGACGACGTCGCCCGGACGGATTTCCTGGATCGGCCCGCCCTTGGTCTGGACCCGGCCGACGCCCGAGATCACGTAGAGCGTCTGGCCGAGCGGATGGGTGTGCCAGGCCGTGCGCGCGCCGGGCTCGAAGGAGACGCGCGTCGAGGCCAGCCGCGCCGGCGCCTCGGTCTGGATGATCGGATCCTGCAGCACCGTGCCGGTGAAATATTCGGCCGGCGCGCGGCGGGTCGGCCGAGAGCCTGCGACATAGATCTCCATGGAGTTGTCTCCTTTTTCTGATTTAAGATTTCGTTGGATGGGTTGAGCTCTTCGCGAAACCCATCAATCCGATCGTCAAAGCATGATGGGTTTCGCAAGAGCTCATCCCATCCTACGAAATCACCCTATTTCTTCGTTGCCGCGTAACGCGCCTTGGTTTCGGCGTTCATCGGATAGAGGCCCGGCAACGCCGCGCCGTTGTTCACCTCGTTGACGATCCAGGCTTCCATTCGTTCCTGCTCCGGCCCTTCCGCCAGCACGTGGTCGAGCAGCGCTTGCGGGATCAGCACGGCGCCGTCCTGGTCGGCGACGACGATGTCGTTCGGAAACACCGCGACCCCGCCGCAACCGATCGGCTCGCCCCAGCCGACGAAGGTCAGCCCGGCCACCGAGGGCGGAGCCGCGAAGCCGTCGCACCAGACCGGCAGATGGGTGCCGAGCACGCCCTCGACGTCGCGCACCACGCCGTCGGTGATCAGCGCCGCCACCCCGCGCTTGACCATGCGCGCGCAGAGGATGTCGCCGAATATCCCGGCGTCGGTGATGCCCATGGCATCGACCACGGCGATGCATCCCGCCGGCATCGCCTCGATCGCAGTGCGGGTCGAGATCGGCGACGACCAGGATTCCGGCGTCGCGAGATCCTCGCGCGCGGGCACGAAACGCAGCGTGAAGGCCGGTCCGACCAGCCGCGGTTGACCCGGCCGCAGCGGCTTGGTGCCGCGCATCCAGACGTTTCGCAGGCCCTTCTTGAGCAGCACGGTGGTGATGGTGGCGGTGGACACGCCGGAAAGGGTCGCGACGGCTTCGGGGGACAGGGACATCTGGGATGCAGGCTCCGGAGGGAAAAAAGGTAGCGCATCTTGCGAAGCGCGGATGCCGCGTCAAGGCCTGCCGGAAAGGCGGGCATTCACAATGGCTTATCGCCCGCCTGCACACATAATTGGTTGAACTTGCTGATTAATTTCGCAGCTGGCGAATTCCACCGGCGACCAAAACAGGCTACAGGGTTCAAGCCAGCCCGAACCTGTCGGAACCATGCCTGCCACGCTTCCCCCGCCCCGCCTTTTGCCCAGTGGCGACAGCGCCATCACGGTCGAATTCAGCCGCAGCATCGATGACGTCGCCAACCAGCGGGTGCTGGCACTCGACCGCGCCATGGCCGCCGAGCCGATCGCAGGCGTCACAGAGACGGTGCCGACCTATCGCTCGCTGCTGGTGCACTACGATCCCGTGCAGGTCGATTTCGACCGGCTCGGCAGCCAGATCCTGGCGCTGGCCGAGCGGCCGGTGCCGGCGGCGGCGAAGACGCGGCGCTGGCGCATTCCGGTCTGCTATGGCGGCGAGCACGGCATCGACCTCGAGGACGTCGCCAAGACGCTCAACATCACCCCCGACGAGATCGTGGCCCGCCACGTCGCCGGCGACTACCGGGTCGCCATGATCGGCTTTACGCCCGGCTGGTCCTATCTCAGCGGGCTCACCGAAAGCCTCCACATGCCGCGGCGGCAGGACCCGCGCCTGCTGACGCCCGCAGGCACCATCTCGATCGGCGGTGTCCAGACCGGCGTGCAGTGTCTCGCCGGCCCGAGCGGCTGGCACCTTTTGGGACGAACCGCCGTTCGCACCTACCAGCTGCATCGCGATCCGATTTTTCTGCTGGAGCCCGGCGACAACATCACCTTTGCGCCGGTCGATGCCAAGATGTTTGCGGAGCAGGACCGCGCGGCCGAAGCCGGCGAATTCATCGCCGAGCGGATCGTCGCATGACAAAACTCGTCATCGCCTTGATCAGCCCGGCCAGTTCGGTCCAGGACGACGGACGTCCGGGCTCGCAGCGTTACGGCCTGGTGCCGAGCGGCGCGATGGACCGGTTGGCGCTGGCGACCGCCAACACGCTGGTCGGCAATGAACCCTTCGCGGCCGCCGTCGAGATCGGCCCGTACGGGGCCAAATTCACCGCGCAGGGCGGCGCCGTGCGGATCGCGCTCGCCGGCGCGCCGCGCAGCGCCGATATCGCCGGCCGCACGGTGTCGCCAAATACCTCGGCGACGCTGGCCGAGGGCGACACGCTCACCCTCGGCTTTGCGCGCGGCGGCTTGTTCAGCTATCTCGCCATTGAGGGCGGCATTGCAGGCGAGCCGATGTTCGGCAGCCTCGCGGTCAATGCCCGCGCCGGCCTCGGCAGCCCCTACCCGCGCCCGCTGCAATCGGGCGACGAATTGCAGGTGAAGGCTGCCAGCGGCACGCCGGAACGGCGGATCGACCTGCCGGCGGCGTCGGAAGCGCCGATCCGCATCGTCTGGGGTCCGCAGGACGACGAATTCGCCGAGGAAACCAAAAAGCTGTTCGTGGACAGCGAATGGAAGATCTCGGCCACCTCTGACCGCATGGGCTACCGGCTCGAGGGCCCCGTGATCAAGCATCTGCACGGCCACAACATCGTCTCCGACGGCACCGTCAACGGCAGCCTGCAGGTACCCGGCAACGGCCAGCCGATCGTGCTGATGCGGGACCGCGGCACCAGCGGCGGTTATCCCAAGATTGCGGCCGTTATCTCCGCCGATTTCGGCCGGTTTGCACAGATTCCCGCCGGCACCGCCTTTCGCTTCAAGGCCATCAGCATGGCGGAAGCGCAGGCGGAGGCGCGCAAGTTCGCCGAATTGCTGCGCACCCTGCCCGAGCGGCTGCGACCGATCGACAGCGTTGATCTCAACCTCGCGGCGCTGCACGATGCCAACATCGCCGGCCATGCCGTCAGCGCGGTCGATGCCGGAACCTGGCACGCCGAACCTTTCGACACACGAGAAGCGGGATCAACACCATGACGACCATCGACCTCAATTGCGATCTCGGCGAAGGATTTGGCGCGTGGGAGATGGGCAACGATGCCGCGATGATCGAGCTCGCGACCTCGGTGAATGTCGCCTGCGGCTTTCATGCCGGCGATCCCGACATCATGCGCCGCACGGTGGAGCTGGCGAAAGCGCGTGGCGTCAGCGTCGGCGCCCACCCCGGCTATCGCGATCTGCACGGGTTCGGCCGCCGCCCCATGCCGGGACTGACATCATCCGAGATCGAGAATTTGGTCGCCTATCAGATCGGCGCGCTGCAGGCGATCGCGACTGCGGCGGGCTACAAGGTCACGCATGTCAAGGCGCACGGCGCGATTTCGAATGTCGCCTGCGAGGACGACATGACCGCGCGGGCGATCGCGAGCGGCATCAAGGCCGTCGATCCCAATCTGATCTTCGTCGTGCTGGCCAATTCGAAACTGGTGCAGGCCGGCGAAGCCGCCAATCTGCCGATGGTCCACGAAGTGTTCGCCGACCGCGCCTACGACGACGCCGGCCTGCTGGTCTCGCGCAAGAAGCCCGGCGCCGTGCTGCATGATGCGAAGGAGATCGCCGACCGCGTGGTGCGCATGGTGCAGGACGGCGGGGTGGTGTCGGTCACCGGCAAGAAGATCAAGATGCGCACCGACACCGTCTGCATCCACGGCGACACCCCGGGCGCCGTCGAGATCGGCCGAAAAGTGCGACAGGCGCTGAACGACGCGGGCATCACCGTCGCGCCATTCAAGACGAAGCTCTAGCGCCACCCACTACCGTCATCCTGAGGCGCTCGCGCAGCGAGCCTCGAAGGACGCGGCACACGCGGTGGCCGTCGCCCTTCGAGGGCCGCGCTACGCACGGCCGCCTCAGGGTGACGGGTCACAGACCAGCCGCACAGGTACCGTCATCCTGAGGCGCGAGCGCAGCGAGCCTCGAAGGATGCGGCCCCGCAGCCGAACCTATTTGCAAATCTAATTTGACCATCCCGCCGTGTCGGTCATGCTGAGCAGCGAAAGCCAGAGACCTGACTGCTGCACCGGAATGATCGCCATGGGCATCTACGTCTACATGCTTCGTTGTGCAGACGGCTCTTACTACGTCGGAAGCGCGACAGGCGATGATCTGCAGCCGCGCATCGACCAGCACAACGCCGGACATTATCAGGGATATACGTTCAAGCGACGTCCCGTCGTTCTCGTCTGGTCGGAACATTTCGATCGGATTACCGATGGCATTGCCGCCGAGCGCCAGATCAAGGGCTGGAGTCGAGCTAAAAAAGAAGCGCTGATCCGATCGGACTGGACTGCTATCAGCCGATTGGCTCAACGCCGGGCAGGATTGCCGAAAAGGCCGGCCAAGATAATACCTGCAACCGATTCGTCATCCTGAGGTGCGAGCGCAGCGAGCCTCGAAGGATACGCGGCGCCGCCAGTGGCCGTCGCCCTTCGAGGGCCGTGCGTTGCACGGCCACCTCAGGGTGACGGATCACACATCAGCCGAACAGGCGACGTCATCCTGAGGTGCGAGCGCAGCGAGCCTCGAAGGATGGCCGCGGGCACCGCCAGTGGCCGTCGCCCTTCGAGGGCCGTGCGATGCACGGCCACCTCAGGGTGACGGATCACACATCAGCCGAACAGGCGACGTCATCCTGAGGTGCGAGCGCAGCGAGCCTCGAAGGATACGCGGCACCGCTAGTGGCCGTCGCCCTTCGAGGGCCGTGCGATGCACGGCCACCTCAGGGTGACGGATCGCATCAGCCGAACAGGTGACGTCATCCTGAGGTGCGAGCGCAGCGAGCCTCGAAGGATACGCGGCACCGCCAGTGGCCGCCGCCCTGCGCGGGCCGTGCGATGCACGGCCACCTCAGGGTGACGGATTAGGCTTTAAAACGGATGAACCGACAGCGTTCCGAACACGATGGCGGCGATCAGCGCGAACGCGCTGTAGAGCGCGATGGTGTGAAAGCCTGTGCTGGCGCGGCGCGAGCGTGCATGGAGGTGCAGGCGGGTTTCCGCCGATAGTTCGCGCATCATCGATCTCCAACGCGGCATGGGTTGCATATGGAAGATCGATTGCGGCCGGATTCAAGGCGGTTTGCGAAATAGTGATGCCGGCGCTTCAGGGCGCACTGTTTCGAGAGAAAACTTTCTCTCCGCGGGAAGAACCGAGAATTTTATTCGGGCCGATGTGACCGGATCGAGGCGTCTTCGGGTTGGCATCGACTAACGCCCGGTCCGAAACCAGGCGCGCTGTTCCGTTAACCCACCGCCTGCCGCAGGGTCACACCTTCCAGCTGCGCGCGCTTGCGGAACCATTCCATCGCGATCTTCGCGGCCTTCGTCGGCTTGTGATGCGACGAGCGCGCCAGCCAATAGCCTTTCGCGCTTTCGAGCGTGCGCGGCGATGCGAGCTGCAGATGCCGTTGCGATAATTCCCTGACGACGAGCGCCGAATGGACCAGCGCAACGCCGGCGCCGTGAAGCGCAGCCTCCACCGCGAGATGCGCGTGACTGACGATCGTCTCCGCACGTTCGGCCGCAGATCGCATGCCGGCCGCGCCAAGCCATGAGGCCCAATCGTCGGTACGCTCGACATGGATCAGGGGCAGCTCGCCGACGATCTTCGATCCACGCAACCGATGTTCCCGCACGAGCTGTGGGTCGACCACGGCAACCAGCGGTCCACCAAACAGCAGATCGGTGACGGCGTCGGGCCAGTGGCCGTCGCCGAACCTGACGACGAAATCGACATCCCCCGTCGAGAGATCAGACAGCTCCTCCCGGGCCTCGATGACCAGACGGATCGCCGGATGATCGGCCCGAAACGCGCGAAGGCGAGAACTCATCCACCGCGTGCCGAAATTCGGAGAGACGCCGATGCATACCTCATTCTGTTCCTTCTCGAACCGCCGCGCCTCCTGCTCGATCGCGTCAAGCGCCGCGCGCACCGTCGCAGCCAACCGGACGCCTGCCGGCGTGATCTCCAGATGCTGCGGATGCCTGCGGAACAGATTGACACCCAGACCGGCTTCCAGCGACCGCACCTGCCGGCTCACGGCCGCTGGCGTCACGCAAAGCTCGTCGGCTGCTGTCGCAAAGCTGCAATGGCGCGCGGCCGCCTCGAAGAAGCGGAGAGCATTCAGGGGCGGGAGTTTCCGCCGTGCCGGACTAAGCATGAGTTTTCCTACCGGTAGGCCAACGACACGTCGTTTGCGCTGGGTCGTGCGCCAGAGTTCATCTGACGATCGAGACTGAACAAGGGACCCTACCAGCCATGGATACCATCGAACAACGCCTGCATGCCGCCGGCTTCGTCCTGCCTCCAGCCATTGTCCCGGCCGGCAACTATGTTCCCTGCACGCGCAGCGGCAACCAGCTGTTCATTGCCGGCCAGCTCTGCTACGGGCCGGATGGCACGGTGGCGAGCCAGCACATCGGTCAGGTCGGCGTCGACGTGTCGGTCGAGGATGCGACGATCGCCGCCCGCTCCTGCGCGCTGAACATTCTCGCTCAGGCCAAGGCTGCGCTGGGAAGTCTCGAGCGGATTGAAAAATGCCTGCGCGTGTTCGGATGCGTCAATGCGGCCTCGCCGTTTCCTTCGGTCTCGCTGGTGATGAACGGCGCATCGGACCTGCTGGTGCTGGCGCTGGGCGACAAGGGCCGACACGCCCGCATGACCATCGGCTGCCTGTTGCCGAGAAACGCGGCCGCCGAAGTGGAGGCGGTATTCGAGGTGCGTTGAACGTGCCGCCACGCCGCGCGAGAAACAGGCCGCCAGCCCATGCCTGGAGCTGGATTGAATGTGGCGTGACCGCTTGCGGTCGAGCCTATTGCTGCGGATGCCATAGGTTGGCCGGGTCAGGCATTGGTCCCGCCATCGATCGTCAAATTGGCCCCCGTTATATAGGACGCCTCGTCGCTCGCGACGAACGCCACCAGCGCGGCCACCTCTTCCACCCTGCCGTAGCGGCCGAGCGCCGTGACCGCCCTTTGCGGCGTGGCCCAATCGCCGGAGGCGGGGTTCAGGTCGGTGTCGATCGGTCCAGGCTGGACGTTATTCACCGTGATGCCGCGATCCCCGACTTCTCGCGCCAAGCCTTGCGTGAACATCCGGATCGCGCCCTTGGTCGCAGAATACGGCACCAGCCCCGGCGTCATCATGCGTTCGCCGACGCACGAGCCGATGGAGATGATGCGACCGCCATGGTTCATCTGCTTCAGTGCGGCCTGCGTCGTGACGAAGACGCCGCGGACGTTGAGGTTGATCACCTGGTCGAGTTCTTCCAGCGTCGTTTCCTCGAACTTCTTCGGAATCGCGGTGCCGGCATTGTTCACCAGCACGTCGAGCTTTCCGAAGGCACTTACGATCTTGTCCAACGCTGCCTGTACGGCCTTTGGATCGGTGGCGTCCGCCTGAATGGCGATCGCCTTGCCGCCCGTGCCTTCGATGGCCTGGACGACGGAGGCCGCGGCATCCGCGCCCCTGGCATAGGTGATGGCGACTCTGGCGCCCTCGGCGGCGAGCCGCCTGGCGATGGCGGCCCCGATGCCCCGGGACGCCCCGGTGACGAGCGCCGTCTTGTTTTCGAGTTTCTTCGACATGTTGTTACTCTGCTGTTTGGTGGCGGAAAGCTGTGGGGTAATTGGCTCAATCCTCGAGATGTCGAACGGCTGGCGAGGTTAGAAACAAGGCCTGGTGCGGCGAGATCAACTGGCGGTCCTGCCGCCGTTGACCCCGATGATCTGACCGGTGACGAACGAGGCCTTGTCGGAGGCGACGAACAGGATCGCGTCTGCCAGCTCTTCGGGCGAGCCGGCCCGCCGCAGCGGAATCCCGGCGAGCATCGCCGCCTTGCGCTCGCTGGAGACGGTGAAACGATCGAGCATCGCGGTTTCGATCGGGCCCGGTGCGATCGCATTGACACGAACGCCGAACGCAGCGGCTTCCAGCGCGGCGGATTTGGTCAGACCCTCGACGGCGTGTTTGCTTGCGACGTATAGCGATGCGTTGGCCGCGCCGCGGCTGCCCATGGTCGATGAGATGTTGACGATGTTGCCAAAACCTTGCGCCTGCATCACGCGCAGCTCGTGCTTCAAGCAGAGCAGCACGCCGAGCACGTTGGTATCGAATAGTGCTGCATAGCTTTCCGGCGTCTGTGCCGTCACGGGGTCCGGCGCGCCTTCCGTGCCGGCATTGTTGACGGCGACATCCAGGCGGCCAAATCGCGCGACGGTCGTGTCGATCATCGCGCGAACGTCATCCTCACGGCGGACATCCGCTTCGATGAACCCGGCATCCGAACCGAACCCGCGAAGCTCCTTGACGAGTTTGTTCCCGGCCTCTGCATCCCGTCCGACGACAACCACGATGGCGCCTTGCCTCGCAAAGGCGATGGCGGCCGCGCGACCGATACCTGAGAGGGCACCCGTGACCAGTACAACCCATCCAACCATCATGAACTCCCTGGTTGATCCGCGTGCTCGGATTGGTCGCGCCCGGCCGGATGCGCAGGTCGCGCCTTTCGCGATCCTGGACGTCGTCGGACTCCTAGGCCGTGCACCGCCGGCCGTCTTGAATTCCGGCTGAAGCCTTCCGAAATAGTTCCGAAATCTTGATCGCCGCCGCTGCGGTATCGCCTTGCCAGCGGGTTCAACCGGGTGCAGTTTCACGGCAGCGCAACAGACTTCTCGCGACCATCAGGCCAGCCGTGAACATCCGTTCCAACGACGTCGTACCAGGCGAATGGCGCGGCCCGGACAAGATCCAACTTGCCGAATTGACGCTCGATCTGCGCCAACAGGAATTGCGCGACCGCGCCGGGAGGCGCATCGATTTACGGCATCAGTCGTTCAACGTGCTGCGGCATCTGGCGACCAACCCTGAGAGGGTTGTTTCCAAGGACGAACTCCTGTCTGCCAATTGGCCTGGCCTGACGGTCACTGAAGATTCGCTCACTCAGTGCATTTCGGAAATTCGCCGCGTGCTGGGCGATTCCGGACGCGACCTCATTCGGACCCTTCCCCGACGCGGCTATATGATGTCCCTGCCCGAACAGGCCGCACCAGTAATGCGCGATCTTTCGGGTGGACCGACCGTTGCGGTGTGGCCATTCGAAACAGATCGTAACGACAATCCTCTCAATGCGCTTGCCGACGGCCTGACGCGCCAGATCATTTCCGCGCTTGGCCGCTTTGGGGAATTGCGCGTGCTGACCCGAAGCCTGACCAAATCCCACGAGGATCGCTTCAGGAGCGCGAGTGACTTCGCTCGCGCGCTTGGCGTTGATTACCTCGTCGAGGGTAACTTATGGCGGGCCGGCGAACTTGCAAAGATCGACATCCAGTTGTCCGATGCAAGGACGGGCACACAGGTCTGGAGCAAGGCGTTCAGAGCCAGCATGGCGGAGTCCAATTTCCTTGCTGCGCAGGACGAAATATCCGGCCAGGCCAGCGCCATGATCGGCAGCTACTGGGGCGCAATCGGCGCGGCCGAGTACAAGCGGATCCAGAACAAGCCGAGCTCCAAACTGACGCCTTACGAGTGTATCGTGCAGGGCGTGATTGGCATTCCGACCGACGCCACGGTCCTGGAGCCGGTCGCCAAGGCGCGCGAATGTCTCGAGCGGCTGACGCGCGCGGAGCCGCGAAACGCCGCGGCCTGGGCGGCGCTGGTTCTGGTGTTCAACAGCCAGAGGACCTGGGGCTTTCCCGCGCCGACCGGCGAAGTCGGCAGCGTGCTGGATCGCCTGGACCTCGCGGACAGAGCGGTCGAAGCCGCCAACCGCGCCGTCGAGATCGCACCGCACGACGCCTTTGTTCGTGGTCTGGTCGCACGCGCCGCCTGGATGGCGGGCCAGCCGGACCTGCTGCGCATCGAGACGATGCGCGCGATCGAGCTCAACCCCAATGACCCACAAAACCTCGGCCCCCTGGGCAATCTGATGGCCTATGCAGGTTTCTGGGATGAGGGTGTCGCCCTCGCTGAACGCGGAATTGCGCTAACCGCGCCTGCGACGCCGCGCTGGTGGTGGTGGGCGAGCGCAAAACGCGCATTTGCCCGCGAGGACTACACCGCGGCCTTCAACGCGTTCCGTCAATCCTATGTCGAGCAACTCTGGATCAGCCATTTGCACATGGCCTACACGCTGCCCTATCTCGATCGCGTCACGGAAGCGAACGCGCACGTGGCAACGCTGCTGAGGATGAGGCCCGGGTTCACGATCCGCGAAGCCGACGCATACTACAAGATGTGGTGCTTTGCGCCATTGTATCGCGAAAAGATGTGCGAAGCCCTGTCTCGCGCGGGTCTGGCGTCCTAAGCCTGTCTCTTGACCCCAGTGATCCTGGCCCGATCAGCATCCATCAATGTCGCCACACCCGCATAGGGCCACCACGGTGCATGCACACGCTGCCTAGTAGACGTCCTGCTGGAACCGCCCCTTCTTCTTCAACTCCGCCACAAAGCTGACCGCTTCGTCTGTGCTTCGAGCGCCGTGCTGGGCGACGATGTCGACCAGCGCGCGTTCGACGTCCTTGGCCATGCGCTTGGCGTCGCCGCAGATGTAGAGGTTGGCGCCCTCGGCGAGCCAGCTCCACAGCTCGCGGCCGACCTCGCGCATGCGGTCCTGCACATAAAACTTCTTGTCGCCGTCGCGCGACCAGGCCAGCGACAGCCGGGTCAGCAGGCCCGAGGTCTTCATGGCGTTGAGTTCGTCGGCATAGAAGAAATCGCAATCGCTGCGCTGATGGCCGAAGAACAGCCAGTTCTTGCCCGGCGCGCCGGTGGCGCGGCGGTCGAGCAGGAAGGCGCGGAACGGCGCGACGCCGGTGCCGGGGCCGATCATGATGATCGGCGTCGCGGGATCGGCCGGCAGCGCAAAGCCATGCGCCTTCTGCACATAGACCTTCAACTCGTCGCCGGGGTTGATGCGCTCGGCGAGGAAGGTGGAGGCCAGCCCCAGCCGCCGGCGCTTGTTGACGACGTAGCGCACGCAATCGACCGTCAGCGACAGTCTTCCCGGCGTCGCGTTGTGCGACGACGAGATCGAATAGAGCCGTGGCTGCAGCGGCTCCAGCGCCTCGACGAAGGCCTCCGGATGCGGCCGCACGCCGGAAAACTTTTGCAGCACCGCCATCACGTCGAGCGTCGCCGCATCGCCGTCGGGATCCTCGCCCTGCGCCAGCGCCCGCGCCTTCTCGCGCTGCGCGCCGCCGGTCAGATAAGAGATCAGTTCGAACAAGGAGTCCGGCGCCGGCGACAGCGAGACGTCGTCAGTCAACACTTCGCGCAGCGTCTTGCCGTTGATTTTCGTGGTGTGGGAAGCGCCGAGCAGCGCGATGATCTGGTCGACCAGGCCGAGGTCGTTGCGCGCAAAGATGCCGAAGGAATCGCCGACGACATAGTCGAGCCCGCAGCCGGACAGGTCGAACTCGATGTGAAACGTTTCCTTTTCCGAGCCGGGCTTGTTGAGCAGGCGGCGCGACAGGAACGTGGCCGTGATCGGATTGTCGCGCGAACGGCCAGGCTCGCCCACAACGACAGGCGCTGCCGGCGCGGCAGCGGGCGCGGCTGAACTCGCCGCCGGCGCCTTGTCGATCTCCTCGTACAGCGACTTCAGCATCCGCGCGGTTTCCTTGCCGCCGGGGACGCAGAGGTTGAGCCGCGCCTCGCTCTTGCTGGCGATCGCCTCGGAATAATTGTGGCAGTCATAGCCGCACTGGCCGCAATCCTGCTGCGCCATCGCCGCCATCATGCGCCGCCGCAGCGGGCGACCTTCGGCCAGCTTCATGCGTTCGGCGATCGGCAGGGTCTGGTCATGCCAGGGCGCCTCGCCGTCATCGCCGTCGCCGGCCGCGCCGCCGATCACGGCGGCCCCCTGCTCGGCCGACAGCGGCGCGGCATCCGACAGCAAGCCGGCGAAGAACCCGTTGAGCCACGAGCGCTGCGCCTCGGAGAACGGCGCGCTGGACGGAATGATCTCGATCTTCGGCGTCGGCGTGATCTGGTTCATGAGGACACCTCAGCTTCAGCGAGTTTGCGCAGCGTCTCGCCGTCATGGCGGCGCGCAAACGTCAAAAAGGTCTCGTCGGGCGAGGCGCGATGCGCGAGATAGGCTTTCAGCAATTTCTCGATCGTCCGCGGCGCATCTTCCGCCTTGAGGTCGTGATAGACCTCCTGCCCGACATCGGCGTCCGGGCCGAACCCGCCGCCGGTGAACAGATGATAGCCCTCCACGGGATCGACATCCTCGCCGACATCGACCTTGGCGGCGATCAGCCCGATATCGCTGATGTAGTGCTGCGCGCAGGAATGATGGCAGCCGGTGACGTGGATGTTGAGCGGCGTATCCATGGCGACGCGCGGCTCGCACCAGTCGCCGATTTGCGCGGCATGCAATTTGGTGTTCGACGCCGCGAACCGGCAGCCGGCATTGCCGGTGCAGGCGATCAACCCGGCGCGGATCTGCGACGCCGCGACATCGAGCCCGATTGCTCTGACGGCGGCGATCGCCAGTTCGACGTTCTCGTCCCGCACGCCGGGAATGAGAAGGTTCTGCCACACCGTCAGACGAACTTCGCCGTCGCCGAGATCCTGCGCGATTTTGGCGAGCCCGCGCATCTGCGCGCAGGTGACTTTTCCGAGCGGCAGCGCGACGCCGATCCAGTTCAGCTCCGTCTGCTTCTGCTTGTGCACCCCGATATGCGCCATGCGGTCGAACGCCGGCCGCGGGCAGAACGCCTCAGCCGGCACGCGGGTAAAAGGTTTGCCGAGCCGCTCCTCGACCAGCGCCAGGAACTTGTCGTGGCCGATGCCGTCGAGCACGTATTTCAGCCGAGCCTTGTTGCGGTTGGTGCGGTCGCCGAGCTCGATGAAGACGCGGACGATGGCGTCCGACACTTTTGTCGCATCCGCCGGCCTGACGATGATGTCGCCATACTTCGCGAAATCCTTGTGCCCGGTGATGCCGCCTAAGCCCAGCCGAAACCAGACACCCGGTTCGGCGCCAAACCCGTCCTTCACCTCGACGGCGGAGAATGCGATGTCGTTGGTGTCCTCCAGCACCGCGATCTTGCCGGCGCCGTCGAAGGCGACGTTGAACTTGCGCGGCAAGCCGGTGAGGGAGCGGTCGTTGAGGATGTGATGGTGCCACTCCCGCGCATAGGCGCGGGTATCCAGGATTTCCTGCGGATCGATCCCGGCGGTCGGCGTGCCCGTGACGTTGCGGATGTTGTCGGCGCCGGAGCCGCGCGAACACAGCCCGAGATCCTGGATGCCCTCGATCAGCGCCACCGCGTGCTTCGGCGGAATTTCCCGCACCTGCAGGTTAGCCCGCGTGGTGACGTGGCAGAACGGCCCGCAGAGATTTTCGATGAGGTCGGCGAGGCCAGAAAACTGCCAGTGCTTCAAAATGCCGTTCGGAATGCGCAGCCGGCACATGTAGGAATCCTGCGCCGGCGCGACGTAGAACAGGCCGTAATAGCGCCAGCGGAAATTGTCCGCAGGATTCGGCGGCGCGTTGTCATGCGCCTGCTGCTTCAGCCGCGCATAGGCATCGAACGGATGTTCCTCGCGCTTGAACTTTTCCTGGTCGGCGAGCTTTCTGCCCGACGCGGTGACCTTGTCCTGCGCCTTGACGTGCGCGGCATCCGGCCCGCTCGGTTCGGCATTCGCCTTGCCGGCACCGCCGCCGAGGCCGCGCCCGACCCGGCTGATCTGCAGGCCGGTGGTAAAGCCTTCGAGGTAGCGCTTCTGTTCGTCGGTGAAATCGACTTTGAGGGGTTCTATGATCATGGCGCGACGAAGCTCCTGCCGCCACGTGCGTGGCGTCGACGAAATCGAGGAACAGCTTCGTTGCTGCGGAAATCCATCCGGGGATCGCGGCCAGCAGGCGTCTATGACAGCCGGCCGCATTGCAGCATACAAATTGCGTGCCACACCGGACTGTATAAATTGATCATTTTTTTCATATGGTTGCAGCCGAACGCTCACAACCTCCAAGCGGCTTGCAAGACGGACTCCAAGCATCGCGCTCAGAATCTAGGCAGTGGGCGGGCTCGCCTAATACGGGTTCAACGTGGGCGTTCAGGGCTTCCGCCCGATCTCGAACGCCGCGAGATGGCCCGCAATATCGCCGGGATCGAACGCCGGCCCGGCAAAGGCCCCGATCGCGTCGGAAGCACCCGCCGGCGTCCCCTGCTGCCCCAGCGCGGCGTCATAGAGGTCGGGCCGGAACACGCCCATCGCGGTCTTGAGCGCATCGGGCCGCATCGCCGTCTGCCCCCAGCGCACCATCTGGGCATAGAGCCAGGCGGCCTGGGCGGGATCGGGCCGCGCCGCGCCCTCACGCCCGACCAGAAGATAGCGGCTGCTCTCGCGCCGCTGGCCTTCCGGCGATACTTTCAGTCGCCCGTCCAGCGTCCGCTGGATCACCTCGGCATCGACCCCGATCCGGTCCGGCTGCGCCAGCGCCCGCGCCGCCTCGGCGCGGTTGGCCGGGTCCTCGATGAAGTCCGCCGCATGGGCCGCCGCGCGCACCAGCGCCGCCAGCACGTCGGCGTTGGTCTCCGCCCAGTTCTGGCGCACCGCCAGCACCTTCTCCGCCGCCCGCACCAGGATGTCCGAAACGAAGTGCAGGATATGGCCGACGCCGAGATCGACCGCGACCGAATTCCATGGCGCGCCGACGCAGAACGCATCGACATGGCCGTTGGCGAGGCTGTCCACCATGTAGGGCGGCGGCAGCACCACCAGCCGCACGTCCTCGTCCGGATCGACCCCGCCCGCCGCCATCCAGAACCGCAGCTGGTAATTGTGGGTCGAGAACGGAAACGTCATGCCGAAGGTCAGCGGCTCCGCGCCGCTCTTGCGCCGGCTGGCGACGACGCGGGCGAGCGCCAGCGCGGTCGCCATCGGATCGGTGGCATCGCCCTCGATCTCGGCCATGATCGCCGCGTGCAGCGCCGGCGACACCGTGATCGCATTGCCGTTGAGGCCGAGATTGAACGGCGCCACGATCGGCACCTTGACGTGCCCGAGCCCGAGGCTGGAAGCGATCGCCACCGGCGCCAGCAGATGCGCCGCGTCGAACATGCCGATATTCAGCTTGTCGCGCACATTGGACCACGACACTTCCCGCACCAGCGTGACGTCGAGCCCTTCGGCTTTCGTAAACCCCTTGTCGACGGCGATGATCAGCGCGGCAGCGTCAACCAGCGGGATGAACCCGATATGTAAAGGCGTACTCATTTCAGCAACTCCGACGCGGTCAAAATCGACTGCGCGATCTCGCCGATTTTCTTTTTCTCGCGCATCGCCGTGGAGCGCATCAGCACATAGGCCTCGTCTTCGGTGAGACCTTTTACCTTCATCAAGATCCCCTTGGCACGGTCGATCACCTTGCGCTCCTCCAGCGCCGACTTGGTGCGGTCGAGTTCGTCCTGCAATTTTGAGAAGGCGTTGAAGCGGGAGATGCAGAGGTCGAGGATCGGCTTGATCCGCTCCTTCTTCAACCCGTCGACGATATAGGCGGAGACGCCGGCCTCGACGGACGCCTGGATCGAGGCCGCATCGCTCTGGTCGACGAACATCGCGATCGGCCGCCGCACCGCGCGGGAGACCTGGAACATCTGCTCCAGCACGTCGCGGCTGGGGTTTTCCAAGTCGATCAGGATCACGTCGGGATCGAGCGCGTAGATCTTCGCCAGCAGGCTCTGCATCTCGCTGATATGCACGACGCCGGTAAACCCCGCCTCCCGCAACCCCTCCTCCAGGATCGCGGCCCGGATCGGGCTTTCGTCGACAATGACGATTTTCGGCGACTGTTCAGCGCTCATCATTCAACTCATGGCCCGGCGGAACATCCATAGCACGTCGGATGACCCCGCAAAGCCTTGTAATGGTGGGCAATTGGGATTAGTTCCTGCGCATCGATCAGGCGGATCGGGCGGCCGTACCAAGGTCCGGGGTCCCAGCCTCGATCGCATATTTCCACCATCTCACACGCAAGATCCATGGAACGAGCGCCGCGCATATCATTCACATCCCTCGGCTGCCCCAAGGCGCTGGTGGATTCCGAGCGCATCATCACGCGGCTGCGCGCCGAGGGCTATGAGCTGGCGCGCAAGCATGACGGCGCCGACATCGTCATCGTCAACACCTGCGGCTTCCTCGACAGCGCCAAGCAGGAATCGCTCGGCGCCATCGGCGAGGCGATGGCCGAGAACGGCAAGGTCATCGTCACCGGCTGCATGGGCGCCGAGCCCGAGCAGATCGAGGCGGCCTATCCCGGCGTGCTGTCGATCACGGGCCCGCAGCAATATGAGAGCGTGCTGGAAGCCGTGCACCGCGCGCTGCCGCCGGTGCACAACCCGCATCTCGACCTGGTGCCGCCGCAGGGCGTCAAGCTGACGCCGCGGCACTATGCCTATTTGAAGATTTCCGAAGGCTGCAACAACCGCTGCAGTTTCTGCATCATCCCGAAACTGCGCGGCGACCTCGTCTCGCGCCCGGCCAATGACGTGCTGCGCGAAGCGGAAAAGCTGGTTGCTGCCGGCGTCAAGGAATTGCTCGTCATCTCGCAGGACACCTCGGCCTATGGCGTTGACGTGAAATATGCCGAGAGCCCGTGGAAGGATCGCCAGGTCCGCGCCAAATTCTTCGACCTCGCGAAGGAACTCGGCGAGCTCGGCGCCTGGGTCCGCCTGCAATATGTCTACCCCTACCCGCATGTCGACGAGATCATCGGCCTGATGACGGACAGCAAGATCTTGCCCTACCTCGACATCCCCTTCCAGCATGCGAGCCCCGACGTGCTGAAAGCGATGAAGCGCCCGGCCGCGCAGGAAAAGACGCTGGCGCGGATCAAGGCGTGGCGCGAACAGTGCCCGGAGCTGACGCTGCGCTCGACCTTCATCGTCGGCTTCCCCGGCGAGACCGATTCCGATTTTGCCACTCTGCTCGACTGGCTCGAAGAAGCCGAGATCGACCGCCTCGGCTGTTTCAAATACGAGCCGGTGGCGGGCGCCACGTCGAACGCGATTGCGAACCCCGTCCCCGACGAGGTCAAGCAGGAACGCTGGAACGCACTGATGGCGCGGCAGCAGAAGATTTCGGCGCGGCGCCTGAAGCGCAAGGTCGGCACACGGCAGCAGGTCATTGTCGACGAGGTCGGGCCGACGGTGGCGAAGGGCCGCTCGAAGGCCGACGCCCCGCAGATCGACGGCGCGGTCTATCTCTCCAGCCGCCGCCCGCTGAAGGTCGGCGAGATCGTCACGGCGAAGATCGAGCGCGCGGATCAATACGATCTGCACGGCAGCGTCGCTGGGTTTTGAAGCCTTGCATCATTTTCCCGTCATGCCCGGGCTTGTCCCGGGCATCCACGTTCTTCTCTCTTTGTCGCGAACATAGGACGTGGATGGCCGGGACAAGCCCGGCCATGACGAAAACTGATTGCTACGACCGCACCACTATCTGCACGGCTATCGCCAAGCCGCATCGCAACCCAACAGCAAACCCGCTTGACACGCCGAGCCATTCGGCTGTATGGCCCTCCGCCATGAAACTGAACCGGACCATCCGCCGCAACTGCCAGCGTCGTCGCACCAGCGACGATGGGTTGCGCCGTGTCCGACGACAGAGCTGATCGCTCAGGTTTCAGCCAGGTTTTCGAGAAGGCCGCACCCTCAAAAGTGCGGCCTTCTTGCGTTTCGGCCTGCCTTTCACCCTTTCAACCCGGCCCCACCAGAGGAGATCGACATGACTGACACCACCCATCCGTTCAACGCGCTGATGGAGATCACCGCTCGTCCGCCGGTGGTGTTCGTGCGCGGCGCCGGCTCCTATCTCTGGGACGACAACCGCAAGCGCTATCTCGATTTCGTGCAGGGCTGGGCCGTCAACGCGTTCGGCCATTCGCCGCCGGTCGTCGCCGAAGCGCTGGCCGCGCAGTCGAAACTGCTGCTGACGCCGAGCCCCGCCTTCTACAATGGCCCGAGCCTCAAGCTCGCGCAGATGCTGGTGGAAAACTCCTGCTTCGACCAGGTGTTCTTCGCCAATTCCGGCGGGGAAGCCAATGAGGGCGCGATCAAGCTGGCGCGGAAATACGGCGCGAAATTCAAGAATGGCGCGTTCGAGATCATCACTTTCGAAGGCGGCTTTCACGGCCGCACGCTCGCCACCATGTCGGCGTCGGGCAAGAAGGCCTTTGAGCCGCTGTTCGAGCCAAAGGTGTCGGGCTTCAAGAAAGCGAAGCTCAACGATCTGGACTCGGTCAAGACGCTGATCTCGGACAGCACGGTTGCCGTGATGCTGGAGCCGATCCAGGGCGAGGCCGGCGTCTGGCCCGCGACCGATCAGTTTTTGCAGGAATTGCGTGCGTTGACGAAACAGCACGGCCTGCTCCTGATCGTCGACGAGATCCAGACCGGCATGGGCCGCACCGGCAAACTGTTCGGCTACGAACATGCCGGCATCGCGCCCGACATCATGACGCTCGGCAAAGGCATCGGCGGCGGCGTGCCGCTGGCCGCCCTGCTCGCGACCAAAGCGGCGTCGTGCTTCGAGCATGGCGACCAGGGCGGCACGTTCAACGGCAACCCGCTGATGTGCGCGGCGGGCCTCGCCGTGCTGGAGCAAGTGGCACAACCGGAATTCCTGAAAGCCGTCGCCGACACCGGCCTGTTCCTCGAAAGCGAACTGCAGAAATTGTCGGCGCGGCACGGCCTCGGCGAGGTGCGCGGACGCGGGTTGCTGCTGGCGCTCGATTTGAAACTGCCGATCGGCGCCGCCATCGTCGCCGAGGCGCTCGCCGATGGCGTGCTCGTCAACTCGCCGCAGCCCAACACGTTGCGCTTCATGCCCGCGCTCAACGTCACGCGCGAGGAGATTTCACTCATGATCGATTGCCTCGACGCGATTCTGGTGAAGGCCGGCGCCGCCAGACGGGTGGCGTAATCTCTCGATCGTCATTCCGGGGCACGCGAAGCGTGAACCTCAGATGTGCAATTGCACATCGGGGAATCCATCTATCAGCGTTGGTGCTGCTCGATGGATTCCCGGTTCGATGCTTCGCATCGCCCCGGAATGACGGCAGAGAATTGGGGAAAGACATGACAAGACCCGAGCCCGAAATCAGACAACTCACATGCGCCGATGTCGTGGCCTACCGCGACATCCGCCTGGAGGGCCTGCGCTGTCACCCGGAAGCGTTCGCCTCGACTTACGAGGATGAGCGCGACGGCCCGTTGGATCGCTTCAAGGAATGGATCGCACAGGCGCGGATCTTCGGCGCGTGGCTGGATCAAGGGCTGGTCGGCGTCGTCGGCTTGCGCATGCAGGCCGACGCCAAGGTGCGCCACAAGGCGGTGATCTGGGGCATGTATGTGCGACGGGAAGCCCGCCGGTTCGGCATCGGCGAACGCCTGATCGATACCGCCGTGGCACACGCGCCCGAAGAGGTCGAGCAGATTCAACTCGCCGTCATCACCGAGAACGAAGCCGCGCGCCGCCTCTATGCCAAGGCCGGCTTCATCGCGTACGGCCACCAGATCAATGCGCTCAAGCACGGCGGTCGCTATTACGACGACATCCTGATGGTGAAATTTCTTCGCACGTAGCGCCAGGCGCATTCAGGTTTGCTGCGAGCCGGAAGAAGCGCATCCCCTTTCGCGGTTGCGAATTGTTTTTCCGAACGGCCGGCCTTCAATCGGATCAAAATCTATTTTCAGGTTGGTTGGAGCAAGGCAAACAAAAGGCGCAATTCATCGCAAGCATGACAACGATTTGACAGGAGGATGAATAGTTAGGGGGAGGAAATGATCACCCAGGCCTTTGACAGCCGGACAATGGCGAGGATGCAAGAGGCTCTCGAGCGCGCGTGTTTGCTACTTCCGACAGGCGGAGAGCACAGTGCCCGTCGGATGATCGCCAACAAGATAATCGAATGCGCACAACGAGGTAACACCAGTTTGAGCGAGCTGACGGAGGCCGCCTACGCCGCTTCGTTGCAGATGACGGCGTCGGCGGATCGAATCGCAGATCACGAGATCCGCGCTCCTGAATTGGTGGACTCGGTGCCCGATCACGGATAGTGACGGAGCCTGGTGGTTCCGATTCCGACCCATTCGGACCGCCAGCTCCGGAAACGATGATCCGGAAGCAGCCAGCCCGCACCATGCCACACCTCGCGCCTGAGGGGCTGCGCGGCACCGCCCTTCGCTTTAACTCAACTCCAGGAAAACGCGACGATCGCAAGCGCAATGGGGATCATCACCCCCACCGCCCACGCGAAAATATTGAACGCGGCCTCTCTGCTCATGATGCACCTCACGGCATTGCGGAACAGAGGCAGTTAAGTCTTGAAAGCTTATGCGCGCAGCGGGATTTTGTTTCGGCGCGCTTTGACGCACGCCTTTTTGACGCGCCCGACGACCTCCCACCCGCCCCTTTGTTCAGACCGGAGAGATGGTGGACGGGTGTTCGGAGACATCGTGGACACTTTCGAGCGTTCCGTCGAGAGGCCGGATATCGACGGATGTGATCTTTTGAGTTCTGAAGACGATGTCGAAGACGCCA